>Ga0302325_10018168_pt1 | contig 14826 bp, 13 predicted proteins | sample Palsa_T0_2_FD_201948 | JGI IMG/M metagenome (GOLD analysis project Ga0302325, IMG submission 201948) | Peat permafrost microbial communities from Stordalen Mire near Abisko, Sweden - Palsa_T0_2 | ecosystem: Environmental > Terrestrial > Soil > Palsa > Peat permafrost | place: Sweden: Abisko... | reverse complement strand
GGTCACGAAAGTATCTGACGCTTAGTACTTTTGTAACCCGCACGAAAAAAAGATGCGCAGAATCCTGCGATGTGGTTATTATGGTCAACCGCGAATAGAGGGGACGTAGCAGCGCAGCGAATAAATATTGTTCCGGAGCTACCGAGAGGGGGAATCTGAGATGAGATGGCTACGAACACTGCTTGGATATTGGCGACGCTGGAACGAAGTGACCTAACGGCTACCCGAATTAGCGGCTACATCAGGTGGACGGCGTCCACGTCGAGGATGAGATTGCGGCGTGGAATGGCCTGGGCCTCGGCATAGGCGAGCAGGGCTCGCAGGGTGCGGCCAAGGGTGTCGCGCCGTTCCGCCTTGAGCACAAAATGGAACCGGTAGATGCGTTTCAACCGTGCAATAGGCGCCGCAGCCGGGCCGAGTACGCGGATTTTGTCGAGGCGCGTGGCAGCGAACCAACTGCCCAGCGAGTTTGCCCAGGCGGCGGCTTGCTCGAGCGTCTGGCCCTGGACGATGACGTTGGCGAGCACGGTTGCGGGGGGATAGTGCATCCAGCGGCGATATTGCAGTTCTTTGGCGACAAAACCCAGGTAGTCGTGCGCCGCGGCGCATTGGATGGCGTAGTGCTCGGGGTGGTAAGTCTGGACCAGCACGCGGCCGGGAAGGTCTCCGCGGCCTGCCCGTCCTGAGACCTGGGTCAGCAGTTGGAAGACGCGTTCGGCGGCGCGAAAGTCGGGCAGACCTAGGGCGGAGTCGGCTCCGACCACACCGACCAGAGTGATGCCGTGGATGTCGTGTCCCTTGGCGATCATCTGAGTGCCGACCAGCAGGTTGATCTCCCCTGAGTGGAGGCGGGTGAGCAGGCGCTCCATATCGCCGCGGCCGCGCACGGTGTCGCGGTCCATGCGGCCAATACGCGCGTTGGGGAAGAGTTGCTGTAGCCGTTCTTCACCCTGCTGGGAGCCAGCACCCAGGTAATAAAGGTGTTCGGACCGGCATTTGGGACAGGTCTTGGGGATGGAGCGCCTGAAGCCGCAGTAGTGACACTCCAGCCGGTCGCCGGGGTGTGCGTGCAGATCGGTCCCCATGACGGGCTTGTGGTAGGTCATGGCGATGGCACAGTTCTCGCACTCGATCCTTTCGCCGCAGCTTCGGCAGAGAACGGTGAAGGAGTAGCCTCGGCGGTTGAGCAGGATGATGACCTGCTCGCCGCGATCGAGCGTGGCCTGGGTCTCTGCGACGAGCTGGCGCGAGAAGATGTCTTCCTTGCCGGTTTCTCTGAACTCGGTGCGCATATCGACGAGTTCGACGGTCGGCAGCGGGCGGCTCATGACGCGGGTGAGCATCTCGATTCGGGTGTAGCGGCCGCGCTCGGAGTTGGCCCAGCTTTCGAGCGACGGGGTGGCCGACCCGAGCACGACGACGGCGGAGTTGAACTTGGCACGCATGACCGCGACATCGCGGCCATGGTAGCGCGGCGTCTCCTCCTGCTTGTAGCTGGAATCGTGCTCCTCGTCGACGAGTATCAAACCGAGATCGACCATGGGCGCGAAGACGGCGGAGCGTGTGCCGACGACGATGCGAGCTTCGCCGCGGCGGATGCGGTGCCATTGCTCGGCGCGCTCATCGGGCGTCAGGCCGGAATGGAGCAAGGCGACCTGGGTGCCGAAGGCGGCAAACATCTGGCCGGCCATTGCGGGGGTGAGGCCGATCTCAGGCACGAGCAGCAGCGCCGATTTGCCGGCATCGAGTGTACGCTGCATTGCGGCGAAGTAGACCGCAGTCTTGCCCGAGCCGGTGACACCGTACAGGAGGATGGGTTTGAATCCTCCCTGGGACATTGCGGCTGCTATAGAGGAGAGCGCTTCCATCTGGGCTTCATTGAGGGCGTGTTCGTGGGCGTGTTTCCTGCCGTTTGCGGGCAGGCCGCCAAGGTGGAAGTCTTCAGGAGCCTCTTCGATCACAACCAGGCTGCGCTTGACCAGCGTGGCCAGTGTGGATGCGGGGACGCTGAGTTCGCGCAGCGCTGCGGATTGGCTCAGGGCTGTCACACGCATGCGGCCACCCGCGGCAGCGAGTTCGGCGAGGATGGCGGTCTGGTTATTATTGAGTTTCGGGATGCGTGCGTCGGGAACGAGCACAGCGATGCGCTCAGTGCGGCGTGCGTCGCGTTCTTCGGCGAGGGCCTCGCGGGTGAGCCACTTCTTGCGGACCATGGCGTCTAGCAGGGCTTTATTGGCCTGAGTTGCCGACCGCAGCGCGGAGGCTTTGGCGGCTGTGCCACCTTCGAGGTAATTCAGTACAGCGTACTCGCGATTCTGATCTTCCGCCGGCAGACGCGAACGGCGTGAGGACCCTTTTGCCGCGCCGTCGTAGAGCACGCGGCGGCCGGCCTCGGCGATGCGATAGACGAACTGGCGGCGCACCTCGGCGGTCAGCGGCATCATGCTGCGGAGCACTTCGCCGAGCGGGGCGACGTAGTATTGGGCGATCCATGCGGCGAGACGCATCAGTTCATCGGGAAGCAGGGGCGCATCGTCGAGAACCTGTTGCACGGGCTTGATCTCAATCCCGTCTGGTGGCCGATCGTCATGGATGCGGACGACGACACCCATCAGGCGCTGGCCACTGAAGGGAACCAGCACGCGCGCGCCTACGGACGGCACCACCCCGTTCACCGCATAGGTGAAAGTCCGGTCGAGCGGGACGGGCAGAGCAACATCGCAGAAGTCGGGCATTCGGTTTGAGAGTACGGCTGAGAGCTGCTACCAGACTACCGCTCATGGCTGTGTAGCCTATTGCTCAGGGCTGTCGCCCAATATTTTCACCGCTGTGGAATACCACTCGCGTTCATTTCGATACCGTTCACTGCCGTGGTACGCCATCCGCGCAGGAAGCGTCGGCCCGAGCGAGCCGCGGTGATATTCTATATATGGCTCTTAGGCCCGCTTGCGGACCATAAACTTAGACAACAAATGAGGTGTTTGAATGACGACGGCGACGATCGATAAGGCAGTGTTGGGTGAGGCGGCGGAATATAAGGTCGCGGACATTGGGTTGGCCGAATTTGGCCGCAAAGAGATCGATATCGCCGAGCAGGAGATGCCGGGGCTGATGTCGATTCGCAACAAGTATGCGGCGGGCAAGCCGTTGGCCGGTGTGCGTGTGACCGGATCGCTGCATATGACGATCCAGACGGCGGTCCTGATTGAGACCATGGTTGCGCTGGGCGCAGATGTGCGCTGGGCGAGCTGTAATATCTTCTCGACCCAGGACCATGCAGCGGCCGCGATTGCTGCGGCGGGCGTGCCGGTGTTTGCGTGGAAGGGCGAGTCGCTGGAGGAGTTCTGGTGGTGCACGAACCAGTCGCTGAACTTTCCCGACGGGAAGGGTGGACTGCTTGGTCCTCAGCTTGTGATCGACGATGGCGGGGACGTGACCCTGCTGATCCACAAGGGCTATGAGATGGAGAACGGGGATGGCTGGGTAAACTCGCCCTCCGGTTCGCACGAAGAAGATGTCATCAAAGCGCTGTTGAAGAAGGTCCAAGCCGAGCATCCGACACGCTGGCACGACGTGGCCAAGGAGTGGCGCGGGGTTTCGGAAGAGACGACGACCGGCGTGCATCGGCTGTACAAGATGTTCGAGAAGGGCACGCTGCTGGTGCCGGCGATCAATGTAAACGATTCGGTTACAAAATCGAAGTTCGACAACCTGTATGGATGCCGCGAGTCGCTGGTGGATGGCATCAAGCGCGGGACCGACGTGATGATCGCGGGCAAGGTTGCGGTGGTCTGCGGCTATGGCGATGTAGGCAAGGGCTCGGCGGCGTCGCTGCGAGGGCTGGGCGCTCGGGTGGTTGTGACCGAGATCGATCCGATCAATGCACTCCAGGCAGCGATGGAAGGCTATGAGGTCACAACCATCGAAGAGACGCTGGGGCGCGGCGATATTTACGTGACCTGCACCGGCAACGTGGACATCATCACGGTCGATCACATGAGGCTGATGAAGGACCAGGCTATCGTGTGCAACATTGGCCACTTCGACAATGAGATTCAGATGGAGCCGCTGAATGCCCTGGTGGGCAAGAGCGCGACCAAGCTGAACATCAAACCGCAGGTGGACAAGTACACTTTCGACAGCGGCAACAGCATCTTTGTGCTGGCTGAAGGGCGGCTGGTGAACCTGGGCTGCGCGACCGGACATCCGAGCTTTGTGATGTCGAACAGCTTCGCCAACCAGACGCTGGCGCAGCTTGACCTGTGGAAGAACAAGGACACGTACAAGGTAGGGATTTACATCTTGCCGAAGAAACTGGATGAAGAGGTTGCACGGCTGCACCTCGAGAAGATCGGGGTCAAACTGACGACGCTCTCGAAGAAGCAGGCAGATTATTTGAGCGTGCCGGTGGAAGGTCCGTACAAGGCCGATCACTACCGGTACTAACGGGTTGGACGTTTTCGCCGCCGCCGATTGCACATCGGCGGCGGCGTTTCTATGTCTCGACTTCGCTACCAGCTCGTTTGGACGATCGACATTGCGGAGATAACACCAGTTGGCTTTAGGGCACGGCTGCGGATGAGAGTACTCTATACTGAACCGTCCACTATCTTTGCTGCTTAGCTATCTCTGAAGGAGACCCCTTGAGGCTGATTGGCTGCCTGCTGCTTCTGTCCGGGTTCTTCGTCGCCCTGGCGGCGTTGGTGCTGCTGCCTGCGGTGCTGACGCGATTGGTTTTCGTGACCGCTGGACTTGGCGTGGAGATTCTGGGTGTCGCGCTGCTGACCCGCGCTCACACGCTGATGCAGAAGGAGCGGCGATGAATCTGTTGCTTTGCCTGGTTTGCATCATGCTGATGCCGCTGGCGGCGGCCGGACTGGCGCTCATTCATCAGGGGCTTGGACGTTCGCGGTCCGCGGCCCATGCGATGCTGGCTACACTTTGCGCGCTGGCGATCTCCGCAATCGTGTTCGTCACCATCGGGTCCGCGTGGGCAGGATTTGCGGGCGGGTCCGCCCATTCCTTTGCCGCTGGCGGCGTGCGTTGGGATTGGCTTGGCGCCGTTGAGTTTTTTCCCAGCGGCATTGGGATGGACCCGGCCGACGCCGCCGGATACAGGCGGGCCCTTACGCTTTGCCTCGAGATGTTTGCGGCCGGACTGGCGGCCACGATTCCGTTGAGCGGAGGTACCGATCGCTGGCGGCTTGCGCCCGCTTGTCTTGCCAGCGCATTGCTCGCTGGCTTTCTGTTTCCGCTCTTTGCACACTGGGCCTGGGGCGCGGGGTGGCTTGCAGGCCTTGGCGCAAACTTCGGCATCTCCCGTTTCGTCGACACAGGAGGCGCAGGAGTGGTCCAGGTCGTGGGCGGACTGATGGCGGTGTCGGTCGTCTGGATACTTGGGCCGCGGCGAGGCAAATTCGCGGAGGACGGTGTACCGGCGGCGATCCCCGGGCACAATATCGTGCAAGTACTGTTCGGCTGTATTCTGGCTCTGGTGGGTTGGATTGGGCTCGACTCGGCGTCTTCAATTCTTTTTTTTGATGCCGGCCCGCAGCAGGTTGTCTGGGTGGTTATCAACGCAATGCTTTCCGCCTCAGCCGGAGGTCTTGCTGCGGTTCTTGTTACTCGCGCTCGATACCGCAAGCCCGACGCGTCCATCAGCGCGAATGGATGGATCGCAGGTCTGGTCGCGGGCAGCGCTGCGTGTGCGATGGTTTCTCCGGTGGCGGCGATCGATACGGGGATCGTGGCTGGAGTGCTGGTGACCTACATGATTGAGATCGCGGAACTGCGCTTGCAGGTGGATGATCCTGGTGGCGCTGTTTCGGTCCATGCCGGGGCCGGGCTCTGGGGTCTGATCGCGCTCGGACTTTTCGGGCACTTTCCCGATGGAACACGAGCAGGACACATGCTGGCCCAGTTGGTCGGCGTGGCCGCGCTGCTCGGGTTCATGTTGCCTTTGATCTATGGAGCCAACCTGCTGCTGAACCGCGTGGCGCCCTATCGCGTGGACAACGATGGAGATTGGCAGGGGATGGACATTCGCGAGTTGGGTGCGGGAGCCTACCCGGAGTTTGTCGTCCATGCGGACGAGTTTGTGCCACGCTGATTCGAACAGCTCAAAGCAGCCGGTACGGACGTCCCCGATAGAGGCCCATGCGCTCGACTGAGCGTACCCGGATCAGTTGCACGCTGATGTTGTCGCGGCCGCCGGCCTGATTGGCGGCAGCGATCAATGCGGCAGCGGCTTCATCCAGGTTGTGAGCGGAGTTCATAACCCACTGGAGCGCAGGATCGGGCACGTAGCCGTGCAGTCCATCGGAACAGAGCATCAGCACATCGCCCGGCATGATGCTGACGGTAATGGTGTCGGCGGCAACGAACATTTCATTGCCGAGGCTTCGAGTGAGGACGTGCCGGTGCACGTGAGTTGCGGCGTCGGCCTTCGAGATCAGGCCAAGGCGAAGCTGCTCGTCAACGATGGTATGGTCGTGGGTGAGAGAACTCAGGTTGCCGTTGCGATACATATAGCAACGCGAATCGCCCACATGTGAAATGACTGCGGAGTCGAAACGAAGCGCACAGAGGACCAGAGTGCTCCCCATGCGGGCGCCGCGGGGCAGGATCGCGCCACCGGGGTCGACGTATTCCGGATCAACTTCAGGAGAGGCGTTGCCGACGTCGAAGACGGCCTGATTGGCCTCCTGCACGAGGCGGGGAAGCAGCGAAACGTGCATGACGCCTTTGGGAATTTTACGGAAGCCAGCCAGGACAGTATCAACGGCAAGACGGGAGGCCACCTCACCCTTTTCCTGGCCGCCAACTCCGTCTGCAAGGGCGAAGAGCCATCCCTGGGACTGGACCTGGGCTGGCGAGGATGGAAGGACGTGGCCGAGAAAGTCTTCATTGTGGCCGCGAGTCAGGCCGGGGTGGGAGAGTTCGGCAAATTCAAGGTCTAGCATAGGAGCGATTCGCTTTCCGCAAGGTCGGCCGCATGGGTTGGATGTACTGAGTTTACGCCGCCGTGTCCGGCCTAATCCGTGAGCGCGGATACGGGTCCTGAATGACCACGAGGCGGGCGGCCTCTGCGAGAGTCACCGCAGGCGGCAGACCTTTACGTCGGCGTTTGCATATGGGCAGTTGAATTCTGTGACAGCTCTCGATTCGAGCACAATCCACGAGACGCCGAGCGGACGAAGGGCGGCGATTCGCTGTGCATCGCTGGTTGAGGGCGCGCTTAATGCTTGCTGCGCCTGCTGGCCCAGGCCCCATGCTTCGGTCAGGTCCGGCGCAATCGATGCCTCGCCGCCGTCCTTCGAGTAGTCGGGCAGGGAGCTTCGTTCAGCAATTGAGCGGAAACACTGCGCATCTTCGCCGGAGGCGTTGATGTAGTCGGCGTCCAGAGCAAACAGAGCGTCAACAGGCGTATTCTCGCGGATCCACAGAAACGCCTGCACCCAGGGGTTTCGCGGGCTGGTCCAGGGGAGTTCCATATGGTTGGAGTCGGGGAATGAACTACGCTCCGCGCCGAGCATGACGCCGCCAAGCAACACTATGGCGACGGCCCATCGCCAGGCGCTGCGTCTCAGCACGAATTCGCCCAGCTTCGCTCCCAGCGCAAGCACCATGATGAGGTAGACAATCTGGAAGGCACGCAGAGGTTGCAGGCGGGCTACGAGGTGGGTCTGATTGCCGGCCCGCGCAAACAGCAGTGCAATCAGCCACGCGGCCGCCCCCACCAAGACGGCCATCCAGCCCAGTTCATGCTGCACTGGGCTGAGTTGAACCGACTCGTGCTGAATTGGCCCCGGTGAGTTTCTCAGCGCTATGACCGCAAGGATAGCCAACGGCGCCGCCAATCCGGCCAGTTCATACCAACTCCAGGTTGCGGGATACCAGTAAGTTCTAGTGAGAGCGACACGAAGGTAGGCTGCGCTCTCTGGCTTGGCGAACAGATGCAGAATGGTCGCCATCGCCAATGCCAATGCTGAGAGCGTCGCCGCTCCCCATACTCTTATGCTGGGACTAGATGACCGTACGCAGGCCAGCATCAGGGTCGCGCCCAATGCGTAGGTTGTCATCAGCGGATGCATCAAAGCCGCCAGCGTAGTGCCGCCAAGCCAAAGACACAGACCGCGCCATCGGCTCGATTGCACCGCGCTTGTATCGTGTTGCTCTGTCAAGTCGAGTACGCCCACCAGTGCCAGCACCATGCAGGGCGTCGATAGGCTGCGAGCGGTCAGGTATGGATCCATCAGCACAAGAGCGGTGCCGGCGACGGGAAGTGAAAGCCAGCAGGCCAGCAGCGTTACCGCGCCAGCCCTCGCCGAACGGGTCGGCCAGCATCGCTCGGCGAGCATCCACGATGCAAACAGCGTCACCCACACGCTCAGCAGGTGCAGCGCCAGAAGCACCACGGGGAGTCCCATGGGAGCGAGTCGAACGATCCACGCAACCATGGGCGCGAAACGAGAATAGCGCATCGGCTCGAGCACGAAGGCCGCGCCTTGCGGATAGAGTGCGGGATCGAGCAGGCGTTTCACCCCGGCCATGTAGAGGCCGCCATCCTCCGCATAGGGATGGTAGCCATGGACCGCCAAGGCGAACAGGGTCAGGCAGCTTACCAACAGTACGGCGAAGCCCGGTTCTTTCCTTCGCGCGGAGGTCTCGACCCGCCCGGATGCAGGTTGCGAGTCCACCGATGCCACGAAAGTTGCCAAGGCCTGCCGCTCCCTCCGCCGCGCCAAAGTGGCCCGGCCATTGCGTCTTAGAAACCATGCTAAATTGCGGGCCCAGGAAGCCGCGGAGTCGGGTCAGGAATTTGAAGATGCAAGCGCGCAATGGGGAAATCGCCGAATCTACCCTCGAATGAAGTCTTCTATAATGGGCAATCACGCTATGAGTCGAAAATTTCTGGTTATCGCCAGCTTTGTTGCGGGACTGCTGTTGCTGCCATTCGGCGCGTACCTCTACCTTGCCTTCGGCAGGCCTCCGGTCGCGACCGCGGACAAGCCGTTTCCGCTGGAGGCGAAGATCGTCAGCATTCCGCTGAACGCGCGCATCCGCCGCGAGATGCCGTCAAGCGCCCCAATTCCTGCGAGCGACGCGAATTTGAACGCGGGGGCGGGGATCTATGAGGACAAGTGCGAGATGTGTCATGGCACGCAGGATGAGCCGTCTGCGATCGGCAAGTCGATGTTTCCCAACGCGCCTCAACTTTGGGTCAAGCAAAAAAACGGCACCGTCGGAGTGAGCGACGATCCAGCGGGGGAGACTTATTGGAAGGTGAAGAACGGCATCCGGCTAACGGGGATGCCGGCGTATGGGAAGGCTCTATCGGAGACACAGATCTGGCAGGTGAGCCTGCTGCTTTCCATGGCGGACAAGCCGCTGCCCGCGGAGGCCGCGAAGACCGTGGGGCAGTAGAAGGGTCCACCGATAATGGGTGAGGGAAGTGACAGAGCAGATCAGCGCGCTGCGCCCCGTGCGAATGTGATCGCGAGATCGACGGTGTGGGTGTTGGGATCGGCGTAGGCCTTGAACGCTGCGCTGTATCCGATCAGCGCCTGCAACGCCGTATTCTTCTTCAGGAATGTCGTGGCGTACTCGGGATTGTAGAGTTCGCCAGTCTTCATCAAGAAACCGCGGTCGAAGTCGGCCTTGGCGGCAGGGCCGAGATTGTTGGTCGTGAGCTCGCGAATACGATACTGCTCGCCGGGCTTGACGGTGACGGCGAAGGCGACCTGGTGGGTTGCTGAATCGACGGAGGGTTCAGCCTCCACAACAACATCCATGTAGCCCTGGCGGCGATAGGCGGCGTCGATTGGCGCGAGCGTTTCGAAGAGCAGGGCGCGCGAGGCGATGTCACCGGGGTGGAGCTTCTCCGATGCGGCAAAGGAGTCAGCTGAGAGCAGGGGAGTGCCCGGAAAGGTGATGCCGGAAATACGGTAGACGTCGCCGGGGCTGAGGGTTCCCGAGAGTACGACCGTCGCTGTATCGCCCGAAAGCGTGGGCGTGAGGGTGACGCCCGAGAGGGACGCCTGAATATAGCCGGCGTCGAGCAACGGAGTGAGGATGCGGTCCTCAGTTGTCCCATTCGCTAGGCTCTCGCTGTATGGCAGCCTTGCCGCCGCATTGACAGATTTCTGGATCAGCGGAGCCAGATCGGCGGCGACTCCGCCCAGTTTGACGTTTGCAACGCGTATGACAGGTGAGGCGATGCGGAACTCGAGTGTGCGTTCCGGGGAGAGCATCGTCGGCTCGACCGTGTCGTGCGTTACCAGGGCCTTGATGCCCTTCGCCGCAAGCGCGTCGGTAAGAGCTGAATTGAAGACATCGGCGAGCGGGCTGTTCTCGGGAAGGTAGTCGAGGAAGAGCGGCGACCTGGCATGAAGCGCATCCTCAATCTCCTGATGGCTGAGCCATACAAAGTTCTCGAGGCCGACGTGAAGCATCTGCGTATGGTCGAGCGGTTTGATGTCGAAGAGTACAGAGGTTTTCTTCACGTCGCCAGCAAGCGTGGCTCCGACGTTGTCAAAGTATCCGGTATCGACCAGGCGCTGCGCCGCCGCGCCCAGGTCGTCCGCCGTGAACGGCGTCCCGGTGTGCATCCCCACGGCCTGTTCAAGCTGCGCCTGCGAATAGGGGCCGGGATGGTCAAAGACAATCTTGCCCGCGGTATAGGCTTGCTGGGCTGCACACGAGCAGACTTCGACGCCGAGAATCAATGCAATTGCGCAGAAATGCTTCATTTGGGCCTTATCGTAACAGGGCTGCGAGTTGGGACCGCCAACTGAGGCGCGGAGTTGTTAGGGCGCGGCTGCAGCGGTCGGCTTCATTGCGGCGGAGCGGCGCGGGGTGGTCTGGATAACAATGCGCGTGTCGCGGGCGAAGGCAACCTCTTTGCCGCGGCGGAATATCCGTTCGTAGATGGAGACTGCGGCGCCATAGTAGCCGATTCCGGCGGCGAGGAACGGTTGCTGTGCCGCGGTGCCGACGACAAATCCGATGAAGCCAATCGAATTCGAGGCGACTGCATCGCGGCCAATCTGGTGATGACCACCACGCCGCAAAGGACCCCGAGCAAGCGCCAGCAGGATGAAGGGAACTACAATTTTGTCCTGGGGCTTCGGTTTCACCTCGCCCTCGGAGTTCATCGTGAGATCGCCTCCGGTTGCGGAGTCCGCTCCGGTAAGCGCGGCCTGGACGGCGACGGGCTGTTCGCCAGGCAGTTTGAGCTCGCGGAAGCTGAAGCGGAGCGTGCCGGCCCGGCTAAACGAACGTGCAGGAATGGCCTCGGTAATCGAGCCGGTCATGACGGCGCCGACGGGCACGGCGACACTACCGTCAGGGTTGAGTACCGGCTGGGCGACGGTGGCGTGGATGGTCTGGCCGTTCTTCGAGGTGGAAGAGCTGACGGAATCGCTCAGGTACGCCTGAAGTATCCAGGTGGCGGCCGGCTCGGTACTGGCTCCGCGGGGCGGCTGCGAGAGTGGTGCGACGACGAGCGCAGCGGTGCCCGGAAGCGACACAGGTGCGGCTGTCTCAACCGTCCAGGAGGTGTCTTTTGCGATGCGCTCGGGGTGGTAGGGAAGCTGGTTCCAGAGGACCTGGGCAAAGCGGTCGCCCGGGTTGGGGGCGGTGAAGAAGGAGAGGCGATCCTTGACGCCCTGGCCAAGTGCGGCGAACTGTCTTGAGACAAGGTTGCCTTTGCGCGGCGGCGGGGCTACAAGGCGGTAGATTGGCGCGCCATCGGTGGCGGTGCCGGTGGTGAGCGGGACGCTGGTCCCGTCGGGCAGCAGAATGCGGTCGAACTGAACGACGGGAACGTGGAACGGGGTAAAGTCACCGCGCAGGCGAGCGTGGATGCGGCGACTGTGGTCGGGACTGAGCGAGACAACCGTGCCGGTGATGACGGTTTTAGCAGGCAGGACGAGTTGATCTCCGACGTAAACGGGATAAATGAGTTCGGCGCGGACCGGCTCACCCGCCTTCATCGGAAGGTGATCGCCAATTTTCACGGGCAAGGGTGTTCCAAGGGGAATAGTAATGCCTGGGGTCTGGCAAATAGATGCGCATGGTGCAAGGAGGAGCAGAAGCAGGGAGTACCGGCGCATCGTCATGTAGCTTGAGGATAGCTCAGTTTGGGGGCGGTCTACGGAACAAATGAACCGGAGCAAGGGCGATGGACTGCAAACGCGAAAAGGGCCGCAACTGGTGGCGGCCCTTTTCGCTCGCTACGGAAATTGCCTGAGCTTAGTTGAGTTCGTCCATGCTTTTGGCGCCGAACTTGAGATACCAGGGGCTGGCCGCCTTGAGGCCCTTATTGACGTTCTCGATGTTCTCCACGCCGGTGGTTTCGAGCCAGTCGCGGAAGGCTTTATCGCCATGCTTGGCGAAGATGGCGATGCCATCCTTCCAGGTCGCACGGCCGCACAGCACACCATTGAATTTGGCGCCCGACTCGCCTGCGAGTTCGAGCGTCTCGATGAAGACCGGATTCGAGACCCCGGCAGAGAGGTAGATGAACGGCTTGTGGGTCATCGACTCGGCATCGCGGAAGTGCTGCAGCGCCTCGGCGCGGGTGTATGCCTTCTCGCCCTTGAAGGCTTTGGTGCCTTCGACGAACTCCATGACAATGGGCACCTCGACCTTGAGCACATCGACGTTGTAGCGTGCCTTGCCAAACTCCGCCATGGCGCCGGAGACGATCTCGGGCTTCTTCCTGGCATAGGCCAGGGATTTCTCGTCGCCGCCATCTGCATCGTAGCCGACAAATTCCAGGAAGAATGGGATGTCGTGGTACATGCATTCGTCGCCGATGCGCTCGATCCAGGCCTGTTTGAGATCGTTGATGTGCGACTTCTCGTAGGGAGTGTAGTAGAGCAGGATCTTGATGCAGTCTGCGCCCGCTTCCTTCAGTCGCCGGACCGACCAGACATCGAGCAGATCGGGCAGGCGGCCGGGCGTCTGCGAGTCATAGCCAGTCTTCTCGTATGCGAGCAGAAGACCCTTGCCATGGCGGTGCTTGGCTGCCGGCAGCCCGTATTCCGGGTCGAGCAGGATAGCCGAGGCGTGCTTGCAGAGAACGTCGGTGACGAGCGTCTTGAACTCCTCGAGATCCTGGCCGGTTGCCGCGGCTCCGCGCTCCTTGGCGAGCGACTTCTGCAACGATCCGCGCTGGTCCATGGCAGCGGCGGCAATAACGCCTCGGGGATCGGAGACGGCTTTGAGTCCTGCGAGTTTTCCGGGTGTCAACTTCATGATGCGGTGATCTCCTTCTGGTCTTTCTTGCTTCCTGGCTGCGAACACAATTCTACACAGCGGCAGGGCGGTTGGATGTGATGGCGGTTACACGCACGAAATCGACCCGGTTCCACTTCGGGACACTATCTGCAAATCCGCGCTAATGTAACTGCGGGAACGGTCGATAGTGATCCCAGCGGCAGTTCTGCCCGGCGAGTTGAGATGCGTCGCCTGGAAGTCCGAGACTTCCTGCAGAACTGTATGTATGATGGCACGCGTCAGAAAGGCACCCTATGATCCCGTTGCTGTTTGGAGCTACAACATTGGCCGTCGCTGTTTTGGGCTGGTATGGGTACCGGGCAAGTATTCGCATTGCAGCCTGGGGGGAACGCATGAACGACTGCGACCGGATCTTCCAGACCGTTACTGAGGAAACCGGAAGCGCGTACTTCGAGGATGGCCGGAAGCGAATTCCGCAGGATGGGCCGCGCATGTCGCCATTGGTGACCTCGCATCGGTGAACGAGAGCAGCCGGCTCCGGGTAAAATCTCTGCCGCTCGACTCTTGCTGTGACGAAGGTGGGAGAGCCTCGCGGTGGAGAGTGGGGCGTAACGGATTCGCCCTAGTCATTTCCCGCTTGTCTGGGCCGCCCGGATGCGCCTAGTATCGTCGGTATGTTCGCCGGACGCAGCTGGGAATCGTGGATCGCTCAGTACTCGGAGAGCCACCGGCATCCGATCAATCGGTTGACCCACACCTTTGGGATACCAATGATTCTGTTGTCGCTGCCGCTCTTTGTAGCCGGCGCGGCGTGGCATATCGCATTTTGGATTGCGCTGGGGCTGTTCGTGGTCGGCTGGACGCTGCAATTCGTTGGACATGCTTTCGAGGGCAAGCCGCCTGAGTTCTTTTCGGACTGGCGCTTTCTGCTGGTGGGATCGCGATGGTGGTTCGCTAAGGTAACGGGTAAGCTGTCGGATCGTTGAGGCACTGGCGGACTGGCAAGTGTTTTGACATGGACGTTGTCTATCGGGCGATTCGGGCGATCGCATTCGAAGCGATGGATCGTGTAAACTCTAGAGAGAATCTCGCCGCGGTTCTTCTCTGACGATTCGTCCCCAAAGTCATGGCTGCTTGGGTAGCGTCCCGGAAGAGGGACGCCCGCCAGCGTCGCGCGAGATACAACAGATCAGAAACAGGAGATGTGATCACAATGGCGAAGATTGCCAAGACCGGCGACCGCAAGAAAGCAATGGATACCAGCAAGAGCACCGACTGCCCCAAGTGCTCCAAACCCACGCGCATCGTCAAGCGGGTAAAGGACCGCGAGCGCGGAATCCCCGGCGGAGTTTACATCTCCTGTTCGGCTTGTGAGTTCTTCGAAAAGCTGTAGCAGCCGCAGCAGAAGCAGGCCCGGAGTGTGCGCACCTGGCGGCGACCGGACTGGGTTTACCTGCGCGCGATGAACACAGTCGCGACTTTGTCCTCGTAGGCCAGCTTGAAGTGCGGATCGGTCCGCAGCACCTGGTTCAGAGGCGACTTCACCGGGCCGATCACTATGCCCGCGGCGGCGAGGGCCGG
>Ga0302325_10018167_pt1 | contig 14827 bp, 13 predicted proteins | sample Palsa_T0_2_FD_201948 | JGI IMG/M metagenome (GOLD analysis project Ga0302325, IMG submission 201948) | Peat permafrost microbial communities from Stordalen Mire near Abisko, Sweden - Palsa_T0_2 | ecosystem: Environmental > Terrestrial > Soil > Palsa > Peat permafrost | place: Sweden: Abisko... | reverse complement strand
TCATATGGCAAGCGCGGCCATGCTGATCATCGCCTACTTCGCCGCGCTGCTGTTGAATTTCGGCGACTTCTCGCGCTTTGCCAAAGACAGGAAGGCAATGATTGTTGGCAATTTCCTCGGGCTGCCCGTCAACTTCGTGGTGTTCGCGATTATCACGGTGATCGTGACCGCGGGCACGCTGAAGGTTTTCGGCGAGGCGATCATGGACCCGGTTCGTATCGTCGAACGGATCGGCAATCCCTGGATCGTGGTTCTCGGTTCGCTTACCTTCATCGTGGCGACGATGGGCATCAATATCGTCGCCAACTTCGTATCGCCCGCCTATGACATCGCCAACCTTAATCCGCAGCGGATCAGTTTTCGCATCGGCGGGCTGATTGCGTCGATCCTTTCGGTTCTGGTTTGCCCGTGGCTGTTTGTGTCGAGCTCGCAGGCGATCACGATCTTCGTGTCGATTTTCGGCGCCGTGCTCGGCCCGATGTTCGGCATCATTGTGGCCGACTATTACGTCGTGAAACGTCAGAAGATCGTGCTTGACGATCTTTACACGATGTCGCCGGCCGGCTCTCTGCATTACCGGGATGGATGGAATCCTGCGGCGCTGACCGCGCTCGGCGTTGCCGGCGTGGTGTCGATCGGGCTCGCGCTCCTCGGCGCCTACGGCGTCATGGTCAATGTCGGCGATTGGGGCTGGCTGATCGGCGCGGTGCTGGGCGGAATTCTCTATCTCGCGGCCGCGCGGTCGTTCGGCGAGGGCAAAGTCGGCAAGCCGGTGCCGCTGGCGTCGAGCCGGTAACAAAATGAACCTTGCGCGGATCGGCAGGCGGTCGGCCGGTTGACACAGCGTCTACCCAACACCATAACCACCGCCCACGGAATTCTCGCCTTAGGCGGGCAATGGCCGGTTCCACACGTCGCCTGGAGCTGTTTTGCGAGACGTGCGGGGGAGTGTCCCGAGTGGCAAAGGGGGCGGACTGTAAATCCGCTGGCTTACGCCTTCGTAGGTTCGAGTCCTACCTCCCCCACCATCCAGTTTCGTTTCAGGCGCTTCACACGATTTGGTCCGCAGGGGGGTGCAAAGCGAACGCGCCACGTTACGATCTGGCTGGTTCGCGAGTGGGTGACGATGCCGTGCTCTGCGCCTTTGCTCCAACCGGATGCGTGGCGGCGAGCCAGCCGTCGTATCTGATAATGGGTCCCGTCAGCGGATGGCCGATGGCGACATGAAAATTGAAACGGCCTTGCTCGGCATTTTCGTAGGAGTTCGAGCGCGGCGCGAGCCACAATGGCAGCGGGACGCCGAATGCGCTCCAGCGTCGCAAAACGAGCGACAGTCGCGCCTCATCGACAACAAGCGCCATCGCGAAGCTCAGGGGGCCGAAGCGCTCGCACAACAATCGCTCCGAGCGGCCGTATCCGGCAAATTGGCGACTGCTGAAGCGGTCGCGGCCGAACGACCTGATCCACGTTTCCGCGCCGTTCGACGCAATGAATTCCACGCGAACCGGCGTATCGGGATTGGTCTGCGGAAAGCCAATGAGCTTGCAGACAAGCCGCGCTGGAATGCTGCGGCCACGCTCGACGCGGCCTCGCCCTTCCGCCGCCGCTGCGTCGTGAATGTCGTGCAAGTCGCGAATTTCGGCCGGCAACCTGTGCCACGCGTCGCCCAGAACACGCGCAAAGAGCGGCAGCGTGTCGGAAGCATCATCATCGCGCATTCCGGTGTAGACGCTACGTCCGGCGAATAGCTGCTCGTAAGCATCGATCTCCAACTCACGCACCGCGGCGCGTGCGCCGGCAGGTGGCGAACGTCCCCGCAACACGTTGCGGACAATCGCTTCCACGGCCATGGACGGGATCAGGGGACCATCATTCCCCTCGGCGAGAAGATGCCATGATCTTTTGACACCGGCGCCGGTCCTGTCTTCGCCGCCGACTTCGACAAACATGCCGCCGCGATGTTCACCCCAGCGAATGTGATTGGTCGCCCAATGCATCAGGGGCGCGAGCGGTGACAATGTCGGGAGCAGACCCCAACGCACAAGCCGCGCCAAACCGGCCAGGAAATGGTGCAAGACCGCCGGCACCGGTCCCGCGCCCATCCAGATTTCCCCCGCCCCAGGCCAGAGCTCGACGAGCGCCAGAAGGTCCGGCACGTCCACCAGCGAAAACATCGTGCGGCGCAACGGAATGCGACCCGGCGGGGCGATGGTGTAGGAGACGTGCTCCGTTAAAGGGTATCCGACGCCAAATGTACCGCCGCGTTTGCGGCCGGTCGGCTGGCCGGCGTATGCCGCGATCGCGCGAACGACGTTCTCGCCGACGCCGGCATACGGGGAGGGAGCTATCCCACCGCGGATCGTCTTCACCGCGGCCATACCCGCCGACAGCCGGCGCACGACTGCCGCGGTCAGGACCGGAAAGCTCGATGCGCCGGAGACGATGTAAAGGCCGGCGGTCCGGGCGCGAGCATCAAACGCCTTGATGCCGGCGACAAAGTTCGAGCCGTCCGCGAGATCGAGATAGTTGATCCCCTGCGCCAAACAAGCTTCGACCATCCGATAGGGGGATTCTCCGTAGGCCTGGAACGGGCCGCTCGCATCGACCACGATGTCGGGCCGAAAGGTGGACAGTTGCCCGTCGATGTCGCCATTTCGATCGATGGCAGCGGGTACAATTGACGCTCTGGCGTGCTGTCTGGTCGCGATAAAGGCGTTCGCTTTCGCGAGCGAGCGGCCTCCGATGAATAAAGTCAGCAGCGGCTCGTCTTCAAGCAATTCAACAATGCGGCCGCCAAAAACGCCGTAGCCGCCGACAATCAAAACTTTCAGGCCGGCGGTCATGAAATGAACCGATCCGCCTGGGATGGATCGGCCAGGTAGCATTCCTTCCGCGTGCCGAACCATCGCAAGCGATTTCGTGCGATGAAGTTGTACAGCGCGTCCCTGACCGACAACGGCAAAAGTCGGCCAAGGGCCGCGGCGCGCCACGGCATGCCGAGTGTTTCGAAAATCCGGATCGCCGCTTCGGACCGCAAGAATGCGTTGCCGTTCTCCAGCAGGATGTAAGTCTCGTATTGGATTGGATCGAGACTGAAATGCCGATAAAGCGCGGTGCCCAGTGCGGACTGAGCGGCAAGCAGCCGGAAACGGCCCGTGCGGTCCTCTCGCAATATGAATCGCGCGAACCAGGAACACAGCACGCAATTGCCGTCGAAAATGATGACCGGCCGATCATCGGAAAAGCGAGGCACCGCGGGATCGGTTCTGTATTCGTAAGGGGCGCGTCGCATAGCATCTTCCGGAGAGGGCGTTTGACAGGCAGAGGATACGGGTATTCTCGGTGAATGAAACGTCAAAGAAACCAATATAAATCAACGCTTAATCACACCTCCACCACGACGAATAAACCGTATTTTTAGCGTGTTATTTAAACTGATCTTAGACCCTGGCCGGTAGGGTGACGCCATACGACGGGGAACAGGGCCCGTCGGCGGCAACGAAATAAAATTTGGGAAAGGCGTCACCATGAAAGCCGTCGTCAAGACGGTCGAGCCCGCCGAGCGTGAGGTGCGGTTCGATCACATCCGGCCGCACTATCTGGAGGCGTTGACTTTGGTCGAGCGCCTGCACCGGCGTCTCCTCGACGTCATCAAGGACGAATTCGACCGCCGCGGCCGTGCCGACATCAACTCGGTGCAGGCGCTGCTTCTCTACAATATCGGCGACAAGGAGCTGACTGCCGGCGAGTTGCGCACGCGCGGTTACTATCTCGGCTCGAACGTCTCCTACAATCTCAAGAAGCTGGTCGAGATGGGCTTTCTCGATCATCAGCGCTCACGGGTCGACCGGCGCTCGGTGCGCATCAAGCTCACCGACAAGGGACGCGAAGTGCGCGACACCGTCGAGGCGCTCTATCAGAAGCACGTGCGCACGGTGGAGCAGGTCGGTGGCATCAACGCCGATGAGTTCGGCGCCCTCAACAAGGCACTGCACCGGCTCGAGCGGTTCTGGACGGACCAGATTCTTTACCGGCTCTGATTGGGCCGCTCCTTCAGCGACGTTTTCCGCCGTACTGGCGAGCCTCGACCCCGGCGCAAATGCCGGGGTCTTTTTTCGTGGCTGCGCGCTTGCCCTGCTTCGTGCTAATCCGGGATCCACGATGGTTTCGGATCGGGGCCCATTTTCGGCCTTCATGCTGTGGTGGGTAGGTGTTTCATGAACGGGCCAGACGACCGGCATAAGCTCCGAACGGACCGGCGCACCTTCCTCCGCCGGGTTGCTGGCGTGACGACGCTGGCGGCCGCCGGGTTGTCGGCGCGGTCGGCTTTTGCCGACGATACGGCGCTCGACGCGCTGATCGGCGATGCCCAGCGCGGAGCAATCGGGCAGAACTTCGACGAGGCTTCGCGCACCATTCACATGCCGAAGGCATCGGAGCCGACCGTCTCGGTGGCGACCGCGCAAACGACCGAGCAGGCGATCGACCGTTACGCGACGATCGTCGCGCGCAACGGCTGGCCGCAGGTGCCGTCGGTGAGCGCGCTGCGGCTCGGCGATCGCCATCCGAGCGTGGCGCCGCTTCGCGCCCGGCTCGCCGCCTCTGGCGACATCGATCCGAACGCCGTCGGCAACGACATCTACGATTCCTACGTCGAGGCCGGAGTGCGGCGCTTCCAGGCGCGCCACGGCTTGACCGTTGACGGCGTCATCCGCGCCGAAACGCTTGCCGCACTCAACGTGCCGGCGCCCGTGCGGCTCGCCCAGCTCAAGGTCAATGTAACGCGCCTGCGCGCGCTCAGCGCCAATCTCAGCCCCCGCTACGTCGTCGCCAACATTCCCGCCGCCCGTATCGAGGCGATCGAGAACGGCGTCGCGGTGTCGCGGCACACCGCCGTGGCCGGCAAGCCCGATCGGCCGTCGCCGGAGATCAACAGCAAAATTGTCCAGATCAATTTCAATCCGTATTGGACGGTTCCGGCTTCGATTGTGCAGAAGGATCTGATCCCGAAAATGCAGGATCAGCCGGACTACCTCACCAAGAATCGCATCCGCATTTTCGACGGCCGCCAGAAAGAGCTGCAACCGTCGCAGATCAACTGGTATTCGGAAGACGCGACGCACTATTCGTTCAAGCAGGATCCCGGCAGCCTTAACTCGCTCGGTTCGATCCGCATCAATTTTCCGAGCGCCTTTGGCGTGTACATGCACGACACGCCGCTGAAGAATCTCTTCGGCGAGGATTTCCGCTTCCATTCGTCCGGCTGCATGCGCGTCCAGAACGTCCGGCAGCTGGTGGCCTGGCTGCTCGAAGGGACGCGCGGTTGGTCGCTCGACGACATCGACCGCGTGATCAAGTCGGGCGAACGGAAAGACGCGCAGCTTACCAAGCCCGTTCCGCTGCATTGGGTCTACATCACCGCCTGGTCGGCGGCCGACGGCGTGGTGCAATTCCGCGAAGATATTTACGGCAAGGACGGTTTTCCCGGCGGCACCCAGGCGGCGACCTCGAATTTGTGACGCGCCGTATCCGGGTCGAGCCGAGCGAAATCGCGCGACTTCCGTCGGTTTTTCTCGGCCGTGCCAGGGTCCGCCGACGTTCAGCCGGGACTGCGGCAGGGGCTGCAAATACCCAAATGTAGCGGGGTCCCGCCCATTACCGTCCCAAGAGCTTGCGCTCAGCCGCCGGTATGCTATCGGCGAGCGATTGGCTGTCCGGCGGATGGCGTCCTTCAGGCAAAAGGGCAGGGTAAGGCATGTCGGTCTCTCACGGTGCAATGGTCACGGAGGAGGGCTTCTTCTCTGCAATGCTCGGCGAAAGCGATCCCGAAATCGCCGATGCGATCGGGCGTGAGCTGGGCCGGCAGCGCGACGAGATCGAGTTGATCGCGTCGGAAAACATCGTCAGCCGCGCCGTCCTTGAGGCGCAGGGCTCGGTGCTGACCAACAAGTATGCCGAGGGTCTGCCGGGTAAGCGCTATTACGGCGGCTGCGAATTCGTCGACGTCGTCGAGCGGCTGGCGATCGAGCGCATCACCAAGCTGTTCGGTTGCACGTTCGCCAATGTGCAGCCGCATTCCGGTGCCTCCGCCAATGCCGAAGTGTTCATGGCGCTGATGCAGCCGGGCGATACGTTTATGGGGCTCAACCTCGCAGCCGGAGGTCATCTCACCCACGGCTCGCCGGTCAATCTGTCGGGCCGCTGGTTCAAACCGGTTCCCTACGGCGTCCGCCGCGACGATCATCTTATCGACATCGAGGAGGTCGAACGGCTGGCGAAGGAGCATCGGCCCAAGGTGATCATCACGGGCGGTTCGGCCTATCCGCGGATCATCGATTTCCGCCGCTTCCGCGAAATCGCCGACGAGGTCGGCGCCTATCTCATGGTGGACATGGCTCATTTCGCCGGGCTCGTGGCCGGGGGCGTCCATCCGAGCCCGTTTCCGCATGCTCATGTGGTGACGACGACGACCCACAAGACGCTGCGCGGGCCGCGCGGCGGCGCCATCCTCGCCAACGGCGAGGAGCTGGCGAAAAAGCTTAATTCCGCGGTCTTTCCCGGCATGCAGGGCGGCCCGCTCATGCATGTGATCGCCGCCAAGGCGGTGGCGTTTGGAGAAGCGTTGCATCCCTCGTTCAAGCTTTACGCGAAGAGCGTGGTGGAGAACGCGAAAGTGCTTGCGGAAACGCTCAAGTCTTGCGGCCTCGATATTATTTCCGGCGGCACCGACACGCATTTGATGCTGGTGGATCTGCGCAAGAAACGCCTGACCGGGAAAGTGGCCGAGGCGGCGTTGGAGCGCGCGCACATCACCTGCAACAAAAACGGCATCCCGTTCGATCCGGAAAAGCCGTTTGTCACGTCGGGCGTGAGGGTGGGTACGCCGGCCGGCACCACGCGCGGTTTCGGTATCGCTGAATTCCGGCAAGTCGGAGCGATGATCGCCGAGATACTCGACGCGTTGTCGCAAAAGGGCGCCGAGGCGGACGCGGAGGCCGAGGCGAGCGTGCGTGAGAAGGTAAAGCGTCTGGTGAGCCGATTCCCGATCTACGAGGGGTAGGGGCGAGGAATGCGCTGTCCGAGCTGCGGAAGCCTCGACACCCAGGTGAAGGATTCGCGGCCGACGGAGGATTCATCCGTCATCCGCCGCCGCCGCGTCTGCCTGTCGTGCAATTTCCGCTTCACCACCTTCGAGCGGGTGCAGTTGCGCGAGCTTCTCGTCATCAAGCGCAACGGCCGGCGCGTGCCGTTCGACCGCGACAAGCTGTTGCGCTCGGTGCAGATCGCGTTACGCAAGCGTTCGGTCGAGCCCGAGCGCATCGATCAAATGGTCTCGAAAATCGTGCGCGATCTCGAGAGCCAGGGGGAAAGCGAAGTTTCGTCGGAAACGATCGGCGAAACGGTGATGGCTTATCTGCGCGATCTCGACGACGTCGCCTATGTGCGCTTCGCCTCGGTCTATCGCAATTTCCGCGAGGCCAAGGACTTTGAGACCGCGCTGGCGGAACTTTCGGCCGACGAGGCGGCGGAGATCGCGCGCAAGTGAGCGCGCAAACGCCGGCGGATGTGCAAGCGAATCCTTTGACCGTCGACAGCCGTTTCATGGCATTGGCGCTTGCGCTCGGCCGGCGTGGGCTTGGCCGCACCTGGCCCAACCCTGCGGTCGGCGCCGTGATCGTCAAGGATGGCGTCATCGTCGGCCGGGGCTGGACGCAGGCCGGCGGCCGGCCGCATGCGGAGATCGAAGCGCTTCGCCGCGCCGGGGGGGCCGCGCGCGGCGCGACGCTCTACGTCACGCTGGAGCCTTGCTCGCACCACGGGAAATCGCCGCCTTGCGCCGACGCCATCGTCGCCGCCGGCATTACGCGCGTCGTCTCATCCATCGAAGATCCCAATCCCAAAGTCGCGGGCGCCGGGCATGCGCGGTTGCGGGCAGCCGGCATCGCTGTCGACGTCGGCGTCGGGGCGGACGAAGCCCGCCGCGACCATGCCGGCCACATCAGGCGCATGCGGGACGGCCGGCCACACGTCATGCTCAAGCTTGCAGTCTCAGCCGACGGTAAGGCGGGCGCGTCCGGCCGCCGGCCGGTGGCGATCACCGGCGAGGCGGCGCGCGATCGCGTGCATCTTCTGCGTGCCCAAAGCGATGCAATCATGATCGGCATCGGCACAGCGCTCGCCGACGATCCGATGCTGACCTGCCGATTGCCCGGTATGGCCGGATATTCGCCGGTGCGTACCGTGCTGGACGGCGCGCTGCGTTTGCCCGCCAGTTCGCGGCTTGCGCGTTCCGCGCGCGAAGTGCCGGTATGGGTGATGACCAGGGCGGAAGGCTTGCGTGCAGCGGAGGATGTTTTGCTGGCGGAGGGGGTCGTGGTTCTGCGGGTGCCAGACGGCGCCGGCCGTCCCGATATCTCCGCCGTCCTCAGGCTGATCGCTGGGCGCGGCATCAGCCGGCTGATGGTCGAGGGCGGCCCGACACTGGCGGCGGCCTTCCTTGCCGCGGATATCGTTGACGAGGCCGTGTTATTCCGGTCACCAAAGGTCGTTGGCGCCGATGGTATCGATGCGCTTGCCGGCCTGCCACTGACGGCACTGACGCAATCGCCACGGCTGACGCGGGTCCGGAGCGAGGCCGTCGGTGCCGATCGATGTGACGTCTTCGAGCGAAAGTAGAGAGCTGTGTTTACCGGAATTATCAATGATTTAGGCGACATTCTTGATGTCAACGAACGGGCGGACGGCCTGCGGCGTCTGACGATAGGCTGCAACTACGATCCCGCCACCATCGATATCGGCGCGTCGGTCGCCTGCTCCGGCCCATGCCTGACGGTCGTGGAGCGGGGGCGCCACGGCAATCGCACGTTCTTTGCCGTCGATGTGGCCGCCGAGACATTGCGCGTGACCACCGCCGGTACCTGGCAACGCGGCACGAAGCTCAACCTCGAGCGATCGCTACGGCTTGGAGACGAACTGGGTGGGCATCTTGTCAGCGGTCACGTTGACGGCATCGCCGAGCTCGCCACCCGCGAGGACCTGCCGGACATGGCGCGTCTGTCGTTGCGCGTGCCGTCGGCGCTGTCGCGCTTCATCGCCCCCAAAGGGTCGGTCGCCCTCGACGGCGTCTCGCTCACGGTCAACGAGGTCAAGGATGCGACGTTCTCCGTCCTGATCATTCCGCACACGCTGAAGGTCACCACGTTCGGGCAGCTTCGCCCGGGGGCGCAGTTGAATCTCGAAGTCGACCAAATGGCGCGCTATGCCGCGCGCCTCCTGGAGGCCACCCAACCGCATTGAGCGCGCTTGTTCGCGCCTTCCGCGGTTGCTACCACCCGACGGCAATGGAGTGCAGTGAATGGCCGGACCGCGGCGAGGCAAGCGTGAGAAGGGCCACGTTAAAGGTGCGCGCATCCTCATCGTCGAGGCGCGCTATTATGACGACATCGCCGGTGCGCTCCTTGCCGGCGCAATGAAGGTGCTTGAGGAAGCGCGGGCCGAAATCGACCGCATCGGCGTGCCGGGCTCCCTCGAAATTCCGGCTGCGATCGCCATTGCGCTCGACGCGGCACAACGCAAGCGCCGGCCCTATGACGGGGTGGTCGCGCTCGGTTGTGTCATCCGCGGCGACACCATCCATTTCGAGATCGTCTCCCATGAATCTGCGCGCGGCCTGATGGATTTATCGATTGCGCGCGCGCTGCCGATCGGAAACGGCATCGTCACCGTCAACACCGAGGCGCAGGCTCTCGCCCGCGCCCGCATGGAAGAGCAGGACAAGGGCGGCGATGCGGCGCGAGCTGCGCTCGCGCTTATCGATCTCAAACGCCGGCTCGCGGGGAAGTAAGCGATGGCGCGCGCGACGGTAGGCGAGCCCCGGAAGGCGAACAAGCGCGGGGCGGCGCGGCTTGCCGCCGTGCAGGCGCTCTACCAGATGGACCTCGCCGGCACCGGCTTGAACGACATCTTGGCGGAATTCGAGAGCCACTGGCTCGGCGGGGAAGTTGAAGGCGCGCAATACCGGCCGGCGGAAGCGGCCTTCTTCCGGGACGTGGTGGGCGGCGTCGTCCGCGAGCAAAGCCTGCTCGATCCGCGGATTGATGATGCGCTGGCGCGCGGCTGGCCGCTCAAACGCATTGAGGCGGTGCTGCGCGCGGTGCTGCGGGCCGGCGCCTACGAGCTTGGGCACCGGCGCGACGTGCCGGCGCGCGTTGTGATGTCGGAATACGTCGACGTCGCGTCCGCCTTCGTCGACAAGGAGGAGACCGGCATGGTCAACGCCGTGCTGGATCAGCTCGCGCACCAGCTGCGCGCCGACGAATTCGACGCCGCGCGCGATTAATCCTCAGCCGCACGCAAACGGCAGCGCGGTCGGGCTGCGGAAATTCGACGAAGAATTCCACGCGATCTTGTCGACGGTCAGATGATAGTCGGGCACGCGCTCGAGGAAGCGCCGCATGGCGACTTCGGTCACGAGCCGCGCCATCTGGCTGCCGAGACAGAAATGCTTGCCCGAACCAAATCCCAGATGTCCCTGCGGGCGGCGGTCGATATCGAAGGTGTCGGGCTCGGGAAATCTGCGGCCGTCGCGATTTCCCGAGCCGAATGCGAGCGCGACCTTGTCACCGGCTTGAATTGTCTCGCCATGCAGGGCGATATCCCGCGTTGCCACGCGTTTGAAGCGTTGCGCCGATGTGTTGAAGCGCAGCGATTCCTCGATCGCTGGCGCGATCAGCGCCGGATCGGCGACAAGCCGCCGGCGCGCGTCGGGATAGTCGTGAAGGTTGAGCGCGAACACGCTCATGAAGCTCGACAGCGATTCCACGCCCGCCATGACGAAGGTCGCCGTGGTCAGTACGATCTCACGTTCCGACAGGCGGTCGCCGTCGATCTCGGCTTCGGCGAGATGCGTAATCAGATCGTCGGTGGGATTGGCCCGCCGCGCGGCGACTTCGGCCGTCAGAAAATCGCTCAATTCCCTGAACGCGGCGATGTGCTCCGGCGTGCGCCCCTTGATCGTCTTGTCGGTCGATATCGCGAGAATGACCTTGCGCCTGATCTCCGCGTGGTCGCGGTCGGGCAAGCCCATCGTGCGGAACAACAGGCCGACCGTGATCTGGCTGGAAAAGTCGTTGATGAACTCGAACGTCCCCTGTTCGACGATGCGCGCAAGCGAACGATCGGCAATCTCCTGCGTCGGCTCGGCCAGCCGGTCGAGATTTCGCTTGAGAAAAGCGGCCTGGCTCAATGCACGCAGCCGGTCATGCCGCGGCGGATCGGTCGTTCCCAGTGTCGAACCGGCGCGCCCGGGAAGTTCATCGATCATGTTGCCGGCGGTAGAGGAGAACGTTTGCCAGTCGCGTGCCGCTTCGACGATGTCGTCGTAACGCGACAGGATCCAAAGCTGCGCGCCGTCGCTCCAGTAGCAGGGGTATTTTTCGCGGAGTTCCGCATAATAAGGAAACGGGTCGGCATCGATCAAAGGCGAATAAAGGTCGAACGGCTCCACGGCATTTCCTCGGGGTCCCGGCGCTGATACACAAATTAGCACAATCCGATGGTGTGTCGCGCGATGTCGAGATCAACTGAATCGGCCGAAGATCGCCTGATCGCGCGCTATTTCCGGCCGCTCGCCACCGCACCGGGCGCGCTCGGCCTGCTCGACGACGCCGCCGAGCTGACGCCGCCGGCCGGATGCGATCTTGTCCTGACGACCGATGGTGTGATCGCGGGAGTCCATTTCTTTGCCGACGATCCGCCGGAAAATATCGGCCGCAAAGCGCTGCGTATGAATCTTTCCGATCTGGCCGCCAAAGGCGCCAGGCCCATCGGCTTTCTGCTTTCGGTCGCGCTGCCGGCGGGAACCGACGAGGCGTGGATTGCCGCGTTTGCTGCGGGGCTCGGCGAGGACGCGGCGCGCTATGGCTGTCCGCTGTTTGGCGGTGACACCGACCATACGCCCGGGCTTGCGTCGGCTTCGATCGCGGCTTTCGGCTCGGTGCCGCATGGAACGATGGTGCGGCGCTCGACCGCCAAGGCCGGTGACTGCGTGGTCGTGACCGGCACGATCGGCGATGCGGCGCTGGGGGTAAGGCTGCGGCGCGATCGCAACCTCGCCAGGAGCTGGGGGCTCACGGAGGCTATGGTTGCGTATCTTGAGCAGCGTTATCTCCTGCCGGAGCCGCGCAATGCGCTCGCCGAGGCGGTGCTGCATCATGCTGCGGCCGCGATCGACGTCTCCGATGGCCTGGCCGGCGATCTCGCCAAGCTGTGCCGTGCGTCGTCTGTTTCGGCCGAAATCGACGTCTCGCGCGTTCCGCTTTCGGACGCGGCGCGTACTGCGGCCGGCGCCGAGCCGGCGCTGATCGAGACGGTGCTCACCGGCGGCGACGATTACGAAATCGTTTTGACGCTGGCGCCGGAAAGGCTTTTGTCGTTTCGCGCGGCGGCGCACGAGGCCGGCGTTCCCGTAACCGAGATCGGACGGGTGCAAGCGGGCGAGAACGCGCGCTTCATTCACGCAGGCAACGCGCTCGAATTTGTGCGCCCTTCATACAGCCATTTTCAGGAATGACGGCCGGAGTTTATTTCCGCCGTGATATCGGCTGGTAATCGCGCAGCGGCGAGCCGGTGTAGAGCTGGCGCGGCCGCCCCAGTTTCTGGTGCGGATCCTCGATCATTTCCTTCCACTGCGCGATCCAGCCGACCGTGCGGGCTAGTGCGAACAGCACCGTGAACATGGCGGTGGGGAAGCCCATCGCGCGCAGCGTGATGCCGGAATAGAAGTCGACATTGGGATAGAGCCGCTTCTCGATGAAATACTCGTCGTGCAGCGCGATGCGTTCGAGCTCCATGGCGACGTCGAACAGCGGATCGTCGACGCCGAGTTCATGCAGGACCTCGTGACAGGTCTTCTGCATGATTTTCGCGCGCGGATCGTAGTTCTTGTAGACGCGGTGGCCGAAGCCCATGAGCCGGAAGGAATCGTCGGGATCCTTGGCGCGCTTGACGTATTCGGGGATGCGATCGACGGTGCCAATCTCGCCAAGCATTTTCAGCGCCGCTTCGTTCGCGCCGCCATGCGCCGGGCCCCAGAGGCAGGCAATACCGGCGGCGATGCAGGCAAACGGATTGGCGCCGGTCGAACCCGCAAGCCGCACCGTCGACGTTGAAGCGTTCTGCTCGTGATCGGCGTGCAGCGTGAAGATGCGGTCCATGGCGCGGGCGACGACCGGATTGGCCGTGTATTCCTCGCACGGCACCGCGAAGCACATCCGCAGGAAATTCGAGGCGTAGTCGAGTTCGTTCTTCGGATAAATGAACGGCTGGCCGACCGAATATTTGTAGGCCATTGCGGCAAGCGTCGGCATTTTCGCGATCATGCGGATCGAAGCGACCATGCGCTGGGTCGGATCGGTGATGTCGGTGGAGTCGTGATAGAAGGCCGACAGCGCGCCGACGCAGCCGACCATCACCGCCATCGGGTGGGCGTCGCGGCGGAAGCCCTGAAAGAACCGGCTCATCTGCTCGTGAACCATCGTGTGATGGACCACCCGGTCGTCGAAATTCTCCTTCTGCGAGACGGTCGGCAGTTCGCCATAGAGCAGGAGGTAGCAGGTCTCAAGGAAGTCGCCGTGCTCGGCCAGATCCTCGATCGGATAACCGCGATAGAGCAGCACGCCCTGGTCGCCGTCGATATAGGTGATCTTGGACTCGCAGCTTCCGGTCGACGTGAAACCGGGATCGTAGGTGAAGATGCCGGTCTGGCTGTAGAGCTTGCTGACGTCCATCACCTCGGGACCGATCGTTCCCTCGTAGAGCGGAAACGACCAGCTGTTGTCACCGAGTGTCAGCTTGCCGGCCTTGGTGTTGGTGCTGGTTTTGGCGTCCATAATCGCACCTCGATGGGTGAAAGTTTCAACAGTGCGGTGCACGCTGCCACGGCCAAAAAGCTTTGCGGCACTGCCGATCCGGCCATATTGGCGTAGCGCAACGGCGTGTGCACTGCAAGAAAATAGGCCCGGATCGGCCGCCGCGCTAGTCGGCTGTGTTACGAAACTTCCTGGACGCGCGATGGGTCGGTGCGGATCAATCGGCGCGCAATCGCGCACCCTCAAGCGTGACGTGGTCGGCGACGCGCGCGAGGCTTTCCGCCTTACCCAACACGACCAGCACTTCGAAAATGCCGGGCGACGTCGTGCGGCCGGTAAGCGCCACGCGTAACGGCTGCGCCACGGCGCCGAGCTTAGCGCCTTTACGCTCGGCGAATGTGCGCACCGCCCGTTCCGTTGCCTCCGCTGTCCACGGTTTCACGCCGGCGAGTTCGTTGCCAATATCGCTCAGCAGCGCTTTGGCCTCCGGCGTCAGCAGAGCGGTCGCCTTGTCGTCCAGGGGGATGGGGCGATCCGCCAGCAAAAAATGTGCGCTGTCAATGAGATCAACGAGTGTCTTGGCGCGCTCCTTCAGGCTCGGCATGGCCGACAGCCATTGTTCCCGCAGGCGCGGCGTCATCTTGGCGGCAATGGCGTCACCGCCGGCCAGGTGCGGCAGGAGCTGATCGATCGCTTGCAGGAGCGCCGCATCGGCGCTGCTGCGGATGTAGTGGCCGTTGAGGCTTTCGAGCTTGGCGAAATCGAACCGCGCCGGCGAACGGCCGATCTGCGGCAGGTCGAAAGCCGCGATCATTTCCTCGGTGGAAAAAACCTCCTGGTCGCCGTGGCTCCAGCCGAGCCTGACCAGGTAGTTGCGCAGGGCTGACGGCAGGTAGCCCATGGCGCGGTAGGCATCGACTCCGAGCGCGCCATGCCGCTTCGACAACTTTGAGCCGTCG
>Ga0302325_10018164_pt1 | contig 14828 bp, 11 predicted proteins | sample Palsa_T0_2_FD_201948 | JGI IMG/M metagenome (GOLD analysis project Ga0302325, IMG submission 201948) | Peat permafrost microbial communities from Stordalen Mire near Abisko, Sweden - Palsa_T0_2 | ecosystem: Environmental > Terrestrial > Soil > Palsa > Peat permafrost | place: Sweden: Abisko... | reverse complement strand
TGACCTGCTGTTCATCGAAAACGTGGGTAATCTCGTCTGTCCGGCGAGTTTCGATCTCGGGCAACACCGCAATGTCATCTTGCTCAGTGTCACCGAGGGTGATGACAAGCCAGCGAAGTACCCGGTGATGTTTCGAGCCGCCGATCTCGTGGTGCTGAGCAAAGCCGACCTGCTCGAGATTCTGGACGATTTCGACCCGGCACGCGCGGCGGCCGCGCTGCGCGCGCTCGGCCGCGACACGCCGATGATCCGGAGCGCAGCGCGGCGCGCCCCTGAGCTCCGGCTGTGGCTCAATTGGCTGGAGCAGGAGCTTGCCGGGCGCCGGCAAAAAGCGCAGACGCAGCTGCCACAGAGCGCCGCAACCGTGGCGGCCTGATCTATGTGCCTTGCCGTACCGGTTCGAGTCGCGGCGCTGCTCGATGATCAGTGGGTCGAAATCGAGGTCGGCGGCATTCGCACTCGCGTATCGATCGCGCTGATCGACGGCGTCGCGCTCGGGGATTACGTGATCGTCCATGCCGGCTTCGCCATCACCCGCCTCGACGTCGAGGACGCGGAGAAGACTCTGGCGTTGTTTGATTTGATCGCTGCTCACCTCGGGGAGCGTGTCGATGCGCTACATCCGCGGCTTCCGTGACGGTGCCGCGGCTGCCGCCCTGGCGCAGTTGCTCGCTGCGGAGGTCGACCCCGAACGCGAATATCACCTGATGGAATTTTGCGGCGGGCACACGCACGCCATATTCCATTACGGAGTTGAGGACTTGCTGCCCGGCAACGTCCACCTGGTGCACGGTCCGGGCTGTCCGGTATGCGTGCTGGCGGTTCCACGGCTCGATGCGGCCATCGAACTCGCCCTGCAGTCGAACGTGACGCTGGTCAGCTATGGCGACATGCTGCGCGTGCCGGCATCGCGCCGGCGCAGCCTCCTCAAGGCGCGCGCGCAGGGCGCGGACGTACGCATGGCGTACTCGGCGCTCGAGGCCCTGGACATCGCCGTCGCTCATCCGGCACGGCAAGTCGTATTCTTCGCCATCGGCTTCGAGACGACGACGCCGGCGACCGCGCACCTCGTCCTCGAAGCGAGCTGCCGCGGACTGCGCAACCTCAGTGTCTATTGCAATCACGTCCTGACGCCTGCCGCGATCCAGAGCATTCTCGATTCGCCCGACGTGCGTGAATGGGGAAGGGTGCGCGTCGACGGATTCATCGGGCCATCGCACGTCAGCGCGGTGATCGGCAGCCGCCCCTACGAGTATTTTGCGGAGGAATACCAGCGGCCGGTCGTCATCGCCGGCTTTGAGCCGCTCGATGTCATGCAGGCAATCCGCATGCTGGTGCAGCAGCTCAACGCCGGCCGCGCGTGCGTTGAGAACGAATTCACGCGCGGGGTCACGCGCGAGGGCAATCGCAAGGCGCAGCATCTGGTCGCTGAAGTGTTTGAGTTGCGACCAAGCTTTGAGTGGCGCGGCCTTGGCAATCTGCCGTACAGCGGGCTGCGCATCAAGGCTGCCTACGCGGATTTCGATGCCGAACGGCGCTTCGCGATCAACGAGCAATCGGTACCGGAGAACGCGGCATGCCAGTGCCCGGCGATCATCCGCGGCGTCAAGAAGCCCACCGACTGCGCGATCTTCGCAACCGCGTGCACGCCGCGCAATCCGATTGGCTCGTGCATGGTGTCCGCCGAAGGCACCTGCGCCGCCTATTATAAGTATCGTCGCGGCGCGGTGCAGACGGCGAGCTGATGCGCATCCTGTTCCTGGTGGACAGCTTCAACAGCCTGACACAACGGCTCTACGCCGAACTCTCCAGCGATGGCCATGAACTGTCGCTCGAACTCGACATTCATGAGCGGGTCACACTCGAAGCCATCGACTTATTCCAGCCGGACCTGATTCTCGCCCCGTTTCTGAAACGCGCTATTCCAACATCGGTCTGGCAGAGCCATATCTGCCTCATCGTGCATCCCGGCCCCCCCGGCGATCGCGGTCCCTCCGCGCTCGACTGGGCGATCCTGCGCGGTGTCCCGACATGGGGAGTCACTGTACTGCAGGCCGATGCGCGCCTCGACGCCGGGCCGATTTGGGCCAGCGCGGTATTTCCGATGCGCGCCGCGCCCAAGAGCAGCCTGTATCGCAACGAAGTTACCGAAGGCGCCGTCATTGCAGTGCGCGCGGCGCTCGTGCGTATCGCAGCCGGTGCAAGTCCGCCCTCTGATGAGGGTTGCGCATCGCTACAGGGCTGGCAGCCGGTGCTGCGCCAACGAGAGCGGGCGATCGATTGGAGCCGCGACGACACAACGACCGTGCTGCGCAAGATTCACTGCGGCGACGGGTTTCCCGGCGTCGAAGACGTCCTGCTCAATCGTCGCTTCAGATTGTTTGACGCTCATCCGGAAGGCCGCCTCACCGGAGCGCCCGGCACTCTCATCGCACGTCGCAACGACGCCATTTGCCGCGCGACGCGCGATGCGGCTGTGTGGATCGGTCAATTGCAGCCTGCAGACGCCTTGCACCGCAGCTTCAAGCGTCCCGCAGTTCTCGCGCTCGGCGCCCCGGCAGAAGTCCTACCGCAAAGCGAGGACGATCCTACTGATGAGACCACGCACCCCGGTATTCGGGAGATCCGCTACGAGGAGCGCGGCGCGGTCGCATATCTGCATTTCAACTTCTACAACGGCGCGCTTAGCACGGCACAATGCGAGCGCCTGCTCAGCGCCTATAAGCAAGCGCGGCGGCGGCCGACCCGGGTGATCGTGCTAATGGGCGGACCAGACTTCTGGTGCAACGGCATGCATTTGCACTGCATCGAAGCTGCTGCCAGTCCTGCCGATGCCTCGTGGGCCAACATTAATGCGATCGATGACCTCGCGCGCCACATTCTAACGACCGACACGCATTTGACGATCGCCGCGCTGCGGGGCAACGCCGCAGCGGGCGGGGTATTTCTGGCGCTTGCGGCTGACAGTGTGCTGGCACGCAGCGGCGTCGTGCTGAACCCACACTATCGCAGCATGGGCAATCTGTACGGCTCGGAATATTGGACGTACCTGCTGCCGCGACGTGTCGGCGCCGAGCAAGCGCGCGCGATTATGGCCCGGCGTCTGCCGCTTGGTGCGCCGGAAGCTGCGGTGCTCGGGTTGATCGATGCGAACGCAGGTCCGGATGAGGTGAGTTTCCGCGCGCTGGTTGATACCCATGCCGCCGGCTTGGCGGAGGGCGATCGGTTCACGCGTGCCTTGGCTGAAAAGCGCACACGGCGCGCGCGCGATGAGCACGTGCGTGCGCTCGCGGACTACCGGGCCGATGAGCTCGAGCGCATGCGCATGAACTTCTACGGCTTCGACCCGAGCTATCACATCGCGCGTCATCGGTTCGTGCACCGCACGCCGCACGCTTGGACGCCGCTGCATCTGGCCCAACATCGCCGGATCGGCTTCGCTGTCAGGCGCGAGACCGTAAGCGCATGAGCGCCGGAGCGCTCCGGCGTCCGGTGCCCACCGCTGCCGCTTCTATGGCGTGGCGCATCGGCGGGCGAGTGCAGGGTGTTGGCTTCCGGCCCTTCGTTTACCGCCTTGCTCACCTCTTCGAGCTCACTGGTTGGGTGCGGAACAATGGCGGCGAAGTCGAAATCCACGCACAGGGACCCGCCGATCGACTTCAGGCGTTTGGGGATGCATTGCTGACGCGGGCGCCGCCCGCAGCGCTTGCGCAGCTGCTTGAGGTATGGTCCGCGCGTGCTGAGCCCAGCAATGACTTCCGGATCGTGGCGAGCAAGGCTAGCGCGGAACCGCATATCCACGTATCGCCGGACTTGTTCACGTGCGATGAATGTCTGGCGGAGCTGCACGATCCCACTGCCCGCCGCTACCGTTATCCGTTCATCAACTGCACTCAGTGCGGACCCCGCTACACGCTGATCCGCGCGCTGCCCTACGATCGGCCCAATACGACGCTCGACCGATTCACGCTGTGCCACGACTGCGCTGCCGAATACACCGACCCACTCGATCGCCGATTTCACGCCCAGCCGTTAGCCTGCGCGGTCTGCGGTCCAAGTCTGCAATGGCTCGAAGGCGCGCGTGGGATCAGTGGCAACGAACAAGCGCTCGCCACGGCACTGGCGGCACTGCGCGGCGGGCGGATCGTCGCCGTGCGCGGCATCGGCGGCTATCACCTCCTTTGCGATGCCGCCAATGAGAACGCGGTCGCTCGCCTGCGCGCTCGCAAGGGACGGCCAGCGAAGCCGCTGGCGTTGATGGTGCCGTGGCGCGGGCGCGACGGCCTGGACTACGCGCGCGGCTTAGCGCAGTTGTCACCCCTGCACGCGGCGGCGCTGCGCGATGCCGTGCGCCCTATCGTGCTCACCCCGCGGCACGCGAATGCCGCCGTGGCCGCGGCCATCGCGCCCGGCCTGCGTGAGCTTGCACTGATGCTGCCCTACAGTCCGCTGCACCACCTGCTGCTCGAGGATTTCGGCGCGGCGCTCGTCGCGACCTCCGGAAACCTGAGCGGCGAGCCAGTGCTTACCGAACCTGATGAAGCTCAGGCGCGCCTTGCGGACGTGGCCGACGGTTTCCTGCATCACGATCGCCCAATCGCGCGCCCGGCGGACGACCCAGTCGTGCGGGTTGTCGCGGGAACCGTGCGGCCGATACGCCTCGGACGCGGTACGTCACCGCTCGAGCTCGACCTGCCCGTCCCCATTCAAGTTCCGACGCTCGCAGTCGGCGCGTACATGAAAAATACGGTGGCGCTGGCCTGGAACAGCCGCGCTGTCGTGTCGCCGCACATCGGCGACCTCGCAAGTCCGCACGGGCGTGCGGTCTTCGCCCAGATCGCGCATGATCTGCAGCAGCTCTACGGCGTGCGCGCCGAGCGTATAGCGCACGACGCGCATCCGGGTTTCCCCAACACCCGCTGGGCGCGCGAATCTGCGCTAATGACCCAGGCGGTCTGGCATCACCACGCGCATGCGGCGGCCGTAGCCGGTGAGTATCCGAGCGAGGCCCCGCTGCTCTGTTTCACATGGGACGGCGTCGGCCTCGGCACGGACGGCACACTGTGGGGAGGTGAGGCGCTACTGGGCCGACCGGCTGCATGGACGCGCGTGGCGAGCTTGCGGCCGTTCCGGCTGCCCGGCGGCGAGCGCGCCGCGCGCGAACCGTGGCGCACGGCGCTAGCGTTGTGCTGGGAGTGCGGCCAAGACTGGCCGACTGGCGCGAAACTCGGCGGCCCGCTGCTGCGCCGAGCCTTCGAAGCCGGGGTGAACGCCCCGACGACGACTGCGGTCGGCCGCCTGTTCGACGGCGCCGCAGCTCTGCTCGGCATCTGCCTGAAGACGAGCTATGAAGGTGAAGCGCCGATGCGTTTGGAAGCGCTCTGCGCGGAAGACGTGCTGCCGCTCGCGCTGCCGCTCACGCGCGACGCGGCGGGAATCTGGCGCAGCGACTGGTCGCCGCTCGTGCCGGCGCTGCTCGACGACCGGCGTACTCCCGCCGCACGCGCTGCAATGTTTCATGCGAGCCTGGCACAAGCCTTGTGCGCGCAGGCGCTCGCCGTACGCGAGCAAACCGGTGTTACGCGCGTCGGTCTCGGCGGCGGAGTGTTCCAAAATCGCATTCTGAGCGAGCAAGTGCAGGCGCGGCTGACGGCAGCGGAGTTCGAAGTGCTGATGCCACAGCGGCTGCCGGTCAACGACGCCGCGATCAGCTATGGGCAGCTCATCGAGGCAGCCGCCATCCAAGCGCCTCGCTGAACCTGCGAGGCGAGGCGATGGCGCACAAAACCGGATTTCGTGACACGCACATCAGCCTCGCACACGGCAACGGCGGCCGCATGATGCGCGAGCTGATCGAGGAGCTGTTCGCGCCCGCACTCGCCAATCCGCAGCTCGATACGAGCGCCGATGCCGTCGCGCTGCCACTCCCCGCCGATCAAGAACTCGTCGTAACCACGGACGGCTTCACCGTGCAGCCGCTAGAGTTCCCGGGCGGCAACATCGGCTCGCTCGCCGTGCACGGCACCGTCAATGACCTCGCCGTCAGCGGCGCAGTGCCGCGTTTCCTAACGCTCAGCGTATTCCTGGAAGAGGGCTTGGAGATCGCGCTGCTGCGCCGCGTGATCGAAGCGCTCGCTTGCGCGGCGCGCGACAGCCAAGTAGCGGTGGTGGCCGGCGACACAAAAGTGGTCGGCCGCGGCGACTGCGATGGAATCTATCTCGCCGCCACCGGAATCGGCTTTCGGCCAATCGGCGCTCGCTTCGCGCTTAACCGCGTCCGCGCCGGTGACCGCATTCTGGTCAGCGGTCCGATCGGTGACCATGGCGCCGCGGTAATGCTCGCGCGTCAGGAATTCGGCCTGCGCGGCGAGCTCAAGTCGGACGCGGCGAGCGTGTTGCCTCAAACTCAGGCTCTGATGCGAGTGGCAGGTCTGCGCTTCATGCGCGATCCGACGCGCGGTGGACTGGCAACCGTCGCGCACGAGCTGGCGCGCGCCACGGGCCTCGCCGTCCGCCTATCCGAGGCGCGCATCCCGATCAACGACTCCGTTCAATCGGTCTGCGAGCTGCTCGGATTTGATCCTCTCTATTTAGCGTGTGAAGGTCGCATCGTCGCGGTCGTCGCGCCGGAGGCAGCCGAGGCCGCACTAGCCGAGCTGCGGACGGTGGCGCCACTGGCCGCGCTGGTTGGCGGGCTCGACGTAGGCTCGTCACAGGTCATATTGGATACGGCGTTTGGCGGCCAACGCGCGCTCGATGAACTCGAGGACGATCCGCTCCCCCGTATTTGCTGATTGAGGGGACAGGTCTTACCTTAGCGGAGGATCCGCTCCGTTCGACGTTGAACGTTCGCCCCACCACCTTCACCGAGCGAAAACGGAACGGCGTCGATAACACCAATGTTCCCACAGTACTCAAGAGTACGAGTGTCAGCATTGACCCCTGAGGATACCGGCTTTCTGTGGTAATCGAAAAAGTGGGACGGCTGCTCCCCTTTACTCGCGAGCAAGCGTTTGACCTTGCCGCCGATATCGAGCGGTATCCCGATTTTTTGCGCGGATGGATGACAGCGCGGATTCTAAAGCGCGAGTCCAATGTTTGCTATGTTGATCAAGTCTTGGGCATAGGGCTGATTCGCGTGCAATTCTCATCTAAGGCCCTGCTGCGTCGCCCCGAGCGTATTGACGTCACCTCATCAGACCCCCCCTTCCGACGCTTCAGTCTGTCGTGGCTCATCGAGGCAGGCCCATCCGCGGGTTGCCGCGTTAGCATCGTCGCGGACTTAGAGTTGCGGTCAAGAATTCTTCAGCAGGTCGTTGAGCGGGTCTTACCCGCCACTGTCGTCGACATGATGGCGGCCTTCGAAGCACGAGCCCATGACTTATATACCGCCCTCGACAAGAGCTGAGCGGCGCAGGCAGACGCCGAAGTCATGCTGAAATCTTCACGAAGCGGAGTCTCAACGCGTTGCCTATCACGGATATGGAACTCAGACTCATTGCAGCGGCCGCCACCATAGGCGACAGCAGAAGCCCGAAAATCGGATAGAGGACACCCGCGGCAAGCGGTATGCCGAGGGCGTTGTAGACGAAGGCGAGGACAAGGTTCTGGCGAATGTTGCGCATCGTCACGCGGCTAAGCTGGCGCGCCCGAGCTATTCCGATCAGATCGCCTTTGACTAGCGTGATGCCAGCGCTTTCGATGGCGACGTCAGTTCCCGTGCCCATGGCGATCCCGACGTCGGCGGAAGCGAGAGCCGGCGCATCGTTCACGCCGTCGCCCGCCATCGCGACGACTTTGCCCGCCGCCTGCAAGCGTTTCACGATCTCGCCCTTTTGAGCGGGCAATGTCTCCGCTTCAATGTCTTGGATGCCGAGCTGTCGGGCGATCATCTCCGCAGTACGGCGGTTATCTCCGGTAACCATCACAATCTGCAGGCCGCCTGTGCGCAACGCCTGCAGCGCCGCTGGTGTTGAGGCTTTGACGGGGTCGGCCACCGCGATGAGGCCTAACAGCGTACTCGCGCGAGAAATGAAGATCACTGTCGCCCCACCATCGCGGAGCCGGTCTGACTCAGCTGCAACCGAGGTAAGATCGATGCCCGCGCCTTCCATGAGCTTCCTGTTGCCGAGCGCGACCGCCTCCCCGTTTAGCGTTCCGCGCACACCTTCCCCCGTGATGGAGACGAAATCTGCAAGCACCGCGGGCGACACCGTTACCGGATGCGCGCTGGAGAGCGATCGAATGGCCTGCGCCAGAGGATGCTCGCTATTTTGCTCGAGCGCCTGCGCCACACTCAGTAGAACGTCTTGGTCAACGCTCGACGAGGGATAAAGACCCGTGACCCGTGGTTTACCCTCAGTCAATGTCCCGGTCTTGTCGACGACCAACGTGTCCACCTTTTCAAGCCGTTCCAGGGCCGCGGCGTTTTTTACCAGAATGCCAATCTGCGCCCCGCGCCCGACTGCGACCATAATTGACATCGGTGTCGCAAGACCGAGCGCACATGGACAAGCGATAATGAGGACGGTTACGGCCGCGATCAGAGCGTGGGCCAGCGCCGGAGCGGGACCCCAAACAAACCATGCGACGAACGCCGCAGCCGCCACGACTATAACGGCCGGCACAAACCAGCCCGCGACCCTATCCGCGAGTCGCTGTATGGGCGCTTGGCTTCTCTGCGCCGCCGTGACGAGCGTGATGATTTGGGCGAGCAATGTGTCGCGGCCGACTTTGTCGGCACGCATTACGAATGCGCCCGTGCCGTTGACTGAACCTCCTAGCACGCGCGCAGCGACAATCTTCTCGACCGGCATCGACTCGCCGGTGAGCATCGATTCATCGACGCTGCTCGCGCCACTCTCGACGATCCCATCAACCGGCACGCGCTCCCCTGGGCGCACGCGCAGACGGTCACCGACCCGGGAGTCTTCGAGCGGAATGTCGCTTTCTGCGCCATTACCGGCCACGCGGTGCGCGATCTTGGGTGCCAATTTGAGCAGCGCACGAATTGCACCACCCGTGCGCTCCCGCGCCTGGAGCTCAAGCACCTGCCCCAACAGCACAAGAACGATAATTACGGCGGCAGCCTCGAAATAGACGCTGATCTGCCCCTGCATATCGCGAACGTCCGCCGGGAACGCTTGCGGAATCAGCACGGCGGCGACGCTGTACAGATAGGCTGCCCCCACACCTAACGCAATCAACGTAAACATGTTCAGGCTGCGGCGACTCACCGACTCAACGCCGCGCACGAGAAACGGCCAGCCACACCACAGAACAACCGGCGACGCCAATGCAAACTGCATCCACTCAGACCACCTTGCATCGGCAATAGCGCCTAGCGCGCCTACTTGATGCCCCATGGCGAGAACAAGGACTACTAGAGCGAGTGGCAATCCGATCCAGAAACGCCGGCGCATCTGGATGAGTTCCTGATTCGGGCCCGTGTCGGTCACTGGTATCGCGGGCTCGAGCGTCATGCCGCATATCGGGCAGGAGCCTGGGCGAGTCTGTCGCACCTGGGGGTGCATGGGGCAGGTGTAGACAATATCGAGCGAAGTCATCGCAAGCCCCGGTAGCTCACGGAATACGTGTCGCGTGCTTGGTAGTAGGGAGATTTCTCCGTGCACTCCGCGCCGCGGAACCAGGAACCGGCGCCGCCAAAGTGATTACGGTGTTTGCCACTCGATACTACCGCTCATCCATATATTCTGATTGCCGTCCGAAAATGGTTCGGCTCATCCGGTCTTCACACTTATGCGCAACGACAAGAGGTGTGACTGCGGCGAATCAATGTATTGGGTAGCGCGGCACTGAGCAAGCTGCCCATGGAACGGGCCGAGGCGTATCGCTTGCACATTGAGTGGGCCATTCCGACAGCTGGGCGTAATGGAAGACCCATTTGGTACCGCGGGCCAGCCGATAGCTCAATGAGCGAAACCTTGCATCTCCGATGGGAGGCGCCGGACGGGGCACGAATGGCTATTCACGGGGCCGGCTTCTGCGTCGGAACATTGATCTAGTAGATAACCCCGTGGGCGGTGTGCCGGCTGCATGCGACCAAGCGCTCGCTGCGTGCGATGAAGCTCACCCCACGAAGCGGCGACTGGCAGCAGAATGCTCCGGGGGAGGACTATTGCCCTATGCGAATCGTGCTTGGAATCCTGATTCTGGGGGTTACCGCAACATCCTGGGCAGCACAGGGGGCAGCTTCAGCCCAGGCGGTGAATATCAGTTTCTCGCTGTGCGACGGCATGATGTGCGTGCCGGCCACGCTGAGCGACGGCAAGAGCCATGTCATGCTGCTCGACACCGGCAACATGAATTCCTGGCTCAGCGCCAGAACGGCGCGCAGTCTCGGGATGACGCTCGAGCCCGTCATGAACGGCGACAAGCCACTCCCGGGGATCTTTCGGGTTGGCGCGCAAACTATCGCACTCGGCGGCAAATCGATCTCCGCGCGATTCCTGGCACTCGATGAAAGCGTGACCGGCGACCTTCCGCAAGGTGTTGAAGGCGCTATCGCGTACACAGCTTTTAAAGATCAAGTGCTCGAGCTTGACTACCCGCGACACGAGTTGCGCGTCGTTGAAGCGCCGCAGGATCACGGCATTGCACCACACGCCGCCATGAAGCTGGTGACATTCGGCTCACAAGGCCCGCCGATCGTAGTGATCGAGGGACTGGCCGTTGATGGACATGCTTTCGCTGCCCAGTTCGATACCTGTTTTACCGGCACGCTGGTCGTGTATGACGCCGCCATTGACCAGCTGGGAATGCGCGGCGCTTCCATGAATGGCAAGCCACAATCCTTCCCCTACACTGATGGCGGTGTCACGCTGAATGCGGCGCCTTCCGGACGCATCACCTTCGCGGGCGGCGTTCTTGCGAGTCGTCCGGCCACCGTCTACTTTCCGGCCGCCGGGAATAACCCGGTGCATCAGCCGGACGGGCTGTTCGAAGCGACCGTCGGGAATGCGCTGTTTGCTCACAGCGTCGTCACGCTCGAATTTAAGTCGATGAGCGTCTACGTGAGAACGCAGCGCCCCTCGTAAGCCGTCGACAGCCGACCAGGCATAGCTGTAAATAGCAAAACGGGCAATTAGCGAAATTACCAAGAATCGCCCGCGCGATTGATGCCCGAATGCTGCCGTTCGCGTCTGCCCGCCGCGGCTCAACACCGGAAGTGGAAATTGAACAACCGACGCGCGGAGCATTTGGCCGTAGCTCAATCGGTTCAACCGCCTGGATCGAGCGAGACCGTCGGGTCGCCGGCCTCCGTTATCGCCACACGCGACTGGCTGGACTGCGCCGCTTCGGCCAGTTGAGTTTGCGATAGGCCAGGAGCGCGACGTCGCGCCTCAAGAGGCGGCGAACGCGGCGAGGGCAGTCTTGGAACTACCCTCGCTGCGTGTAGCCGGCTCCCGGTGAAGGTCGGCAGCTGTGTCTTCGCCGCAGCGAGTTGAGTGCTCCGCGCGAAGCGCCAGGGTTTTTCAGGTCGTTAAGTGCTAGTGACCTTCATCGCGGAAGTGTCTACGCTCTTCACGTTTTTAACCTGCTCGGCAACATTCCTGACGTGATCGATGGCGTCCTGTGTGACCAGCGTGCCGGTCAGTACGACGACGCCCTGCATCGTGGTCACACCGATGTCGACGTCTTTGCTGATGCTGTCGGCAGCGAACTGGGATTTCACCTCGGTGGTAATTCGGCTGTCCGAGCCGGCGGGCTCGTTGCCCGTTGCGCCTTCCTGGGCATCGGTGGCCGCGGTGCCGTCGGTCGGCGGGATCGTCAGCTCAACGACGTTCGTCACGCCGGACACGCTTTTGGCGGGCGTCTCGTCTGCGGATTTATTGCTTGAGTCGACGGTAGACTCAAGCGCGACGGTACGGTCGGTAGCGTCAGCGCTCACGCGCGCCTTGGCCTGACGCCGATTACCAATGACCTTGGGCTCGACGGCAACGGGATTGGCAGTGTCGGCAATTTTGGCGTCAACGTTATCGTTGGGCGCGACCGCGGCAGACGCGTCCGGGATCGGAGCGACCGCGGCAGGGACATCCGGGTTCGGAGCGACTGGGGCCGGGGCGTCGGGAACCTGGACCAGGGCAGCCGGCGGTTGGGAGATCTGCGCGACCGAGGCAGGATGGTGGGAGCGCAGCGCGACCGTAACCGCGATGATGGCGACGACAACGGCCATGCCGCTGGCAACAATGATCTTTCGAGATAGTTCCGAATTCATGTTTGGATACTCAGTTGGTTTAGCGAGAGGGAGGCTTCTGGCCGGGCCAACGGCGCCGTCTATGCAGCTAACCGTCACACCGGAGAGACGATGCTACGTATTGAACCGCTGGCCTGTCGGTTGGCTAGCGCGCTTACTGGAGTTTTTTCATCTCCTTGACTGCGCAGCGTCGGAAATTCGCGCTTAAGGATTCCAGGGAGAAACGTCGACTACTCATCAAAGGGCATGATGACGACATTCAGTTGCGAATCATCGAGCGAGCGGAAGGACCGATTGCCGGACAGTGCGTGGCATCCACAGTCGCCGCCAGTCATACGCGTGCTCAGGCGGGCACGCTGGCGCTCGGCATACTGACACTGGCCTCCTCATATGCGACGAGCGGTGCCTGGCATGCGACTCTACCCTTAGCGCTCCACCGCACTGACCGCGCGCATCGGCGCGTGCTGTAATCGCGCTCTAGACAATCGCGCCTCCATCTGACTCTCATCATCGAAAATGGCGAGCGCATGTCCCGCATCTATCGCGCTGCTGCCTTCTCGAGCTTCTGGATTAACTTCCGATAGCGCTCCGATAACGATGGACATTGCGTAGCGGTTAGCTTAGGGTCATGGCTGGCTCGTGACTCTTTCTTCTTACGGGTAATTATTGGCTCGGGCGCGAATTCGCCGCCACTCTCGCCAGCCCGCAATCCGACCAGTCCTCCGAACTAGACAGGCTTACCGCAGTATGCGTCGCCTGTCGGTTGATCCATGTGAAGACGCACACCGGTTATTGAGTGTGGGCATCCTCGCGATATCCCGTGGTACGGCGAGCGCGCTCCTAGCGATTTGAATTCCAGTAGGTCAATTAGGATTACTCGGAACGGCATGAAGGCATTCGTTTCCAAAGATCTCAAGGCGCTGACGGTGAATTTGCTACCCATAGCTGCGTCAGCGCGCGAAACAATGATTGCTACGACACCGTACCAGCCCGAGTTTCGCGATAGTCTCGCGGAAGACGCCTGCGCTGCGCCTTTCGCCCCAGACGGCATCGATGCGCTCGTCTCAACAAGATATTTCACCGCCCTCGCCCCTGGAGTGAAGGCTTCGGGACTGATCTCCCGACCGGCACCACGGCAAATGCCCCGTACCGAGGAAGCATGCCAGGACGATCTGCCAAGCATGAAAGGGCTCACCGTCGAATCGCGGCGAGGGAACGATCAATCCAAAACGTCTAGTTGGACTACGCGCAACTTGTTGGCTGAAGCTCACCGCGATTTGCGCGAGCCATTGACCGCATTACTGCGGCTCAATAACGACTGGGATTTTCAACGGACCGACGCGGTGGGGCGAAGAATGATCGAACAGCAACGTCAAACGCTCGAGGTGATTACCGATCTCATTGATGGCTTCCTGACAATCGCCGAACCCAAAACAGCAACGCAGCCCATAATGCTCACGGACCTTGCGTCGCAGTCTCCTGACGGAAAACCGCACGAGGTGAGCGCAACCCTCGTGCCGCCTGCGCAATCATGGTCAGCCGAATGGTCCATGAATTTTGCTTTGCACCGGCCCGAATCGCCCGTGGTTACCGGGCCAGTGTTCCGAGCGCATTGCGTCCTCTTAATCGATGAAGATCGAGGGGCTCTGGGGGCACTACGAATCTGTCTGCTTTGCGCAGGATATCGGGTGTTCGCGGCAGCTAATGCAGACGAAGCGTTCAACCTAATCCGCATGGCCCGGTTGGGGCCATTGCTTATTGACATCGTCATCGCGGATTTAGACCTCACTGGCGAGGACGACGGCATCGGGGCGATCAACAAAGCACGACGATTGGCGGGCTACAAAATTCCTGCGGTGTTACTGATGGATCAGGCTTCGATAGAGATCGGCAAGCCTATGCTGGTCGCCGACGTTTCGCCGCTGAGAAAGCCTGTCGCCGTCGATGAGCTCAATGCTTTGGTCGGTGAAGTGCTCAAACGTCCAAAGGCGCTCGCTCTTAGCTCTACTGAGAACCCCAGATGCGAAGCTGCATAACGACGCGTCCAGCGCAAGACCCTGCCGCACGGCAACACGCACACCGTAATGTTCATAGGAGAACTATCATGAAATGGAACATCGTCAACGAGAATTGGAAGCAATTTAAACGCCGAGTGAAGACCCTGTGGGGCCAGGTCATCGGTGACAACGGCAATCTGCCACCGTTCGCTACTTATTCTGAATGAATGCGACTTTCGTATGAAACTGGCAGCGGCTCCCCTGGGTTGCGAGTGGTGCAACGCACCGACTCACGGCACCGGGACATGCCCTTGGGAATTGGTTGAAATATTTTGCTCGGTTGCTTATCGGCATCAGAGTGAGTCTCGCGAAGATGCACACACGAGCGCCGTTGGCTGCACGCTATGCGGTGCCAGCGCCACCGTGAGGCGGTGAGTGAGGCTCCTGCGAGAGAACAATGTGAAAATTCCGATACGGCTTGATGATGGATGAAAAGTTACAGCCAGTGAGTCTGGAAAGGCAGCGAAAACGTTGGAATTGCGCGCCAAATACACGAGAACTTTCTAGAAGACATAGACAAGGCAATCAATGCTCCGCGACTGACGGATGTAGGT
>Ga0302325_10018162_pt1 | contig 14829 bp, 11 predicted proteins | sample Palsa_T0_2_FD_201948 | JGI IMG/M metagenome (GOLD analysis project Ga0302325, IMG submission 201948) | Peat permafrost microbial communities from Stordalen Mire near Abisko, Sweden - Palsa_T0_2 | ecosystem: Environmental > Terrestrial > Soil > Palsa > Peat permafrost | place: Sweden: Abisko... | reverse complement strand
GAGATAACGGAGAAGCGTCATGGCAACGCCGGGCTCTTCGCCATCGGTATGCGTTATGACGAGACCGGCGCGCTGGGCGCGGACATTGAGGATGGGGCCGAGGAAACAATCGAGCTCGGCATTGACGAGCACGACGTCCTTCCCGTGGTCGAACGCGGCGAGGACGACACCAAGAGCATAGTCGATGGTGCCGGTAGCTTCGACGATGATGTCGATAGCGTCGCATCCGGTAATCACATCGGGGTTGCTGGTGTGCACGGGAATGCCGCGGCCGATGGAGGCTTCCGCATCGCGAGCGGTATCGACATGCCGCCACTCTTTCACACCGGCTTCCTTAAATGAGCGCTCGGCGTGTTGAGCGGTTCTGTTGACGATGGCGGCGAGGCGGATTCCCTTCGGCGGTGTTGCCAGCTGGAGGGCGATGGCGCGACCGGCGGCGCCGGCACCGATGACGGCAACCCGGATAGGACTACCGGAAGATTCGCGTTCGAGTAGGGCGGTATCAATCATAGTGGGCTCGTTTCATTCACTAATGGCCAGTTACGATCCTGTTCCGAGACTGCGGTGGGAACCAACGGCCAGTTAATTCCAAAGGCTGGGTCATCGAATCGCACTCCGTGTGCTGCGCTCGGAGTGAAATATTGCGATGTCATATAAAAAAGGTCGGATTCATCTTCAAGGCTCTGGTATCCGTGCGCACAACCTTCAGGCACGTACAACAACTGATACTTGTCCGACCGTAGTTCTACGCCGTACCACTGCAAGCGCGTGGGTGAATCGGGTCTAAGGTCGACGACGACGTCGAACACGGATCCTTTAGTGCAGCGAACGAGTTTGGCTTCGAGTGCCGGCGCTACCTGGAAATGCAGGCCACGCGTGGTTCCTTTTTTGTGGCTGAAGCCTGTATTCGCCTGCACGGGAACGAAATCGATTCCGTTCTCCACGAATTCTTTGAGGCACCACGCCCGCGAAAAGTGTCCCCGATCGTCCTGCCGCAGAATTGGATCGATGAGAACGGCGCCGGCCACCGCTGCCGGCATAAAACGTAACGACTGTCCCATGCGTCTCCCGCTAATGAATGTGTTGGATCACGATCATGGTAGCATTCGGCGCGGAACGGCGGCCGCAGCTGCCTACGCAGACGCGGATGACGAGCGACCCGGTTTCGAACAAATGAAAAAGTTCTCAACTGCCCACATGCGGCTCAGAATCGGAATGTGGAAATTGATACGCATTTGTAACCCCTGCAGCGACCTTTTTCCAGGTTGCTTCTGGCGCCAGTTGTGCGAGGCGGGAAAGAATTGTTCTACTTCGAATACTTCCTCGAGACCCTTCTTCATTTCGTCCGGCGTCTGAACATTGTTGTAGTTCGGCCATACCTTGTGCCGAATATGCCCGAAGTTGATGTAACTCATCATGAACTTGCCATCGTCTTTCATGATTTTACGGATTTCTTCGAGTTTCTTCTTCTGCTGGTGGCCCATGTACTCGAAGAAGCCAAGAGCTACAACGAAGTCGAAACGCTTGTTGTCGAAGTCGATGGTCTTTTGGGCAATGTCGCATTCGAGCAGGTAGGGGACCTGCTGATGAATGGCGATGTCAATGCCGTGATACTGGACGTTGGGCTTGAGCAGCGGACGCAGAGCGGCAGGCCCGCAGCCGACATCGAGCAGGCTGCACTCGCGGCCGGCGGCCAGCTGATTAATGATCTGAGCGCATTTTTTCAGGCGGAAGCTGGGCTCAACGTAGAGCGTGTTTTCGACGATCCAGTAGTCTCGGTCTCTGAAATTTTCAACGACTTGGGTCATGGGGTCCCCTGGGGAGTGGGTTGGAGTGCCAGCCTGCGTGGCGCACGGCGGGCCGGTGATAACTTGCGGCAAGGCTCGTTAGCCTTTTGGCTGACTCGCATGCTCAAATTCGCTGAAGATGCGATCGTACTGCTGATCGAGGAGGGCGCGGAACTCTGCCGATTTTCTCTCGATGGTGGGTCTGACTTCTTCGCTTCTCGCTGCCAGCTCGCTGAACTGATCGATAAGTATTTGCAGATTCAGCTCCTCAATCGGCTGGCAGTATTTGCGCAGTCCGACGGAGTCGAGGAGGCAGTCGTTCTTGGGATCGTAGGAGATGGAGACCGTGGGGATATCCATCATCAGTCCCAGAAGCAGGTTGTGGAATCGCGGCGACACGACAAGGTCAACCGTCGCGATCTGCGCGATCAGTTCCTCGACCGTTGTGCTGCCCTCGTCGATAATTCCGGACTGCTCATAGCGAATGCCCCGCTTCTCGAGCCGGGCGCGCAGCTCTTCACGGGTGCTGGCGTCATTCTTCGAATCGCCCTGGAGAATGCGGACAGCATAGTTATGCTCGACCAGCCAGATGACAAAGTCAGCCATGGTGTCGAGATAGAACGCGTAGTGGGCCTGATGCTTCTCAGAATCCCACAAATGGATATCGCGGTGATCCATAACGCCGAGACCCACGGTACGGATCGGGCCTTTGCGGTTCGGCCGCTGCGGGAAGGATTGGGGTGACAGGCTGAAGACCAGATCCGGATAGACCGGATCCTGATCGCGGATGAAACCGTTCTTCCTGATTCTGTCTTTCGAGTTTTGATCGCGGAAGCTTCTGTAGTCCGACCAGCCCAGTGCCTTAGTGATGAAGAACCGGCTCAGTTTCCCGTAGATAGGGCCCACGCCAACGCCGACGAATCGCACCTTGCAGCCTGCGAGGCGCGCAGCGGCGGTCCAGCGGAAGACATCGTAAGGAAAACCGGAGGCTGTGGTCATGTAATCGGTGAGCATTCCGGTTCCGGTCATCACAACCAGGTCGGTTCCACGCAAGCCTTTAACTGCCTGGCGCCAGTCATTGAACTCGCCGGGGATTCTGCGCAGCATCCGCGTGACCTTCGCGACCTTGCCCGCAAGGCCGCCACGACGGACGACGCCGGCGAAGTTCTGGTGCGATACGCGAATTGCGACAAGATGATGCCGCTCGTCCGTATCGGCAGGATTGTAACTGATCGCGCCGATTTCGGCATCGGGCATGCGTTTGCGAGCATTCTGCAGAATCGACTGCAGCGTGCATTCGTTGCCGAGGTTCTCGATTCCGAAAATCCCGAAGAACACGATTTTCGCTCGGTTCGCCGCGGAAGCAGAACCTGATTTTTCTTCGGCGGGCATTTCCACCTCGTACTCCACTGAAGTACTCACGATGTTGCGAACCTCGCTTTTAAGGCGCTTGTAACTTTTCCGGCTGCAAAGAAGGCGCTCTCGCGCGGCCGCGGGAACAGCAGAAAGAGGCCGGTCCCGGCGATCAAACCCACAGGACCGCAAACAAGCAGCTGCACGATGTTAGGCGCGTGTGCCAGCGCTTTGTATGCCAGGAAGGTCGCCAGGAAGACCCCTCCCCAGCAGGGCAGATGGGAGACGAAACCCATCCATAGGTCGCGCGTACTGACGGGACCGCTGCGTCCGGCAATGTAATAGACGATCGGCAAGCGAATGATGAGGCTGACGACCGCGAGCGACGTAACGACCCCGAGCGGCCCCCAGTGCAAGCCCAGAACGAAAGACAGAATCGTGACGATACCCGCGGCGGTGTGGTTCCGCAACTGGTCCTTGCCTCTTCCCTGGCTCTCGTAGATCCAGCTGCAAATTGCGGACAGCGGTCCGGAAATGGCGACCAGCGTGAACATCGCGAACAGTGGAATTGCGCCGCTCCACTTAGAACCGAGAATCACCAGAACCAACGGCCTGGCCAGAGCGAGGCACATGGCTGCGAACGAAAATACGACGAGGGCGAGGGTTCCATAGGCTCGCAGATAACTGCGCCGATAGCGTTCCGGATCATGCTGGAGGCGCGAGAGCACGGGGATCAGCACGTTGTTCACGGGCGTGATTACTTGCTGGATGGGCCTGGCCAGCAGCACATTCGCGCGCGTGTAGAGGCCCAGAGGTACTGCTCCGAAGAAACGCCCCAGCAGAATGCTGTCGGTATTGGCGGAAAACTGGCCCACGAAGTCGGCCACGCTGAGGTGCGCTCCGAAACTGATCAGCGGCCTGACTCCGCTGTTCCGCGACGGAAGATTCGGCCGCCAGCCGGAGGTCGTCCACATCATGATGAGGGAGCACGTCGCCAGCGCAAGCTGTTGCGCGACCAGGGCCCAGTAGGCAAATCCGAACCAGGCAAGACAGCAGGCGACTCCGAACCCAATTGCGCTGGAAGTTACATCGATGACCGCCAGCGCCGGAAAGCGCATTTGTCGCGTGAGAAGCGCTTGATGCTGAACGGCCGACCCAGTTAGTAAAAATGTAAGCGAAAGAGCCAGCATAATCCCCATCACGCGGGGATCGTGATAGAATTTCGCGGTCAGCGGCGCGAGCCCGGCACTGATAAGAGCCAGAATTCCGCTGAAAGCAACATTGATCCAGAAAAGGTTGGTAACCTGCGCCTGCGTTATGGTTTCGCGTTGGATGGTCGCAATGGAAAGTCCGAGTTGCGTGAAGACACTGACCAGGGCAGTAACACCAAGAACCATGCCCACCAACCCAAAATCCCTCGGGCTGAGCAGGCGCGCCAAAACCGCTGCGGCCAGGAAGTTCAGGATAAACTTAGCCGCTTGGGCTCCTACGGTTACGAACCCACCGGACACCGCGCGGTGCCCGATGTTTTGCAACAGATGGTCCGTGCGGAAATGCTCCACCTCGGGTGCCGCGGCGGGGTTATTGACTTCCGCAAGATTGATATCGGTGCTCAAACAGCCTCCAGCGACGCGTCAGCACCGCTTCACCTTTCTAATTGAACGATGGAATCTTACTTGCCGACGAGGACAGATTCCGGCATGGCTATTTTCCTGCCGTGACCGTTCCTCGTCCAAATCTGCCACGGAGCGCCGCCTTTGGACCACAGGTCCTCCAGCTGTTGCCGTTCTTTGAAGGTGTCCATGCAGGCCCAGAAGCCTTCGTGTTTGATCGTGATCAGTTCCCTGGCCTCAATCAGGCGCGCGAACGGCTCATCGACGAGGTCTTCGCCCGGCTGAATGTAGTCGAAGATTCTCTGCCGGAAAACGAAGTACCCACCGTTGATCCATGTCTGCGAAGTTCCGGCATGGCTAATGCTGGTGACGTTGTTGTCCTTATCGGTTTCGACAAGATGGAACGTCTGGGTTGGCGGCACGGAAACGAAGCACGCCGTCTTTCCTGAAGTGACAAGGCGGTCGATGACCATGTCCAGGTCGATGTCCGTCAGTCCGTCGACGTAGTTGGCGAGGAAAAACTCTTCGTCCTTCACGTGCTCGCGGACCGCAAGGAGACGTTGGCCGATGAGCGACTTCGCGCCCGTGTCCGCACAGGTGACCTTCCAGGTGGTAAAGTCATCGCCAAGGAGCTGGACGTTTTTGCCGCCGTTGGAAAGAACGAAGTCGTTCGACAGCGCTTCGTTGTAGCCGAGGAAGAATCTTTTGATCGCCTCGCCTTTATGGCCGAGGCACAGGATGAAGTCTTTGTGGCCGTAATGGGCGTAGTACTTCATCAGATGCCACATGACTGGAGCATCGCCGATAGGCACCAGGGGCTTAGGGACGTTCTCGGAATACTCTCTTAACCGTAATCCCTGACCACCGCAAAAAATCACTACTTTCATAACTCCTGACCTCCTCTGACGATACTCTTACTAACCGCGAATAACCGCATCCAACTTATATTGTGAGTTGTGATGTATCTCTCGTTTCACAATCCGCTCGCTTGTATACTTTTCGACCGGACCGTGATAAGGAGCCTTGTTCTTCGAACTTGCGGCAACCTTAACGGGTCAATCCCAGGACAACCATTTCTGCGTGGGCCCGGGACTGGCTGATCCGTGGCGCAGTTTCATGGGACCACGAACAACGCGACGAAGACCTCGCCCGCAAGTACCTCTGTCATGAGTGACTTGCAGCCAGCTATGGCGGTGACCTACGTGACCACTGCTCAATTGACATGCGCCAGGGATCGGGAGACCATGGCGATAGACTGTCAGCGCGCTGTCCCATCAATGCAGGGGATTTCCAGGTTTTTCGTGATTCCAAAATGGAAACTACCGATTCAAGAGGGTGAGCAAGCATGTCAAAACAAAATATCCCCCAACCACTTTTCGTAATCTTGATATTTATCGGGGCGGCCCCTCTTTCACTTTTTCTGGCATTTATGTTTCTGGCTGCTTTGCCGGGACAGCGCGTGCAGGCCCAGACTTATAGTCTGCCGAGCGACAATGCGAATTGTCCAGGCAATTGCCGGGTAATTCCCTGGCAGACTGGATCCGATCTGTGGAACAAGGGCGCGCTTCCCACTTACCCCTCGGTGACCTGCACCGGACTGGCAGGGAACGGAACCAGCAACGACGGACCTGCCATCCAAACCTGTATTACCAAAGCTGCAGCCAACACCGCCGTGTTCATTCCGGCAGGCACCTATCTGATTAACAGCACTCTTCGACTAAAGAGCAACGTGGTACTGCGAGGAGCGGGGACGACCAGCACCTTTATCAACCTGGGATCCAGCGGAACCCTTACAACCGCGGAGTTTTCCACGTCCACGAATTTGACACCTGCGACTTCCTACGGCAAGAGCTCTCCCGGCTACGCTCTAAGCGGCGCGCCAAAGAAGGGCGATACGACGATCACCATCTCGAGCGGGTCGGTGAGTCCGGGCGACTGGATCGCCGTCTTTGCCGACAACGACCCTAGCCTGGTCAGCGTGGATGGCGAAGACGGGCACTGCGACTGGTGCGGCGACAATACCGGATACCGCGTGATGCAGCAAATTGTTCAGGTGACCGCTGTTTCTGGCTCGACGGCCACCCTTTCTCGGCCCCTCTACTACACGCTCTACAACAATCCTGAATACCGGAAGTACTCTTTCCCCACGCAAAATGCTGGCTACGAAAGCTTCAAGGTTACAGCTACCGGAGACATCGGCTCTACGCAGATCATTTTTCTGCAAGGCTGCCTGTATTGCTGGGTCAAGGGCGTGGAAACGCAAAACACGGGAAGCAACAGCGGTTCCGCTCACGTTGAAATGGATTACTGCTACGGCAACGAAATCCGGGACGGGTACTACCACGATCAGCGTTCGGGCGCGAGCGGGGCGGGTTATGGTGTGTACTTCCAGTTCGTCAACAGCGACGCCAAAGTGGAAAACAACATCTTCCGCCACAATCGCCACTCGGTTGTTTATCAGGGCGGCGGATCCGGCACGGCCGTTCTTTATAACTACATGGACGACATGTACACCGACGATCTGACCTATCTCGCTTCAGCGCGGACTTCGCATGGCGGACATCCTTATATGAACCTTTGGGAAGGCAACATTGCTTCCCACGTTGCCGCCGACGACTTCTGGGGCAGTTCCTCGCACTTCGTCTTTTTCCGCAACTGGCTCTGGGGCGATGAGACGGGCACCGGCGTCCCGGGTTTCCCGCCACAGGAAGGATTCGAGGCGATCGATCTCTATCCTATGCAGACGTACTACTCATTCATCGGCAATGTGCTGGGACATCTCAATCTGCATACCAACTGGGCCGCCGCGACGTTGCTCGGTTTCAATGAATATGCGGAAGCCGGTAATCCGATTGTCTATAGCATGGGCGGAGGCTCGGGCAACATCCCCAGCTCCAGCACAACCTCACTAAGCCAGGGTAACTACGACTATAAGACGGCCGGCGTTGCTTACTGGCAGGGCGGAACGAATCACACGATGGCTGCCTCGATGTACTACCCGAGCGAACCGGGCTTCCTGCACGGGTACCCCTGGCCTCTCGAAGGCCCCGAGGGCAACCCGACCATCAATCCTAATCCCGCTGAAACCTGCTACATCAGCGGACCGGCTACAGGTGCGGCTTTCAACCCAGCTACCTGTTACGCTTCCGGTCCGACTCCGGGGGTGCCCGCTGCTCCTATCGGAGCTGCAACCCCGCGGTGATCGGCGATCCTGAAGTCCGGTCGTGCAAGCCAATTCCGTGTTGCGACAAATCTCATCGCGATCCAGAGGCCGGACTTGCGGCCGCGGCTACCCGGGGTGGTCTGTGGGACCGCAGCCGGCGATACGCAGCGCGAGTGAACTGTCGAGCCAGAATCTGGCTGGCGGGGGCCGCCGTTTTCTCCATGGTCGCTCGTTCGATGTTTCTCGGATGATCGTGCGACACGAAGCCTGAGGTTCCGAACGAGACATCCAGCAGCCGCTCGGAAAACACCGTCGCGAAAAACTCCTTCTGTACCCCGTCGTCGTTATGGGGGAACGCGAACGCTTTCGGACGAAACCCAAAATGCTCCAATAACCCCATGCTCGTCCTCGTTTGTCCGAGTTGCTCGTTGGGCAAGAGGTCCGCGTATAAGGGGTGGTCGTGGCTGTGGGCGCCGATCGCGAACCCCCTGCTCACCAACGACGCTACCTGGTTGGACGTAAGATGCGGCCGAGTCTTCAGAACATATTCGTCAAGATCAACTCCCAAAGCTTCCGCAAGGGCCCGGACCCTGGACTTCTCCGCGTAGCGGATCGAAAGCATGCGATCGCGAAGAGTTGTGGCGTCCTTCGCAGGCGCTGGCAGGATCGATTCCAGACGATTCATGACGGCGTCGCTGCGGGACGGCTGGGACTGGATCCGGTCGAGCAGCACACTCAACTCATTGTGATGCGCCATGCCTCCGCCGTCCAGAAATGCCGTCGTTAAAAAGAAGGTGGCAGGGACACCGGCGCTTTCGAGGATCGGCGCGACAACATCATGAACCTCGCTGAACCCATCATCGAACGTGATGTGCACGCAGGAACGTGGTAATGTTCGCGTTCCATTGAGTGCATCGACAATGTCATTCAGTGATACGGGTTCAAAGTGTCGGGTAAAAAACTCCAGATCCGCCTTAAACTCTGCGATGGTTCTGAACCTGTACAGATTACTCACGTGGGGGACATAGTCGTCGCTCACCATGTGGTAGAAAGGGACCACAAGAGCCACCCCAGACAGCGGGCGCACCCATTGCATCGGTATCCAGGCTGTTCCCTTTGACAAAAGGCCTGACGCCATCTCAGTTGTTACCGCACTTCGCTGTATTGGGCCGGCGTCGCGACTTTGGCCGCATCGCTGTCCGGCGACAAGCGAAGAATAAGGTGAGACAGCCCTTTGAACATCGTCGCCTGACCCCAATGCAGCATCGGAGTCCGCGCGGTAATACCCATCGGATACTTGCGGTAGTGGAAAAAGCCGCCGCGATCCTGCATATTCTGAATCGTCCAGTCGGCTACCTTGATGCCGAGCGACAGAGACTCGGGATCCTTTGCACCGAAGTATGCCAGTGTATCGATCGCCTGTCCGGCACACTGAATATCTATCGGGTAGGCGCGACTATGGTAGTACTTCGAACGGCCGGATGCTTCAAAGAAATTTTCCTTGAAAAACCGGAGCCCTCTGTCCAGGTGTTCCGAGAATTCCGTATCGCCCGAGTAGTCGATGTAGCACTTGAGACTGTCGAGGTTGTAGCCTGTGTGGAAATTATCGATCCAGTGATACCGCTCATCCTCCGCATACCACCACGAACCATCGGGCCGCATGCTGAGACAGCTGTAACGCATCGCCTCGCGGGCCACATCTTCGTAATCCTGACGACCGGTGTGGCGGGCTGCCCGTGCGAGCGCAGCGGCTCCGAGCATGTTGGCATTGTGGATCGACTCTTGCTCGTGGGCAAAGTAGCTCAGACAGTCGCCGTGGTCGGTCTTTTCCCGCGGCAGCGCCATAATCCAGTCGCACGCGCTCGATGCGATGTCGAGAAACCACTCGTCCTTTGACTGTTCGAACGCCTCCAGAAGCGCCTGTGCGATCAGGCTGGTCCAAACAATGATGCTGTCATCTTTGGAGTATGCGCCGCCGCGGCTCGAAAAATCGAAGTAGTTCGCCCAGCTATGCTTCTCATATTTCGGGGAACGATGAGCATCGAGCCAGCGCAGGTTTTCCGTAGCTTTTGTCCAGTAATCCGAGACTCCGGTCGCGCGGTGCAGAAGGAGATAGCCCCAGGCCATCAGCCCTCGCCCTTTGGTGGAATCCAGAGGCTTGATCCCGATCAGCGGCCGGATATTGATGGGCGACTGGCGCACGGCTTGCTGAAGAATGCGCTCAGCGAGCAGGTTGCGGAACGTCAGGGCCCGCAGCGGGCTCGATAGTCCGTCGAAAGGCTCGTAGCCCTTGTAATTACGTGCTTCAACCCAGGACTGAACTGCGGAGGCGCTCTTTATAAATCGCGTCGCTTCCGATGTCGGCGCCGAGGTGGGTAGCGTGGCTGTGGCCGTTTCCATTGATACTCCCTTAGAAATTCGTTCTATCCACTTTGCTTTCGTGCAAAACCCAATCAGCGCGCAAGGCGCGTCACACACGATAAAAAGCCCTGGAACATACCGTCGATCGATGCATGCGCTAGGATGTCCCTTCGGGCGTTGGCTGACATGCGCCGACGTTCCTGATCGTCATCAAGAAGGTGCAACAGGCGATCCCGGAGCGCGGCCCGATCATCCTCCGGAACCATAAAGCCGTTTTCACCGTCACGGAGATATTCGATTTCCGGAGGTTGATTCCCGTGCTCCGTGACCATCGGCAGACCCCAGAAGAATGCCTGATTCAGCCCGAGACCTACATGGCCCGGGATCGAGCAGATATCCGCCATCTTGAAAATTCGGCTAATCTGGCGATTCTCCGGATCATGAACCTCACCGAGATAGAACGTGTTCGCAGGATTTATCCGCGTGCGCAACTCGTCGCTGAGCCCGGAACCAACAATGACCAGAGCTGCGTCAGTGCGATCGAGATCTCGAAACAAATCGATAAGATGGTCGACCTTCTTGCGGTTTCGTTCTTCCCCAATCCGTCCCGCAAACAACACCACTTTCTCGAACGGGATCCCGAGATCGCGCTTGATTTGCTCCTTCGATTCTGGAATCGGCGGAAACTCTTCGAAATTGATGGTGTTATTCGCGATGAATATTTTGCGTTGTTGACGTTCAGGAATAAACCGCTTCAGCGATTCGGTATACAGGATCAGGCCGTTGCTGATGAAATGCAGGTAATCAAAGAAAGCATTTCTGATTCGGTTATCGACATCGTCGAGATTCCGCGCTTTGGTCCAGAGCGCTATCGGGATACCGGAGACCTTCAACCAGTGAATCAGCGGCCACAGAATCCTGTCCTTCATATGCAGGAAAAGGATGACTACATCTGGCTTGAACCGTTTGATCTCGGCCTTATACGTAGAGAAATTAAAAGGTCGCTCGATGAACTCGAATTCACACTGGTTTTGATTCGTTCGCTGCATCTCATTCGCGAGGACCGCAAATTCCCAACCTTGCTCCTGAAAATGCCGCCAGAAATAGTTATAGACCGACACACGGTAGTGCATCACCCGATTGGAGACCAATAACACACGCTTCCGCGGGGCGGCGGGCGATGATCCGTCTCCTGGGGTCGTAGTGACGATCTCCACCACACTACCAGCAGATGCCATAATACTTACCCTTCACTTCGCTGCCTTCAATAATTCGGACGAGATCGACAACCACCTGGTCCGGTCGAGCCATCTGCGCGAGAACATCACGGAACTGGGCGCTCGAGTTGCTGACAACAACCACATCGGAATCCGCGACCAGTTCTTCCGCCGACGCTCGCATGAGCGAGGAAATGTGCGGAATTTCCTTCTGGATGTATTCCTTATTGGCTCCGACCAGTCGCGCGATGGATACATACTCGTCGTAGATGCCGACTCGGAAGCCCTTGCCGATCATCGTTTCGATGACGTCGAGAATCGGGCTCTCGCGCAGATCATCGGTACCATGTTTAAAGCTCAGACCAAGAAACCCGAGCGAGCTTCCTTTGTATCCCTGCAACAAGGTGGTGACACGCTCCACCTGCTTTTTGTTGCTCAGGAGGATGGAATCGAGCAGCGGCGTCGCAACATCCATATTGTGCGCATGGTAGGTCAGCGCGCGAAGATCCTTCGGAAGGCAGGAACCACCAAACGCAAATCCTGGTTTGAGGTAATAGGGCGACAGGTTGAGCTTAGTATCCATGCAGAAGATCTTCATCACTTCATGGCTGTCACATCCACCGGCCTTGCAAATGTTTCCGATCTCGTTCGCGAATGTTACTTTGATCGCGTGAAATGCATTGTCAGCATACTTCAGGCTCTCCGCAACGCGGATGCTGGTACGAATGACCGGAGCCTCAATGCCTGTGAACAACCCGGCTACGCTCTCGCCAGCGCGGCAGTTAAGTTCCCCGATCACGGTCTTCGGTGGCTGGAAGAAATCCTTCACCGAGGTCCCTTCCCGCAGAAATTCCGGCACCATGCAAACGCCGAAATCGCGCCCCGCCTTCTTGCCCGACCGCGCCTCCAGGATCGGAATCACAACCTCTTCGACCGTGCCAGGAAGAACCGTGCTGCGAATCGCCACGACGAAGTAGTCACTCTTCGCAGCCAGCGCAGCACCGATCTGCTCACTCACCCGCTTGACCAGATCCGTAGACAGGCTGCCATTTGCGCTGCTCGGAGTTCCGACGCAAACCAAGGCAACGTCGCTCGCAGCGATTGCCTCCTGCCAGGATTCCGTAGCGCTAAACGCGCCGGACTTCGTAACGGCCCCCAACAACTCCGACAGCCCGCTCTCAATTACAGGTGGCAGACCCTGGTTGATGAGTGCGACCTTGGACGGATTCGCATCGACGCCGATGACGTGATGACCCATTTTTGCGAGACAAGCCCCGGAAACCGAACCGACATAACCGAGACCAAAGACGGAGACCCTTGTCACTTCGTGCTCCTTACGTGGATGAACCGGGTATTTCTATAACTTGAAGTCAACCGGGAACAAGGCCGCTACCGCAGCGCAGGCTCGAGAGACGGGACCGCTACCGCAACTTCCGCCTTCGGTCCGATTTGGCTGAAGATTTGATCCATGATGTGGGCCGTCAGAATGATTTCGCGATACGGAATCGGTACCGGGCGACCCTCGGTGATGGACTGATAGAAAGACTCCATCAGGAACTTCATGCCTGATTTCATGTGGAAGTCCCGCTTGAGAAAGCGTCTCACGTTGGTGACCGCATTCGACATGTTTTGCTTTGCCATCGCGACTGGTGGAACAAATTTCTCGACATAGCTTACATATCGTGAACCGCGCAGCTTGATGACTGTCTCCTGATCCTGATCGAGTACGACGCCATTCTTGCTCCCATAGGCCCGAAACTGGTGGAGAGAAGGACGCATCTGTGAGGAAAATGTGAAGTAGGCGGTGGTTCCCTTCTCTTCCGAGACGATGACGCGGAGTTCGTCGATGAGCTGATCTTCCCCTTTGCTGCGCAGAAAGGGACTGATAAACCCGTGAGCAATCACGGTCGGCGTGTCGGTGGTAATGTATTCCGCAATGCGCGCAACACCGTGACTGATAATGTTGTGCAACAATCCGCCGGGAAGCTTGCGAACCCAGTAATTTTTGTCGTTCAGCAACGCGCCAGCGAACCCCCCGCTTCCCATCTCGTAACAGAAGTAGCTCTCCATATGCACCGGAGGTCCACCGAGATAGCCGCTTTGGATCAGTTCCCGCATGAGCCGTGCCGAATGCCGGAACTGATCGTCGTGGCCAGCCGTTACCTTCAGGCCTCTTGCTTCGGCAAATGCGATGAGCTCTCGCACCTGGCGCTCGTCGATCGCAAACGGCTTCTCTACATATACGTGACTACCGGCCTCAAGACACTGCTTCGCGAGGCTGAAGTGGCTTTGCGGTGGCGTTGTGATGTGCACAACGTCAGGCTTCGCTTCCGCCAGCAAAACATCCAAATCGCTAAAGTGTTGCTTGATGGGAAACCGCTGGCAGATCTGGCGCGCCATGAGTGGTTCGCGATCGCAGACAGCTACAATTTCGCAGTCTTTGATTCGCTGAATCTGCTCGGCGTGGTCGTCGGCAATCTTTCCACATCCCACGATCGCTACTTTAAGCATGGGACTCTCCTGCAAGGCACGCCTCAAAATGACGACGGAGGCCTTCGCTGGTTGGTACGGATGGACGCCATCCCACCTTAGCCTTCAGTTTCGCGTTGCTATACCGCGTTCTCTTCCAGTTGGCATGCCAGAACCTCACGTTGTAGGCCGGCGGCAACTGGCCCTGGGACCACTTCGAATATTTCTCCCACATCGAACAGAGGTAATAGGTCACCGCATGCGGGACGTAGAAAGATCGGAAGCGTTTGACATTCCGTTTATAAAGCCGAAGGAACTTTCGGCTGGAAGGCAGATCGTCGTCGACAACGTTGAACACTTCGCCATCGACATTCTTCGTCAGCCCAGCCAGTACCACAGCATCCGCACAGTTATCGACATAGGTCAGAGGCATCGTGTTGCCGCCACCGAGGTGCAGAAACACTCCGAATGTGCCGATCCCTACTCGACCGTGTATCCCAGGATTTCCCGGCCCGTAGACCCAGCCTGGGCGAATCATAACGTACGGAATCCCGAAGCGCTGCCCGTATTCAGAGACCAGCTTGTCCTGCTCGGTTTTGGCGAAGCAGTAGGAATTGGCGCGTAGCTCAGGATGTTCCTCAATGGGCGCAGACTCATCCAGCAATCGTCCCTTCGGGTTATGTCTGTTTTGATAGACGGCGAACGAACTCATGTTGACAAAACGCCGAATATTGCCCTGAGCGACGCACGCGTCAAGCAGGTTCCTGGTTGTGACGACCGAGTTCAGGAACGCGTCGGGAAATGATTTCTCCCCGCGGCCCGCAGCGAGATGAAAGACAACATCGACGTCCTTTACAGCGGCAGCA
>Ga0302325_10018159_pt1 | contig 14830 bp, 6 predicted proteins | sample Palsa_T0_2_FD_201948 | JGI IMG/M metagenome (GOLD analysis project Ga0302325, IMG submission 201948) | Peat permafrost microbial communities from Stordalen Mire near Abisko, Sweden - Palsa_T0_2 | ecosystem: Environmental > Terrestrial > Soil > Palsa > Peat permafrost | place: Sweden: Abisko... | reverse complement strand
CTTGTATTATAAAGGAACCCAATTCTATTAATACCGGCAAATAGTCTTAGAGCGTTATACACTTTAATCCCTATAAGTTGGCTGTTCGCAAGTGTAATATATAGCGTCGAAACCGGAGCGAATAACCCTCTTTGTAACTCGTGCAAAGTAGCAATATCACCTTTATAAATAGAAGGAAGAATTTCGGGGTAAAGATGTGTTTACAAGATAATGTCAAACTTTAAGTGTTTAAGCGTATCTAAACCAATTTTCACGATACGCATAGCTTAAAAGACGACGTTAAGCATATTTTATTTAAAATAAAGATTTAAAGGCTTATATCGAGGCTAAGCTAAATTCCTTTAAGGAGTCTTAACAGCTATCTCGCTATTACAAACTCACAAGTGGGTTTATAATTGTAAAGAAGTTATCGCGGATATATGTCTAGTTTAATTGCCTAAAAACCAAGTCGATTAAAAACTAATTATAAAGATTTAAGAGAAAGTATAAAGTCGGGTCGATTTATAGATTTGCTTATATAACTTGCATTAACAGATCAGCTATTGTTAAATAGGAGAGTAAGGCCTAAAATTAATCTCCGATTCGATATAATAATATAATGTAATATTATAGCACGAACTCGAGAACGTTAAGACGCGCTAAAAGGCATATATATCTTTGTTAGTTCTCGATAACCGTTAATACTAAAACCTAAAGCCAAGCAACTCGCAATAGGGCCCGGCACTCGACTGCAAAGTGATATAACATTACTATATCGGGCGCAGCTAAGCTCTTTAATAGTGTAAACTATAGCAATTAAATCGGCGCAAAGTTTCCAAATCCTCTTTCGATTTTGTAAGCTTATCTTATTCGGGCCGTCCTTTGCCTTTAACTTAATTGTGAAAAACTAACCTTTCCGAGAATATCCTTTTAACGGGAGCAATCCTGCAAAAGCAGTTTCGCCGCGACTTTAGAACATAGATTCTTAGAAGGAAGATTGTAAATTAAGAGCGCTTTTGCCAAATCTACTATAAAAAGCCCGGCAAGTTTTTATTAGGGATTGCGCATCCCGAAAACAAAGATAGCATAAAATTAACTCAAAAATCTTTACTAGTAGTAATAATAGTTAGCCGGGATAATCCCCTTTAGCGGTTAATAGTAATAGTGAGCAAAGTATAAAATAGCGCTTATAAAGTCGTTTTCGAACCTCTTTATCTTTAAATTGAAATTGCAATAAGTCCGCCAACTTAGCTGCCTTGTAAGAAGCTATAATATCCTCTTAATAAGCTTGTCGATCCTCCTTATCTAAAATATCCTCGAAGTAATAGTTGTGCCCTTATCTTAGAGAATGCGAAATCTTGTCGTAATAAAGACTTTCGAAGATATTAAATAAGGTTTTGATATTATTATTAAGAGTCTCGCTATCGGAATTGCCTTAAAGTAGCGTCTAGCAAGCAATGTGAAATGGATAGCAAAAGTCTCCGGCAATGCTTAAATTACAAGTATAGCGGCAGCAAAACCGTATAAACCCGTATAAAGGTATATATAAGTTGAAAGGAATCGCATCGTTGTCGATAGAGCCTTAACCGCTAAGAACGTGTTAATGTTTAAACCGATATATTATATAAAGACTATTAATATCCCCACGTCTCTTGCTTATAAAGGAACTCACTTGCGCGGATATCTTTACACTATAGAAGGAAGTCGCTATCTTAAGTGGCTAAGACCACGCCGCAAATATAACAAGAGTCGGCCATGATTCGTGGTAGAGCTTGGAAAAGTTAAACTGTCGAGCACGGTCACACCGAGCTAACCACGGAGCTAAGGCAAGGCTGGGATAACCCTGGTAACCCAGCCTAGCGAGACCACTTGGATCACGCATTTTGGGGCATCTAAAATCGCAGTGTCGGTCTACCCGTAACGCGAGGCACGGCACGTTCATTTACGTGATATGCTTGTTGCGTTAATAGGTGGTTGATTTATTAAGAAGGATATTAACACTATAGTGTCGATATACTTCCTCGGCTACCTAATCTAGACTAGTGCTATTATATGACATAAGGTCACGTGACTTAAAACTAGTAAATGCAAATATATTAACACTAGAGCTACTTTAAAAGTGCTTAAAAACGCCATTTTCTTCTAAACGCATATAAGTTGCCTAATTAAGCTTAGCTTATCTATATTCCTCCCGTATGTGTATTCTTGTACGCTTGTAAGCTCTTTAATACACTTGTATACTATTTGTATATTATTCTTAACCCTTTAATTGCGTTTAACTTATTCTTTTACATCTAATTATAGTGTATTCGTATTAATTAGTCGTTTAAGGGCATTTAAGGACTTGGAATTCGATTTCGTTATTGCATTTGCAAGATTCGATTTGCCTTTAATTTACTTAACCTTTGCAATCTCTCTTCGTTTGTACGCTTAGCGGAGGCATATAATATCGATTATAAGGCGTTTCTCTTGCGTAATACCCAATTTAACTAAATATTTGTATAACAACTTCGAATCCGTATAAAGGACTAGTAGCAAATCGATTCTTAGCACTTTATCGATTGTAAATTTAATTAAAGCTTTTATATTAAAACTATAAGCTATTATATATAGTTTTAAAGCTAAGACGCTCCTAGTAACTCTCTTGCATTTGGTAAAAGACTAATAGAGGATATTTGCGTTTATATTATTTGGTAAAACTAAGATATACCCGATTTAAGAGGATAAATCTTTATTATTTGCAAATAATGCGTCTATAAAAACAAGTAGTTGTAAAGACTCCTTATTTAGCTTTATAAAACGTAGTCCTTTGGCGGCATTTTTAATTTGCTATTAAATGCGTTTATTAAAGTTTTTAATATCCTTTTTAGTTAATTTAATAGCTTAAGTAGCTATTAATAAATCGTACATAGCTTTTAGTTAATAAACAGATGCAATATATGCTCCCCGAGCGCGCTAGGCGATATATTAGTCCTTAGTAAAGAGGTTTTAGCGTATAATTCCTTTGCTACTAGTTATAATTGCATTTTAATTGCGTATAAGCTTAAAGTTCTTATATTAACGCTTTTGCGTAAAGGTAATTTCGTCGTTTTTAAAGTGTATAATACCTTTATTAAACTTAATATTATAAGTAGTAATAAGACGTTCTTGTTCTTTAGCTAGAAATCCGGCCTTTTACAGTTAAAATTGTTCTTATTTTGCGAATTAAGCGTTTGCTACAAATAAGGTATTATCGGTTTAAAGTCTAATAACACTAAAATTAGAGGGTTTATTGCTATATAAAAGGCATAGATTATACGTGGATTACTTTATTAAAAGCTTTTTAATATAATAGGAGTAGTAGGTTTTAAACTAATAGTTTTTAGCTTCTAATATACTATATAAAGGCTTAATAACCTTTAAAATAGCGTCTTTTTCGAGGTATAGCTACTAAATAAGTTTATATAATAGCCGGACGTAAAAGTCGCGATTTAATAAAGTTATAAATTATATATATGCTTATAAGATATCTTATAAATATAGTTTTGTAGCTTCGGTTTCTTGCGTAATTGTAGCTATATAAAGGATAATTCGCTAGCTAATACGCTAAATAGTCGGCGATTGCGTTAATACTAGTTGCTTTTTATTATTATTATAAGCTTATATAATAAGCCTCGATTTTATAAATTCCTTTATAGTACCTTTGTTTTTAACTTTATCGATAAACTTAAAATTAAAGATATAGGATTCTCTTAAGACTTCTAATTTCGTTGTAATTTCAAAAATACCCTTTTCTAATAAACTTAAGATTTCCGAATAATGTGATTTTACAAATTAACTATCTTCTAATTATAAAAAGTGCTAAAAATTAATAATAAAATCGGCCGGTTTTTTGTAAGGTCGTCCTCTTTTGCGTAATAAGTTGCGTTTAAGTTTAAGATTAGCATTTAATTGTTAATTAATCGGTCTTGTAACAAGTTTAAAATTACTAGTAAGATTAACTTTTTTTATAACTTCTTTTATAATTTAAGGTTTAATAAATATAGCCCGAAAAGTGGTATTTTTATAAGGTAAAGCAAGTATATAAGATTTGCTATTTATTGCTATAAGCTTATAAGGACCTTCTTAGCTTCTTAATTGGCTAGTATTCCCTTCGCGCTATACTAAAATATCGGAATTTAGTAGTAAATTGTGGATATTAAGGGTATTCGGTCTATTTTATGTATTTAAGGCATTATTAACTTGTTTTTAGGCTCGAATCTTCTAAATTTGCGCTATAGCCTTTTTAATTGTAATAGCCCGCTAAGCAAGACCCGGCGATAGAGGGTTATTTTTAGTTATATAAGGGTATACGCTATAGATTAAAAGGGTAAGAATAAGGCCCTTTAGACTTATAAAATTATTAATAGCTTTAAAGGCTATTTGTAAAGCCATCTCCTTAGTAATTCCCTAGATTTCGGTAGTAATAATCGAGTAAGCTCGGCAAACGACTATATAATAGCGCTCGACTTTGCTAATAAAGTTATAAGCCTTAACTAGTATAATTTTGACCTTAGTGCTTATTATATTCGCATTTTAACGGAATTTTTAGCTTGCAAAGTTCTTGCTTGCATTTGCGGTAATTTGGTCGGGAGGGCTTAAATAAGTATTAATTTAGCATGCGCGTAGGGTATCTTAAGTGTACTTGGCACTAATATTTTATAAGAATTTACTTGCTTGATAAGAGGTCCCTTTATCGACGATATAAAGCACTAGTTTGCCCTTAAAGTAAAAGATATTAACGATAATTGATGCGTTAAAATCGACATTATCTTTAAGTAAGAACTTAAACTTATATAGTAATTGATTATGCTTTTAGCAATGTGTATAATACTTTATAAGGTATTCGATTGCTTCTTTATCGACGTTATAGCTTGCTTATTTTAGCATATTTTGCAGCTTACTAACTAATAAGTGACTAAAACGTCGATAAAGACGTTATAATTCGACTTTAGTTAAAAAGCAAGGGTTATAATTGAAAGATTTTGCAATAAACGATTATAATAAAGTGTTTTAAAGTAAGAATAAGTATTTAAAGCATTGTATTACTAGTATGTCTCCCTTTAGAGTGACAATGACATTAGAGAGGTTATTAAAGTAAACCTTTAGCTTATTTATATCGGCCAAATTAAGTAGGAATAAAGTCTTTATATATATAATGTGGAATTTTACTTGCCCGATTAGTGTTTTTACTATTATAGATCTTATAAATGATATAAAACTAATGCTAAATTATACTTTTACTTGCCCTTTAATAGTTTTATTAAGTATAACGTTGCTATTAATACGTTAAAGAGCCTGGAATTGTTTATAACCGGTAGTAGAGTATTTTGAGGCTTTAGTATTAATTACGACTTTGTAAAAGTAGTGAGAATTGTATTTAGATGTATCCCTAGTAATAAAGTTATTTGTAAGGTTGTCCTTTAATTTGGAGGGTAACCTAATTATAAGTTAATATATAAGTGCTTAATTATTAAAGTTATTTGCGAGGGTTTTAGCATAAGGATTAGTATAAGGAACAATTGATAGTTTAATTAAGAGACTTTTAATAGAAGTAAAATAAGAATTAAAGTATTATTATTCTTTTGCTTCTTCCTTTGTATTTACTAAAAGGGTTGTAAAACCGTTACCTAAGTCGTCTTTACTATTATTATCCTTACTCTCGGCCTCGGCCACATGCTATAAGTATGCACTAGTAAAGCGTTTTTCGAAGTTATGGGAGTTGCGGGCCTTTTTAGTAAATCGCCGGAGGTTTTTAGCCCTAAATCGAGTCTTTTCTATATCCTATTCCTCTTGTGTATGCTTCTAGGATCGGCAGTTTAGTCTTTTGCAAATAAAGTATAAATTTCGGGCATTTGTACGATTATCGCGGTCGAATCGGTTACGATTAGGCTTATAATTAGGTCTATTTCAACTATTGTAGCCTCGATTGCGGTTATTTGACTAGTAGTTTAAATAGTATCGTCGATCGGTGTAAAAGGTCTTAGTAAGAGGGTTTTCGGCTTTGTAAGTAGTAATTGAGGACTATAGCTTATTGATAAAGATGCTTAAGTTTTGTAGAGGATTTGCAAGTGCATATCGATAAGCTAAAACACTTTAATAGGCTAGTACTAGTTTATTGTAGAAATGAGCATTATTGCAGAGGTTAGGAGGAAGACTATACTTTAATGCATATATCCGATTAGTAAGAATTTAGATGTTTTCTTTTATAGATTTTATAAGATTTTAGAGAGCGATTAAAGTAAGGGTAAGGGAGTTTTATTTGCTTAGTATAGCTCGTTGCGCAAAGGGTCCTTTAAAGAAGTTGCGCAAGTGAGTGCATACTTTAGTAAAAGTCTTTTGTAAGAGTTAATAGCTATAATACTAGTTTTAGGCTATACCCTTTAATATAGTAGGAAAAGCATTAACTAGATCCTTCTTATTAAGGCTATATCGGCAATAAATGTTATAGAAGATAGAAAGCTTATAATTAAGGCTCCTTAAACTGTTATACTTTTGCTTTTCGGTATAAATCTTAGCTACGCTAGCGATTATTGCTGCTATTGCACCGGATTATATATTAGCTTAAAGTTAAAGGTTATTATAAGGTGACAAATTAACTAGAAAACTATTATATGCTAGTATAAATTAAATAAGTTTAACTTTTAGTAAAAGGCGTCGATTGTAAAAGGAGTTTCTATTTAGGGTTAAAGTAATTTAAATTAAAGTAATTATGCCTTTTAAAAGATTTGAATTATAGTTTATTACATTTTAATTAGTTTATACGTGTTAAGTTTCTTTAGTAAGGGTATTATAAAGGATATTAGTAAGTAAGACTCCTTAGCTAGCTAATATTATATATACGCTACTATAATATAAGTATTTGCGTAGCTATTATTAGTAATAAGTCTTTAAAGTCTTCCTGGTATAGCTCTTATAAGTTCTTATCGCTTATATTATACTTGGTATAAAGCTCGAGCTTTATTTTTATATATTCCTTAAGAAAGTTGTCTTCTTTAATAGCTTTTAAAACGCATCCCTTTAATTACTTCTTTTCTTTTGCCTTTAAGTCTTTCGCGTTTGCTATAATAGTTATACTTTAGTAAAGCAAGTTTATAGTACTTTGACTAGTGTAAAAGGTTATACAGCAAGGATTAAGTATACTTAAAGCAATAAAAGTATTTAGCTATAGCTAGTAAGTTTAGGTGCTTTAGCGCTTTATAATTTACTAGTAACTCTCTTAATAACGTTAGTTTTTCCCGGGTATTACCTTTACTTAGTACTCCTTATATGTCCTTGTGTGTGTATAATCGGGGTGTTTGAAGAGGTAGTAAGTAAGTAAGGTTTATAAGATTTGTAATAGAATTCGAGGTAAGAGGGGTAAAAGGTAAAGGTTTATAAAGGTTTTAGTCGGTTGCTAACTAGGACAAGTAAACTAATAAAGGGTAAGCCGGTTTTGCGACCTTAAATAGCCTATTTGTAATTGGCAAAGGCGTTAATAAATAGCTGCCGTGTTTGCAATTATAAATATTACTTATCCTTTCGACTAAGGTCTTTAAGAGGTAAGCCCGCAAAGCAAACGATCTCTTTTCTCCTTCTAATTTGTATATATAAACTAATTAGTGTCGGTCCACTTGTAACGCAAGGCACGGCACGTTTATTTACGTGATATGCTTGTTGCGTTAGTAAGTAGTTAATTTATTAGGAAGGATATTAACACTATAGTGTCGATATACTTCCTCGGCTACCTAATCTGGACTAGTGCTGTCACATGACATAAGGTCACGGGACCTAAAACTAGTGAATGCAAATATACCAACACGCAGCTTTGCAGTAGCTCACTATCATAGTAAATCAGAGGCGTATGTCAAAATGCTTCTTAGTTGAATAGGGTACTAGGCCATATAAGCTTACCACCGGAGTTGCTGAAGCAGGGAGAGAAATAGCGAGTAGAGCCTGAGTTGTAGCATGTGATTCCAAAGCTTTAAGACCTGCCTTCAAATCACTCAGGGTCCCGGGGTCTCTTTAGTGTCTTAGAACTCTCCGAGCGACGCTTCCGCTTAGTACATTAGCATCTCGCCTGAGATGACCACTTGACCTTATTAGGTGTTAAACCGGCCCAGATGTAAGCAGCACGATAGTTTGAAATAGACTAGTCAAGAGAAATTGGAATGAATTCGAAGAGAACTTTAATAAAAAGAGAACCTATTGACTGCTCTAGTTGTTAGCCACACGACTCTTGCGTTTATTTACGTCGCTTATTTGGTCTTGCCTCGCTTTATATATTAAGATTTCTAGTGGATAGCCGGCATCACTTTTAAGCAAACTTCCCTTGCTTATATTACTCTATTAACTCGGCCGATTTAGCCTCCTATATGGGCCTCTAATCCACCTCGTATTCTATCTTACCACTAACTACTCTCCGACGAAGGATACTGCGGAATGGCTAAAGCTTATTAGGATTAGTAACCGGCTTGCTTAGACGAGGCTTTCTAGTGTGAGCGGATTCGAGTTTAGCGGAAGTAGTGCTACCGCTCACGGTCGATTTGATTGAGGATGCTTGGCTCTTAGGGCCTTTGCGTGCAGTACTGCCTTTTCGGGGGCGTTGCGCTTGTAGAAGAGCGACATTGAGGTCTGACTGCTAAATAACTACTATCGCTAGAGTTAGCTGTGAGGATTGCGCATGCTTGCGCTATGCCTCCTCTAACTCAAGATCCTTACTTGTTAGTGTTAAATTGCGGCAAGAGATAGTGGATTCCTTTCGGTGCTTTTTGGAACGGGCCTCATTACCATTTCCACGGTCATCTTTAGCGAAGACGTCGAATAGGTGATCTTCTAGCTAACTAGAACGAGCAATGTGCTTAGTACTACTTGTTATAACCTAAAAGCTAGGCTATAGCTCGCTAGCTTTGTGGGAGATAGAGGTGCAGCGAGATAAAGCTGACTTATGACTTTTAGCAAAAGACTAAGCCGGGACATTGTAAACTTTGCAGTTGTCTTGATTCTTATCGTCGTTGATGGGATCAACGGCTAGACGATTGGAAAGAGGCGTGGTTCCCGAATTCGAGGCCCGGCCCTCATGATGCACGCTATTAACTTCGACTGTGAATTTCGAATCAAGATCGCTACCATTGATTTGAGACGCGGTGCCATCAGACTCATCGTCGCTAATCTCGATAAAATCTGGGATAATATTAGCCAGTATTCATGACAAAATCGAAAAACTCTATATGCTCACCCTGAGAGCTGCTTGATGAACACAATAGGAGAGATGACCCTTAATCCCTGTAACATCCCTGCATCAGCTATCCCAAAGCGTCAAGTATCCTCAAGAAGGAAGGTGGGGGTTCAATTTTCCGTCAACTCTTCTTTAGATATAGGGCTCTAGCAAACTAGCAAATCAGAAGTTATAGTTATACTAGCACTTGCCCCCTATCCCCCATTGTTAAGGGGCTTAATTTCTTCACATTTTTGCTAAAACCCGCACTTTCTTGTGTGCCATTTCGCGACCCTGCTCGCGCTCGCTTCTCTTTACGCAAGACGCACGGCCATTACCCCTGCTCTGACTCTTGCCGTCACGCTCGCTTAAAAGTATATCCTCACCCACCGCACAGGCCTCCCACGAAACACCCTTAAAACACCTAGCCACAACTCGCCACAAGGCGAGGCAATCGGAGGCCGCGCAACAGCCGACGATTGCCGAGACTGCCTAGGGCTCCCAGGGCTCCCAATACCCGCTACGCTCAAGACAAGAACGCCAGGAGCAAGAACGCTAGGAGCAACAACGCCCGTCAAGCAGAACGCCCTTAAGCAAAACGCCCGTCAAGCAGAACGCCCTATAAGCAAAACGCCCAGGAACAAAACGCCTTAGCAAGCAGCAAGCACAACACCCAAGAACGAGTATCCAGGAACAAAACGCCCGTCAAGCAGCAAGCATAATGCCCAGGAACCAGGAACGAGGACCCAGGAACGAGGACCCTGTAACATAACCTGTAATATGGCCTGTAGCGTTCCCACTGCACGAGCACGCCCAGAACTCGTGCTCGCCGCTAGTTCCGTAATGAATTTGGGACGAGAGGTGCGATACCCGTCACACTCGTCAGCGTTGTTGAAGTGCTCTTGGAGGGCTTTCACTAGGGTCGTCTTGCCAGTGCATTGTTGAGGATTGGCAAAAGAAGTGAAGATATCCAAGCTATCTATAGCAGTTACAGTATGGTTGAAATCATTGGTCACGTGATATACTAATATGTGACTCACAGTCACATGACTGAACATCTGATGATTACAGATAGTGTACAACTTGGAGCTTTGAATTGAGGATACAAGTGTGATATTCTTTTAATTAACTATTAAGCAAATACTATTATTTATAATCCATTAGATTAAGAAATGCCACATAACTCAAGCATGTGACTCGTGAGTCACATGCTAGTATATCACGTGATCAAGGATCTAACTGTATTGTAACTGCCTTAATAGTTAATTAGAAGAATATCACACTTGTATCCTCAATTCAAAGCTCCAAACACCTGGCAGAATTGATCTCCGTTGCTGGGCTTCCAGAGAAGGACAGACAGTCGCTTGAAACTTACGTTGGACTCTGGCTCGTTCTTGATCATCCGAAAGGGATTCATCGACTTTGTTCATCAGTCAGCCAAGGACTACCGAAGGTCTTGACCGTCCGTTGGTTTCTAGGTACTAGTCTAGCTCTACATCGCTAAAAGCAGCGATATCGTGAGCAAACAATTTCGGAGGTTGCGTCTGAATGATGGGTGCCATTTTTTGATGCTGCGGAACAATGCTAATACACAAGCAGGTTCTTTGAATGGCAATTGTCTTCCTCCTTTAGACCGGACAATATTTACGAAGCCCTCACTTCCTTGAAGAGAAGATATCGATGACCAGCCTGATAAGATCTGTACGTTGGATTGATCTCACCTAGACTACAAGCCACAGCAATTTAGGGCCAGTCAGCTAACTCGTAAGGTTCGATGGAGTATGCAAACTTCACGTGGATGTACGCCCTGTGGCAACCTCCGCAACAAGGCCAAGAAGACATAACAACAAAGTACTTAACAGACGCTTTCGAGTGCGATCATAGAGGGCGCCCGATGACCTTCCAAAGCCTGTTCACCTGATGCATTTCGGATCCCTGGAAAGTCTTAGGGAAAGTCTTGCCAGCGTGCATCGCTAGGCTCTCGCTGCGCCTCACAGCCCCCAAATCTGCAGATAGCCACTGCAAGAACGACCAATGGCCGGTATTATCCCAGTAAAGAGGCTGACTTCTGTGGCCAGGCAGGCGGCAGGGCTATCACACCTTCAAAGCCTCTACGCCCTGCTCGAATTTCGTGTCCTGCCAGAAACCACCTTCATCTTATCATTCTCCTCTCACATGTTTACCTTAACTCAATATTGTCTTGGGAAGAGACTGCTTGCACCCTCCTTGCTCGAGGCAGAGAGCTCTTAAGCGAAGTGCTCCATCTTCCAGTCCAGGCCATCCATGCTCCATGCCCCAGGCTCACAGCCTCGCCTTCGCCTCACCGGACACTGGTTATCCTGTCTGGCTCACACTGTTGCTGCTCTTCTGATTGACAATATCATTATATATCGGTTTGCCTTTCGGACACGCACGCCCCTTCTTTGGAGAGAGTGGGATGATTGCCCTGAACGCCATTCTTCGTTACCTTCGTACGCGTTATGATGCTTCGAGACCCCTAGCCTCATAAAGCAGCTCCTTAACAGCTCACTGTTCAGTCTCCTCTGGATGAATGACTACTCGACGGATCTATCACTTCATTCTTCACTGTTTTAGGATGGATTCTTTGTCGCTCTCCGCCAGCATCGCTGGACTAATTTCAATCACGGATATGATAGCTGGGAAGAGTTATAAGTATATCAAAGAGGCTCGCGGTGCCTCAAAAGAAGTCAAAAAGCTCCTTGAAGAGATTACCGATCTCTTCGGAATCCTGAACAGCTTACGCTTGGTGGCGTCCCGGTATCAAGACGAGGCTTTCGATTCTACTATGCAGTCGCAACACATTCATACTTGCCATACACTTCTTGAGAAGATTAAGGACCGGCTTGATAAAGTAGATCCCAGCCAGGTAGATGAGACGAAATCTCCATTCCGACAAAAGGCATCCACGTTAGGACGAACCCTCATTTGGCCATTCTCATCTACTGAAACCCGGGTATTGATTGCTGAGGTTGCAAACCAAAAGGCAACGCTCAGCCTCGCGCTGGCAGCGGATGGTATAAATGCTTTGATTGAATCCTTGAGTCAGCAAAAAGCACAGCGTGAAGATATTACTGAGATCCGAGAAAACATTCGCGCACAAAGAGCAGAGCAGGCCCTCGCTTTACTCAGTATGTTCACAACACACCCATGATGAGTTCAGGATGCAAAACTAAAATTTCTGGGTTGATAGGCAGTGAGAGAAAAATAATTCTGGACACATTTGGTTCCTTCGATCCCAGCGGCCACCAAAAAATTGCAATAAAACTCCGCCAGCCCGGCACTGGTGTCTGGTTCACCGAAGGGTCTCCCTTCAGACGCTGGATTGAAACTCCAAACGCCAAGTTATGGCTCTACGGTATTCCCGGGGCCGGAAAGACAGTTCTTACGTGAGTATAGGTCCACACATCAGCAGAAGCTAACAGCGCAGCAGGAGCTCTATTGTACAGGCCGCGAGCAATCAAACAGAACAGGCAAGTGGTGGGTCAAAATGTTTTTCAAGTCGGACCAAGAGGAAGGAGCTAAAGTAAAGCAGGGCTAGCATACTTCTACTGCGATTACAAGGACCCAAAGACACATGATCCCCTGGTCATTTTGGGTGCGCTAGTCAGACAACTCGCGATTCAGAACACACGCTGTTTTCAGACAATCGAGAAATTCTATAAAGTTCATTACGCAAAGTCTAGATCAACGGGGTCCTCAATTGCACCGGAGGATCTGTGCGTACGGATTCAGTCTTTGAGCTCCTTCTTTGATGAGATAATGATCATCGTTGATGCGCTTGACGAATGCGGCAACGACAGATCCAAAGTCGTTGAACTCCTCGCAAGCCTCAACGCTAATGGCTTCAATATCAAGACCCTTTTCACCTCAAGATTGGAGACAGATATCGAGTTTCATCTCGACACTTACGAAAAGATCAGCATTGCTGCTACAAGCAGCGACTTGAAATTGTACGTTGCATCAGAGATTGAAACCCGGTCTAGGAAGATGTCGCTTCGAACAAGGGACCCTGATCTTAAAAAAGAAATCATGGACCGATTGGTAGATGGCGCTGAAGGCATGTTTCGATGGGTCGCATGCCAATTGGACTATCTATGCGAATTGAACACGGACAAGGCAATACGGAGAGCTTTGAAATCGCTACCACCAACGCTCTTCGCAACTTACGAAAGAATATTAGATAGAGTCAACGCCAGCAATCTTGACACTCAAAAACTTGTTCAGAGTGTACTCAGGTGGATCGTTTGCTCTTCCAAACCATTGTCTACAGAAGAGCTCTTAGAGGCAGTCTCGATCACCGAGGGCGATACCGAACTTGATTCTGATGCAATGCCGGATGAGGAAGGGATTCTCAAATGGTGCAGCAGCCTAGTTAGAAGAACACCAGATGGCAATAGATTGGAATTAGCTCATTTCACAGTTGAGGAATTTCTTCTAGCCATTGACGCCAGCGAGCCCAATAGCCGCTATGCAAGATATAAGATCTCTCCCGAAGATGAGAATCTTCCTCTGGCCAAACTATGTTTGACGTATCTATTGTTCGAAGACTTTAGAAGCATTGAGTGGAATGGGAAAAACGAGCTGGACGAGTTCGTTGACGAATACAGCTTCTATCGGTACTCTTCGACATATTGGGCGCAACATGCTCTTCTCCATCGAGAGAATGAAGAGATACTGGATTTGGTCCAGACTTTGTTTGACCCTTCTAAGACCGGAAACTTTCTCTGTTGGAGCCGCTTCTGGGTATGGAGCAATACCAACAATGCAAACTTTGAGCTCATTTCAAACGCGGAAACCCTCCATTTTGCGGCAGCTCTATCTTTCCAGCACATATGCGAATGGCTGGTCGAGGAAAAAGGACGAGTATCTGACCTCGATAAGCTCAGTAGTATTGGCACGCCACTCTTCTGTGCGCTTTCAGGGGAAGACTTATTTGTTACGTCCAAGATGGCTTCTGACAACCATAGTGCCACTTATGAAGCCTCCGAAAAAATGATTTACGACGAAAACAGACGGTGGACTGTCAAGTACTTGTTGGATGCCGGGGCAAAGATTGACAATGTTAGAGTTCATCCTGGGTTTGATTGGACACCTTTGTCCCTCGGCCTGAAGCTCCGATTTTGCTGGAATATTTTTCTTGAAAGAGGGTCCATCTTGGACGAGTTGGTTCTAGAGGATGTCGAACATATGATCAAATCTGAGGTTCGGCCCGTTTTGGCCGAAGACTTCTTGTTGGCAGTATCTGATACGAATCTTGATGAGCACATACGGTTAAAGTATGCGATCCCATTCCCTTCTTCGGTCCTCGCCAGGTCGTGTCGAAGCACCACCAATGTACCACCGCTCAACTCATTAATGTCAGCGGTGTGCCAGATTGTTACAATATCCACTTATTCCTCAATCGAGAGATTGGGTAATCTTTGCATGAACGGTCACAAACCATGCTGACCAAAATGAAATACTAGATTCGTCAATGTCGCTCTCCAGATGGAAAATACTCGCCAGCAGGCGGCTATCATGATTTCCATGGCGAATGCAGCATCTTGCAGGTTCTCATTCGATGCCTCGTCTGCATTATCAAAAGCTGCTGCGGTGGGACAGACTCGAGTGGTCCGA
>Ga0302325_10018158_pt1 | contig 14831 bp, 13 predicted proteins | sample Palsa_T0_2_FD_201948 | JGI IMG/M metagenome (GOLD analysis project Ga0302325, IMG submission 201948) | Peat permafrost microbial communities from Stordalen Mire near Abisko, Sweden - Palsa_T0_2 | ecosystem: Environmental > Terrestrial > Soil > Palsa > Peat permafrost | place: Sweden: Abisko... | reverse complement strand
GCCGCGGGCCACGCCGACGTGGTCAGCGGCCGGTACGCTGCCGGTGCCACGCCGGCGGGCTCGTGCACCGTAAGCCGGTGCTGGGCGCTCGCCAGCGGGTGCCCGGACACCGATTTGGCCGCCGGAACCGGGGACGGCGACCAGATCTTCACTGCCTGAGTCGCTGAAGCGACCGGCGCCACCGCGGCGGTGAGCGCCACCGCCATGAGGACGGCGCCGAACGCGGCCGCCCAGCCCCTGAACCGACGCCAGAACCGAGCCAAACGCAGTCCAAGGACCGAGCGCCACACAGTCATCGCAACTCCTCGCAGCACCGTCAGCGGCAGCAACGCGCCATCCGCCAGGTCAACGAAAACATGGGCCGCTGCTGCGGAGATGCCGCCGCGATTCCGTCACCTCATTTCGACCATATGTTCTATTTATTCTTTTCGGTTTAGGAGACGGTGCCGGCGGGCGCGAAGCTGTTCCAGCTGCTCCACGCGCCGTCCGGCGTCGTCTCGTAGTCGTTCGCTATCGCGCCGGACGACGTGACCGCGAACACCTCCATCCGGCCGTTCACGTGGTTGGTGACCACCAGCCGCGACGCGGTCCCTGACGGCCCGAAATCGTTCCAGCCGCTCCACGCGCCGTCAGCGACCGTCTCGTACTTGTTCTCCACCGAACCGTCCGACATCACCGCGAACACCTCAAGACGGCTGTCCGCGTGCCAGCCCAGCGCGATGCTGGTCACGGCCTCGCTCGGGCCGAAGCCGTCCCAGCCGCTCCACGAACCGTCAGCGACCGTCTCGAAGTCGTTCTTCACCCCGCCCGACGGGGTGACCGCGAACACCTCCATCCGGCCGTCGGCGTGCATGCCGACGGTCAGGCTGGCGGCGGTGCCGGCGGGCGCGAAGTCGTTCCAGCCGCTCCACGCGCCGTCAGCGACCGTCTCGTACTTGTTCTCGATGCCGTCCGACGACGTGACCGCGAACACCTCCATCCGGCCGTCCTCGTGGATGCCGACGGTCAGGCTGGCGGCGGTGCCGGCGGGCGCGAAGTCGTTCCAGCCGCTCCAGGCACCGTCCGGCGTGGTCTCGTACTTGTTCTCCACTGAACCGTCCGACATCACCGCGAACACCTCGAGACGGTCATCGACGTGCCGACCGACCGCGATGCTGGTCACGGTCCCGCTCGGGCCGAAGTCGTTCCAGCCGCTCCAGGCACCGTCAGCGACCGTCTCGTACTTGTTCTCGATGCCGCCCGACGACGTGACCGCGAACACCTCCATCCGGCCGTTCTCGTGGATGCCGACGGCGGTGGTGGCGGCTGTTCCGGCGGACCCGAAGCTGTTCAGGCCGCTCCATGCCCCGTTCGGGGTCGTCTCGTACTCGTTCTGCACCGAGCCGTTCGCCGCGGCGGCGAACATCTCCACCCGGCCGTCGGCGTGATGGCCGATGTCGAGGGCGCTTGAGGTGTCCGGGAACAGCGCGGCGAACCCGGTTCCGGTCGGCGAGATCTGCACGTCGAGGTAGTCCTGGTCGACGTTGATGCTGTCGCCGCCGTAGGTCTGCGTCACGCCGCCGCTGAACTGGTGGATCCGCTGGTGGTATGCCCAGTAGCCGTCGGGGATGACGGAGTCGGTGGTGTCGGCGTCGCCGTTCCACAGCGCGTCGTCGATCACGTCGGGCATCGCGTAGCTGTCGAAGTTCGCGACCAGGTCGGAGACCCCCGTGGACGAGCTGCTGTAGATGCCCGACTTGTAGCCGTCGGCGTGCAGTTCGGTCGTCCAGTCGGACATGAACGTCAGCGCCGCGCTCTCCTCGCTTGAGGAGTAGGACTCCATGTCGTAGTAGATGACGGTGCCCTGCGGCAGGCCGAGCGACGCGGCCTGGGCCGCGGCGTCATCGGCGGCGCTGACGGCCTGGCTGGCCGGGTCGGTCAGCTGGTCGTACGCCGCCTGCGGCCCCGCGTAGAGCGGGAAGAACCGCCAGCCGGCGGCGTACTCCGACGAGACCCAGCTCGCCGTCAGGTTGGGCTGCGCGCACCCCTCGTCCGCCCCGCCGATGTAGATGCCGATCGCGCCGTACGGCGAGTCGGCCTTCCACGCGCTCATCACGCTCGAGCTCGGCGCCGTACAGGGATCAAAGCCCTCGCCTGTGAAGTTGGTGGCGTTGGCAGGAACCGGATCCGCTGCCGCCGCGGCGGTAGCGGCCGCATGGCTGATAGAGGCCGCCCGTACCGGGCCGCCCAGCAGCCCCGCGGACGAGAGGATGGCGGTGATCACCGCAGGAGCGGAGCCGTAGGTCCCGGTCGTACTCAGCCCGGCGGCGGCATCGGTCACGACGTACTCGTGCTCCGCAGAGTCCAAGTATGTTCCCCCTCCCCGTGTCCCGCGCCGTACCGGCTGGACTAGGAGCGCCTCGGTCCGCTGGCCTACACCGTTGGCCGGGCAGTTCTCGTCAGCGCCCGGCGTACCCAGGTAGACGGCGTGCACATCGAACCGCACGCAGTGGCGGGGATGCGCGCTCAGGCTGATCACCGGCCAGCTGGCCGGGACCCGGAACCGGTGCCCTAGGTAGGTCACCGTCTTTGCCGGAGCCGTCTTTACCGGAGCCGCGGCCATGGCCGTCCCGGTGGATGTGAATCCTGTGACCACCATGACTCCGGCAGCAACCAGAATGCCGGTAAACCGGATGAGTCTTTTTGGCATGAAGGCCCTCCAGCCAACTGTTTTCGCGGAAGTGGCTGCGAAGCGACACTGCGCAGATCCCTTGCGGGGCAGCCGGGCAACAAACTAAGGGGGATCGCTGCCGTTCGACTGTCGTCCCGCTAGCGCCGGGACTTCAACGAGGGACGGCATTCCAAGCACTACCGGCGAAGTCCTCGCTGCCGGGAGGGCGCACAGCTGTGACTGTGAACGATAGTTGGCGACTGTGAAGCACAGTTGGCGGACGCATGGGGCTGCGGTCGAGAATTGCTGTGTGTGACGGGCCGAGATAGTTGTCACCTGGCCAGGCAATCTGTCACCAGTGAGTTTGCCGGAGGGCGGGCGGGGCGTTGTAGTCGATGTCCCCAAGCGCGCCGCCGCGAGCGCGGTCGGCGGCCGCCACTCTCGAACGAGCAGTCGCCCGGCAGGATCGTCGTCCGAGCGGGACTCAGTTTCACTGCCTAGAGTGCTGCCTGGGCATAGGACTGGTTGCAGGGAGGGTGTCAATGGAAGAGCCACGCAGGGGTGACAGGAGAGTGTCAGCCCGGGCTTTGGGCCGAAGCGGCCATCCAGAAGGGAAGGCCCGCAAGGGGCTACGCGCCTGGGCCGGGTTTCCCGCCGACCGCCAGCCCCGGCCGCTGATACTGCTCAGCTCGGCCGCGCAGCCGGGCGCATTCCCGGACGGGCAGACGAAACTGGCCTTCTTGAACGGCTGGGTCGAAGGGGTGCCCGGCTTCCCTGCCCAAATCCTGGAGGCGCTACGCGGCCAGCCTCGAACTGGGGAGGGATCGCCGCTGCTGCTGGAAAGCGCGGTCGCCAGTGAGCGGGAGTTCGCCACCGACCGGGGGCTGAAGCGCATGCCTGCCTGGTGCGTCCAGGCCCAGGGCGTGACCGATCCCATCTGGGTGCTCGATCCCGCTACCAGCCGCCAGTCCTGGCAGCCGCCAGACGCGGAGGACCTTTACTGGCGCGGCAGCAAGGCATCACTTGGGAGTGATGGCCGAACGCTGACGCTGAGCTTCACCGGGGCCCCGGAGTACTACACCAGCTACCCCGGAGCCACGTTCCTGGAGTCGGGCAACGCCGTAGCGGTAATCCCCGTCAGGGAAGAGCATGTCACCGGTCTGCGTACGGCGGTTGGCAAGAGGCGAGAGGTCTCCGCAACTCTCGCCCGGCCGCTCGGCAACCGGGTGCTGCTCGATGAGCATGGAGCACCCGTCATGGTGACCTCGACGTAAGCGCACCCCCACCCTCCAGACATCGGCGGATACCGATTTCTGGAGAAGAGATCGAATGTGATCGAATCCCTGTGACAACTACCGTGGCAATCCACGGCCGATGACAACAATCTTGGCCAGACAGTGACAGTTACCGTGGTCGGACGCGAGCAAACAACCTGCTCGGGGCCGCAGCCAGGTGACAACTATTGTGGCCCGTCACACTGTGACTGTGAACCGATAGTTGGCCCTTGTGCGACTGATACTTGGCCTCGCGTTCAGATGGTCTGCAGCTGTTCTGCCGACACTCGTTCGCGGCGGCTGCCTCTCAGCGTTGGTCTGCGGTGATGAGGCGGGGGACAATGGCTTGCTCCGTGTATCCGCCGCTGCCGTCTGGGGTGACGTGCCAGGTGTGCCTGCCGGGCAGGATGGTGACGGTTTCGAGCAGTTCCGTGCCGGCGTAGAGCAGTCCGGTGCCGTCTTCGGTTGCGTACCCGGCGGGCAGCGTTCCGTTGGCGATGAGTTCCCGGAACGCAGTCCGGCGGGGCTGGTCGTCGAGGTCGTCGTGGGCGCCGTTGCTGTAGGGGAGGAAGGCGAGCCCGTCGGTGAACGGGTCGAGGCTGTCCCGGAAGGAGTCCGTTGGCCCGCCGGTGTGCCAGCACAGGCTGCCCGCGCTCCAGCCGGCGAGCACCACGCCGGCCTCCCAGCACTCCCTCAGGATCTCCGGAAGGCCGTGCGCGCGCCACACCGCGATCAGGTTGACGACGCTGCCGCCGCAGACCAGGATCACGTCCTGTCCGAGCAGGTGCGCCCGGACATCGGGCACGTTCGGCTGGACGAACAGCTGCAGGAAGCTGAACTCGACGTCGTCGCGGCCGGCGAGCAAGCCGGCGAAGTGATCGATGGCATCCTGCCTGTCGCCGACCGCGGTCGGGATGAGGCACACTTTCCGGACGGGCCTCTTTGTCGCTGCCAGGTTGATCGCGTAGTGGAGCAGCGTCTCGGGCGGCGGGCCGCCGGGCTGGGGCTTCAGGACTCCGGAGAAGGCGAAGATTCGACGCTGTTCTGTGTTCACCGGCAAAGCTTACGAGTCTCGGCAGGACCGCTCGTCAGCTTCGGTGGCCTCCCGGACCGGGCACACCACCTCACCACCCGCAACCCGCCACACGCCCGTCCAGCGACGACTCCACAGCGGACCTAGCGCCAGACTGCCACGCTCGGCTTCACCAATCGCGTAGGCCAGGAACAGATCATCAAGCCCGCAGCAGTCCGATCCCGTCGGCACCACGTCGCTCATTGTCACCAAACAAGGACATCACTCAGCGAATAGGTCTGCGGCCTCTTCGGCTAAACGCGACAGTATCGACCGGTTTGCACGTCCGCCAACTATCCTTCACAACCGCCATCTATCGTTCACAGTCACAACAGCCTCCCCGGCGGTGTTCACGCGGGACGCAGGCCGCGCCAAACGGGGTGGCGCATTCGCCCGGCTGGTGTGATCCCGGCGTAGACGACTTCGGCGGCGAGAACGGGCGGGTCCAACGGGCTCGGCGGGCGATATCGGCCGACATGGTGGCGGTGAAGGGCGAGTCCGGCTTGGTAACTTCTGCTGGCAGTACCCGGTTCGAGCGGCCAGGCGACCACCTTGAGCGGACGGGAGTTGATATCACCGTGACCGGAATCGCGGGGCTTGCGGCGGCGAGAATCCGTCGGCGGCAACTGGGGGCTGCTGGTCAACGAGCACCGGCGTGCGGTGCGATCACCGTCGGCCAGTCGCGAAGTGTCAGCTGAAAGGCTGACGCTGTTAGGTCGTCCCGCGCCCGTCAGGCGCCGTGGAGGGGGCTGGCCATGCGGCGGAGGAGCTCGTCGGCGAAGCCGGGTATGCCTGCCCGACCGAGGAGGAAGTCGTCGGGGTGGACTGCCTCCAGCCCGAGCGGTGTGAGTGCGGCGGCGGGGAAGTCCTTCGCGTTGGCGGTGATGATGGCCTGCGCGCCGCCCCGGATCGCCGCCGCGAGCACGTGCCGGTCGTCCTGATCGGGCCCCTTTCGCGGCGCGCTTCGCTTACCGGGCCGGATGTTGGTGGTTAATTCGCGACACAGTGCGGACAGGATTCGGGTTCGGGCCGGAGCGCTCGTGGTCTGCGAGTCGGCGAAGGTGGAGACGACCGTTCCCCCGCCGAGCGGGGGAAGTCGGGCGGGAGACCGTCCAGGAAGGCCCTGATCCCTTCGGCGAAGTCGGCGTCGGGCAGTGCCTGCGCGACGAGGATGCGGCTCTCCTCTTCAGCGACCGTGGTGGAAACGACAGCATGCCGGCCGCCGCGACGGGGTGACCGAGGGAGATGCCGGAGCCGTTGACATTGAGCCGCGCACTGTCGTGCCAGCCCAGCCCTGAAGAACCGCGAGCACTTGACACGCGAACGCCTCGTTCAGTTCTATCTGGCATCAGGATGCTTGCGATGTCGGCGTGAGCCAGGGGTTACGGCCGTCGGATGGCCGGCCCCCGCACGTACGCGCTGGGGCCGCGGTCCATCGGCCTCGCACTGTCCATAGTGGACTCCGTGAAGCTGCGGCACGTCGCCCGCCCGCACCTGGTCCAGCTCTGCGAGCAACTCAACGAGAACGTGTACCTCGCCGTCCGCAGCGGTAACGACGTCGTCTACGCGGACCGCTACGAGGCGTCGCAACTGCTGTCCGTGGTCATCCAACTCGGCGGCGGGCGCCCGCTGCACGGCTCGGCCGTCGGCAAGCTCATCGCCGCCTACAATCCCGACCTCGAGGCCCGCGCGCTCGGCGCCTCCCGGCTGGAGCAGTTCACCCCGTTCACCCTGACCAACCGTGACCAGTTGCGCGCCGAGTATGCCGCCATCCGCGAACGGGCCTACAGCATCAGCGACGGCGAAAGCGTCGAAGGCATCATCGGCCTGGCCACCCCGATCGTCGACGCCACCGGCATCATCATCGCTGCGGTCCACATCTCAGCGCCGCGCGGACGCCTCGCGCCCGACCGCCGCCCCATGGTGTTGGCCCAGATGCTGCAGGCCGGCGTGCAAGTCTCCCGTCAGCTATGCGCCCCACACGACGCGCTTCCTGACATCGGGGTGGACACCGTCATCGCCTGGGAGGAACGCCGAGCCTCGGCTTCGCGAGCGGCTGACCACCAGCCCTAACTCGTCTGTGGCGGCCATGCCGCGACGAGGTCAAGCAGCCCGGGGAAGCACGCGTCAAGGTCCTCGGTGCGCACACGGCTGCGCCGCTCCAGGCCGTACTGGCGCTGCCGCAGGATGCCCGCCTCGCGCAGCGCCTTGAAGTGATGGGTGAGCGAGGACTTCGGCCGGTTCAGGCCGAACCAGCCGCACGGATGGTCGTAGGCCTCGCGTTCGAGTAGGAGCTTACGCACGATCCTCAGCCGCAAGGGGTCGCTCAGCGCGCCGAGCACGACCTCCAGCCGCAGCTCCTCCCGGGCCGGCTCGGGCAGCGGGGGTGGTAGCTCGGCGGGCGGGACATCCGGGTCGGTTGCCGTCGATGTGCGCATGGCCACATTCAACCACTCCAGTACGACTTAAGTCGAATTAATGCTAAGTTCGATTTTACTCGTACTAGTTCGACTAGATTCGTACTGGAGGACTCAATGATCGCCGAGACCAGAACGGCGCCTGCCCGCACCGCCAGTCCCTGGCTGGCCGCGTGGCCGGTGACCGCGGTGTTCGTGCTGTCGAACGCCCCCACGCCGCTGTACGTGGTGTGGCAGCACCGGCTGAGTTTCTCCGCGGGCACGCTCACGGTGATCTTCGCCGCCTACATCGCCGGGCTGCTAGCGGCGCTGCTGGTCGCGGGCCGCGCCTCTGACCGTCTAGGCCGCAAGCCCGTCGTGCTGCCCGGCATCCTGCTCGCGCTGGTGGCGTGCGCGCTGTTCGCCACCGCCACGTCGGTACTCGCGCTGGCCATCGCCCGGCTGCTGGCCGGGATCGCGGTCGGCATCACGGTGTCCGCAGGCATGGCGGCCGTCGTCGACATCGGCAAGCGGGAACGCGCCCGCACCGCCACGCTCGCCGCGTCCACCGCGATGGTCTTCGGCGCCGGACTGGGACCGCTACTCGCCGGGGCGCTATCGGAGACGCTGCCCTGGCCCACCGTGACGATCTTCGTGCTCACCGCGGTGCTGCTGCTCAGCGCGGCCATCGTGGTCGTCCGCCTGCCACTACAGCGCCCGCCCGCGCGCGGCACCGGCGGCTGGGTGCGGGTACCCGCAGTGCCCCGAGCGCAGCGCATGCACGTCGCGCTGGGCATCGCGGTCTTCGCCCCGGGCATCACCTCGACCTCGTTCGTGCTCTCCCTCGGCCCCGCGCTGCTGACCGACGTCCTCGGCGCGGGCAACCGCATGCTCGTCGGGGCAACCGCCTTCGTCATGTTCGGCACTGCCACCGCGGTCCAGTTCGCCGCAAGGCGGCTCGGGGTTCGCGCCATCCTGCTCTCCGGCGCGGCAGCCGCCCTCGCCTGCATGGCCGCACTACTCGTCGCGGTACACGCGCGCTGGGTCCCGGCGATCGTGGTCATGGCCGTGCTCGCAGGCACGGCACAAGGGCTCGGCCAACTCGGCGGGCTAACCATGATCAGCACGCACGTGCCCGACGGGCGACGCGCCGAGGCCAACGCACTGCTCAACTTCGGCGGCTACATCCCGGCCGCCCTGCTTCCGGTCGGCACCGGCTACCTCAGCGACGCCCTCGGCCTAGCCACAGGCGCGACCGTGTTCGCCGTCGTCCTCGCCGCCGCCGCCCTGACCGCCAGCATCTTCGTGTGGCGCCACGCCCGGGGCGCCTGACCCCATACATGACTACACCCACGCTGAAACCAGGATCATCTACGGAGGATCCCGCGCCAGTTCGAGACCTATCACAACCTGCACCGGCCGCACCGCTCCGCGCACGCAGTCGCCCCCCTGAAACCACTGCCGCAACCTGTCGGCCTCGACCAGTACCGCATACGAAAACACGCATGAGTGCTGATTACCAGCATGTATCACGCTGCGTGATTGAATCGGCATAGTCGCTCTAGGCGCACTCCCGACGTCCGCAGTGAAGGTCTAGACCATTGGTCTAGCGGAGACGTGGCGGCATCGGCCTGGCGTGGCGGGCCGGCGTCGGGGCGCATACCCCCCCGCACCCGGCACCGGACGGGCCAGATTTGACAACCTCCGGATTGCTGGGTCCGTGCGCGCGAGCAACCACGGAGCAACCACGGGGACAAAACGGACACACAAAAAATGCTGGCGGGTGGGCAGCCGGGGTAGCTGGCAAGATGGGTGCATGCTGATTGAGCACCGTGGGGCCGTTCCGGAGGTCGATCCCAGCGCGTACGTGGCGCCGACGGCGGTGGTGTGCGGTGCCGTGCGCATCGGGCCCGGTGCCCGCGTGCTGTTCGGGGCCGTGCTCACGGCCGAGGATGGCCAGGTGAGCCTGGGAGCCCGGAGCATCGTGATGGAGAATGCGGTGATCCGCGGCCGGGCCGGCCACCCCGTTGTCATCGGCGATGACGTTCTGGTCGGCCCGCATGCTCATATCAACGGCGCGCAGGTCGGCGACGGCTGCTTCCTGGCCACCGGCGCGGCCCTGTTCCCCGGGTCCGTGGCCGGGACTGGCAGCGAGGTGCGGATCGGTGGCGTCGTGCACGTCAGGACCGTCCTGCCGCCGGGGACGACGGTTCCCATCGGGTGGGTCGCGGTGGGCGACCCGGTACGGGTATACCCGCCAGGCCAGCACGAGAAGATCTGGGAGGTCCAGGAAACCCTGGACTTCCCGGGAACCGTCTACGGGCTGCCCCGCGATGCGCCGGCGGCCGAGCGGATGTCCAGGCAGTCGGCCTGGTTCGCCGCTCATCTCAGCGACCGCATCATCGACGACAGTCCCCCCGGAGTATGACTAGGCAGTCGGCAACACCGGTAGGCTCACCCGCTGCGGCAGGCGAAACGGCCCTGAGCACCTTCAGAAGGCAGGGGGATTAGGGATCGCGCAATCCCGCCGATCGGCGTAGCCCGGTGGTTGTATGGGATGATCGCGAGGATCGTGCCTAAAGGGGTCGCTCAGCGCTGCAGCCGCTGCGGCATGCCCGCGCCTCGGCGGCGGGGCAAGCGAAGTGTCCGGGTTGCCGGGCGGCCGGCTCGCTGCAATCCTGGCCCCGTGGGCTACTACATCCGGTTCCTGCTGGAAGACGACAGGCCACTGTCCCTGGAGGAGACCATGGCCGGCCTTCGCGCTGTCGATCCCGGCTTCGCCCTGAGTGGCCGCGGCGACCTGACCCGGGGCGAGGAACGGCTCGCCCAGCTGGAGGTCAGCCTGCCCGGCAGCGGCTGTTCGAGGACGAGATTGAGGAGCTCCGCGAGGAGGCAGCCGATGCCGGCGGGGCGGAGGTCGCCGGCCGGCTGTGCTCGGTCACCGCGATAGTGGCAGCGCGGGTGCTATGGCAGGGCCGCAGAGCAGAGGAGGCACTCGACCTGCTGGATCCCCTGTGGGACTGGCTGACCGCCAGCAGGCACGGCCTCGTGCAAGCCCACGGCGAGGGGTTCTACGCAGGGGGAGCTGATCCTTGAGACCGGATGACGACGCCAGGCCACGTCCGGCCTGGCCCCGCACCGCCCTTCGGGACAGATCCCGCGTGAGCTGCAGCGTCACCGCCCGGACTGGCTGCTGGCGAGCGGTAAGCAGGAGTACGGGCGCCCGTGCCTTGCAGCATGCGCATTCCGGGAGCGCATAGCCGGCAAATCGGCGCTCGACTCGTCCGGTGGCCAGCTTGCCAGTCCCGAATACCGATTAAGCGATCTGCGCCCTTCTTGTAGGGAAGGAGGTCGGCCTGCGGTCACTTCCAGCTACCGCGGCTGGCGCCCGACTTGATGGTGTTCTCGCATCTATGGGCGATGGGACGCATCGGTACGATCGCTGCGTGATTTCGTGTGCTGATCTGGCTGCCCTGATCGACGACCCCCCGTTCTCCGTGTTGGCATCGCTGGGCAACAGCGGCCACTCGTCTGCCTCATGATCATCATCACTGCCCTTGACGTCGGCCTGGGCAGGGCACAATCCCAGCAGCTATCGGACAATCCGCCCCATGAGCCGACGGCACTCGCCCGCCCGGCATGCCACGGGCACGTGCGCAGCTCGGCAGGTTACGGGGCCGGACGAGGCGACGGTGGCTGAGCGGCCCAGCCGCGTCATCGCCGACGCCGCCGGCGCCGCGCTCTCCCCGCTGGGCCTTGTACGGGAAGGCCGGTCCAGGATTTGGCTCGATGATCAGTCCTGGTGGCTGGGCATCGCCGAGTTCAAGCCGTCGAACCGGAAGCTTGGTGCCTACCTGAACGTCGGCCTGATGTTCCTGTGGCACCCGGCCGACCGCTACATCTTCGAGATCGGCGGTCAGGCCGAGGGGTTCAGTCCGGCGGAGAGCACCGACTTCGTTCAGGCGGTACACGCGAAAGCGGAGCGTGCCGCGCGGGATATTGGGACATTGCGCGCCACCCTCCGCTCAGCCGATGACGTGATTCGCTACTACGCTCCGGTCTCAGGCCGCACGAGCATCTACGATCAAGTCAATCTCGCGACAGCTCTCGGCCTGGCCGGGAACATGGACCACTGCCGGCGGGCGCTTGACCGCGCGCTCAGGCAACGGGACCGGGCCCCGGTGAACATGAAAGACGCATTCGCCTGGGTCCTCGCGGCCTGCGACGCCGCCGAAGATACCGCCAGCTTCCGCTCGTGGGTCATGGCCGCCACGCATCAGACGAGGCAGCGCTTCAGATTGCCGGACGGATTCGCCTTGCCGCAGGCCGCTGAAGCTCCCGGACGTTATCTGGCGTGAGGCCCGCAACGAGTACTGAGACTGGACACTCTTCGAGGTGCCCAAGGCGGCGGAGATCACGGGTGTCAGTTCACGCTTGACTCGGGGATGGGGCGCAGACAGGGCAATGGACGTCGGGTAAGCCGCCACGGGCCACCGCAGAGGGGCTGTTCCGCCCCGTCGGCGACCGCCCTCCCGGACGGGATGGCGAGCACGGCCGCTGAGACGACGAACCGGGAATGGTCGTCGATCCCGCACAACAGCTTGCACTCCCGCCCGTCAGCCAGGCAGATCCCGCCGACCAGGTCCAGCTGCCACAGCGCCATCGGGGGCTCCCGCTGCCACCTCTTGTACTTGCGCTTATGCCGCTGGGCCTGCGGGACCACCAGCACGTTGCGCTCCAGCACCCGGTGGACCGTCGCCCGTGACGGCGCCCGTTCCACTCCGCGCTGCGCGGCCTCGAACGCGATCCGCCGCGCTCCCCAGCGGGGATGCGCCCGCCGCAGCTCGCACACAAGCGCCTCGGTCTCGGCCGGGAGCCGCGACGGCGAGGTCCGCGGCCGGCGCGAGGCGTCGCGCAGCCCGTCGATCCCGCCCGCCTTGTACCGGTCGCGCCACGTGTAGACCGACTGCCGCGAGACCCGTACCGGACTGCGACCTCGCTCGCCGGCGCTCCGTCCAGCACCTCCATCACCGCCCGGTACCGGTGCTCGACCTGCCACCCAGGTCCCTGATCAGCCGTTTCCCCCGTTGACCCCACGGGCAGAAACAATCACGAAAAGTGACAGGTCGTGTTCCCGGCCAAGCCATGCGCGCGTGGCCGCCGGTTGACCCGGCCGGCGCCATAAGCGTGATGGTGGGATTGAGGCACCGCTACCGCAGCCTTGGCTTGCCTGCGCCGGGCTGGCCGCGAGGGACTGCGGGCCAGGCGGCCGCGATGGCGCCGGGCGCCGTGGTCGGCGTTCTTGACGCGCTGGACGTGCGGCCGAGCAGGATCGCCGTGCTGAAGGATGCTCTGCCGGGCAACGGAAGCTGACTGGTCGAGATGCCCGCCGGCCGCGCCCTCGGCCGCCGGGAGGCAGCCGCCGGTGCCTCCGCTTTCCCACGGCGGGCTGGTGATCGCTAGACTCGGCGGGATGAGCGGACCCCCGTCACTGCCTGGAGACGTCGGCCTTGGTATCGCGACACCCGACGAGGTTCCCGAACTGCTTGCGCTGTGGGCCGTCGCTGCTGAGAACGACAGCCGGCCCGGCATACGGCCCAGGCGGTACTCACACTGCTCGAGCGCGACCCCGGAGCATGCCTCATCGCGCGGCAGGGGGACCGCATCGTCGGTACGCTCATTGCGGGCTGGGACGGATGGCGCGCGCACCTGTACCGGCTGGCGGTCCATCCGGCCATACGGCGCCGGGGCATCGGCGAGGCACTGCTCGACGCGGGGGCAGCGAGACTCAGATCCCTCGGCGCCACGCGACTTGACGCGATGGTCCTTGACGGTAACGAGCCGGGCAGGCATTGTGGCAGGCGTCCGGCTACATACCCCAGGCGGAGTGGCGCCGGTGGATCAAGCCAGTCGCGGTCAGCCCGCGCCGTAGCGAAGGCCGGAAGCCATGCTGTTGCCCGCCGGCCGTATAGCGGGCACCCACTTGGCGGTCACCCCCGGCAACCACAGCAGCCAACCCCACCAGCCAACCCACCAGCCTCGTTCGGGCTCGATGTCCGCCTGGCGCTACCGGGCAAACATCAGTGATTCCGGTGCACGAGCCCGCACGTAGCGACTGCAAGATCACAGATGCTCAACGCTGCGGCACTCGCGCATGACGACACAAAGTGAGAGGCATGCCATAGTGACCGAAGCAGAGCCGAAGACACTGGGACTAGTAGCCGGTCTCGGCGTCGGCGCAGCAGTCTTCTATTACCGCGCCTTGGTAGATGCTCACCTAAAGCGAGGTCTCACTCCGCACCTTTTGATGGTGCACGCTGACGTTCGCCGAGTCATGGAGCTCGCACAGGCCCGAGCAACCCGGGAGCTGGCAGAGTATCTCGCAGGGCTGTTGCAGCAACTCGCCGCTGGCGGTGCTGACATCGCCACCGTCCCGGCCTTCGCGCCCCAGGTGTGCGCTGAAGAGCTTGAGGGTCTCACTCCGCTACCGCTCATCAGCGTATTGGATGCCATCGTTGCGGAAACTGAGCGGCGAGAGATACGCCGGGCCGCCATCTTCGGCGCTCACGTCACCATGGAGACCGAACTCTTCGGGCGGCTACAGGGTGTTGCGGATGTGGCGCCACTCGCGCCCACAGCGTTCCATCAGGTAGGCGAGATCTACCGCAGCATCGCGGAAACCGGACAAGCATCTCCGGGAGAGTTCAAGACGCTTCAGTCCCTCGCCCATCAACTGGTCGATTCCGACGATGCCGATGCAATCATCCTCGCCGGCACGGACCTGGCGTTTGTGTTCCGGCCCGAGAACACGACCTTCCCACATCTCGACGGGGCGAGGATTCACATCGAAGCGATCATGCGAGCGATTACCGGTTCACCGAGGTGATCTCACAGAATTCGGATCGGACATCTGTGGATTAACGGCGCGGGGTCGGCGTTCCGGGGAGGCTCGCGGACAGTCCGGACGTGCCCGGAAACGGCCGTGGAGTCCCGGTAGAAGAGGTCTTACCACAGAGCTTCTTCGCCACCAGGACTCCAGTAGGGTGGGCTGCCCAGCGAGGTCCCTCGTTCAACCTGCATGAAATCGGGCCTTTTCCGGGCAGCCTCCCTCCAAACCGGACTGGCGCCTTTCAGCGCATCCGGCTTTCCAGTGATCTATGCCGCGTGCGTGACTGGGGTCACGTGGATGTGCTCATGACAGGCGGCGCAGACGATAAGGGTTTTGCGCCGCATTCGCGTCATGAGGGCTGCCCACGCGGGCTGGCCTGGTCCGGGCTTGCCGAGATCAGCGAGTGTGGCGACTTGATGGACAGTCACCGTCTTTCCTTGCTCGCATAGCTCGCACTCGCGCTTGCCGAGCCGTGTGATCAGCTCTTTGCGCGGGTGGCTTGCGGGGGCAGGCGCGGGGTCGGCTATGACCGCGTGGTCGTCGTGCTTGA
>Ga0302325_10018157_pt1 | contig 14832 bp, 14 predicted proteins | sample Palsa_T0_2_FD_201948 | JGI IMG/M metagenome (GOLD analysis project Ga0302325, IMG submission 201948) | Peat permafrost microbial communities from Stordalen Mire near Abisko, Sweden - Palsa_T0_2 | ecosystem: Environmental > Terrestrial > Soil > Palsa > Peat permafrost | place: Sweden: Abisko... | reverse complement strand
CACACCCATAAATATGCTGTAATCTATCCAATCCAATATGCAATATGCAATGACCAAAATATACGAGAGTTAGAATTTATGTATGGCAAATACAACCACTACCGCGAGTTCCAGACGAATGCAAGAAGGGGCGTATCATCCCTTCATCTTGAATCCAACTCTCAGCATTCTTGCCAGACAGATGATCATCGAGCCACAGAGGATACACACACCAGCGAAGACGATCAGATGCGCGAAACCACCATGATCTTGGGGAATGAGTGCCGCTTGAATAGGGAGACTCGTCAGACCAGCAAAGCCGATGACAGTCTGATACATCCCGAACCTGGTACCGAGAGACTCGATAGGTCCGAGTTCTGCAACACAGGGCATGAAGACGCTGATACAGGCACCGGTTGAGAAACCTGCCATTGCGCTGAGCGCGAACACTTGGGCGTGCGTGGTGGCCGGGTTTACTTCAAGGGGAAGCCAGAAGGCGAGCAGTACGACGGCGTTGAGGAGGGAGACGACTGAGATGGAGTTGAAGCGGCCAAAGCGGTCGGCGAGGTAGGCGGGAAGGATACGGCCGATGATTGAACTGCCACTGGAAAAGGAGTCAGGAATATTTATGAAGAGGGAGAAAGGGAGAGGGGATTACTTCAGCACTACTATCGTATATATTGCGGTTTCATTGGAGAAGTTATGTCGGAGGGCCATTGTGGGGAGAAAATTCCAAGTCGAGAAGAGTCCCCAGCTGTTTTGATCAGTCATCAGTTGCTGCATTGTGAGCTCAGGGCAAAATGAACTCACACAACAAGAAAGGTACCCAAGCAGTAAATACTAAATATCCTCTGCTTGAACAACGCAAAATCCAGTGACTTTGCGTTGGAATCCCATTCACTCTTCTGCAATCTCGTTCGCATCAGGAAGCAAGAGACTACACCGCAGCTAGCTATAATCAGAGCGTTGACACGGATAGCATTCGGGAAGCCAATCCTGGGAATGAGAAAGTGGAGGTAAAGAGGATGAATGACGCCTCCTGCACTGCATCAGCAAAATCCAATGGTTGACAAATTTGAAAGGAGAATACCGGTACTACTTCCCGCCAACACGATACCAAGAGCAAGAGCTTTCCTTTTATGGAAAAATTGACCCACGGACACAATACCGCAAGAGAAGAGGCCGGAGGCAGAGAGTCCGAATCCGACTCCTTGCGTGAGGAAGATCTGATAGAACTCAGTCGAAAGGCTCAGCATGGCAACGAAGAAGGTACAAGCGATCGTACACACGATGGCGATGTGTTTCACACCATACGTATCGATGATTCGACCAAATATTGCGCCACCAGCCCACCTTCAATATACGACGACGTCAGGAAGTGAGTCACAAGAACGAAGAGGGAAGGACATACATTAGGAAGAGCTGCGTCGTGAAGATCCAGGAGATAGCAGAAGACGTGTAATTTGGTAGAAGCACTTCTTGGTAGTACGTCTGAAAGAGGCCCATTCTATTCAACTTGAGACAATGCCCCTCAAGAAATAATATCAGTGAGCAAGTGGGAAAGACTTACGAGTTTAACCATCCAAATGTACTGAACAGTGCGAACCAGCCACCGATAACACAAGTCCAACCCTCAAAACCACCATCATCAGGTAAATCACCGAGATTCTCCGAACCACGTTCTGTCTTAGACACAGCACGTGAATCATCCGTGTCCGCTGTTGCACTCGATCCTCCCGATTCCTCGTCGCCCTTCTTAGCAGAAACTATCACCGTTGATTCTCCATCAGACAAGCTAATAAGCGTCGTCATCACCAGCTTCAGAGCTCTGAGCGCCTGCCGAAATCCGTCGTCTCAAGTCAAGAAGGGACTGTGAATTTGTTGTTGAGTGGGAGGAGATCGAACGTTATAAACACGACCCATTCGAGGAAAGAAATACACAAAATTTGAAAGCGATGGCTGTCTCTTTGTTCCCCGATCTCCTGATTTCAAAAATTGAATCCACCAGTTACAAAATCCAGAAGCCTCTCCGCATTTGCCAAGGCGGGTGAGCAGCGTTGAGGGTAACGTTGGACAAAAACGGTTCACGGCTTCAGGTCCAGTTGCACGGGATTCGTTAGGACGAGCGTGTGAAAAGCAATAACAGGCGTCTGGCATCCGGGGAACTTTTGAAGGTAGGACGGAGCCTCGAGAAAAGGGAAGAAGGAGGGGAAGTTTTCCATGATGACGGTGAACAGCATCCGTTTGCATGGCCCTTGGCATACAAACGGAATCCTGCACGTGAGCGAGACATATCAGTTACTGATTGCTAAGACAATTTCATTCCTCATGGTTACTCATACTGACGAGTTCTCCCCTCGAGGCTGCCATGCCTACCATGCTGCCATCGTAACACACAAATCGTTCGTTAACTACCCCGATCCGTAACCCGTGTGAGCAAGTTTACTGATCCCTTTTCGCTGAAATGAAACTTACCGCGGAGAGGACTTCGATTGGCGATTAGCTGCATTTGGGATTGCTGCATTTGATTACGCTCAGCAACTGCAGCAGGCCGAGAAAGATCAGCTTTGAGGCCATCGATATGTATGATAGGCGCCGCCTGGAAGGTGACACCTGTCACTTAGATTAGCGAGCCGTAGCGTTTTGCCGCCTGCCGCTTTCTTGTAAAACGTGGTACTTTCCCCACCAGAAATTTCTGTGGTTGGAATGAGATGGAGCGGAAGGAACGCTGCATCCAAAAAAAATCAAAAAAAAATCGTTATGCATGGAGTGAAGAGAGCTGAACGGGACTTCCGCTTTTCAGTATCCAGATATTTTGTTTGCTGGTGCTGTGGAGCAAGCGTTTTCAACGACAAGAGGTAGCGGAGGTTGCCCCTTTCTACCCCACCTGTGAAATATCATCGAGCAACGAAGCAACAAAGGAGTAAAGAACACATGAACGCCAACTTTACCCGACTCACATGCAGGTTTGCAAACCTGGAAGCAAGGCTGCCTGGCAGCAGGTTGTATGGTAAACCGATCAATTTCAATTCTTCAATTCTTCAATTCTTCAATTCTTCAATTCTTCAATTCTTCAATTCTTCAATTCTTCAATTCTTCAATCTTAATATATGCCAAGTTCGTCCCCGCAATGTAAGTTTCCACACCACGAACGTAATTTACAGCTCTTCTTCGTCTACCCTGCGCTAAAAGCCTCGGCACAACCGCTCGAATCGCTTAGCTTATCGCCTGCTTCAAGTTCATTACGCCAAGTACTTGACACAGGGCCATACCTCCAACCTCGAATCTCTCAATTCAACACCCTCCCAGCAACAGCAGCAGCACTCTTATCCTTCGTCTGCGTTTTCTTCAACTGTTTGCCCATCTGAATCTCCCCCAGCAATGCCGCTGGTCGCGGGGCTCCGGCGGCGGCACCAGGCGCGGGCATTGGAGGAGGGGGTGGAGGTCCACCAGGAGCACCCGATCCAGGCATTGGTGGAGGGGGAGGCGGGCCTCCAAAGCTCGGGATAGGAGGTGGTGGCGGTGCTCCGCCCATTGGCATAGGTGGAGCTGGCGGGGGACCAGCGGGAGAATCATGCTTTGGCGCAGGACTTGTTGGCGTGGAACCATTACCGGTTGCAGACAGAGGACGGGGAGGACCCATGGTCCCGAAGAGAATGGATGCCAGATGGCGCGCATTTCCGGCTCCAGGGCCTTCTTCATCCGAAGAGTCATCTTCTTTGTCGGAGTCTACCACGGACCATTCGTCTTCTTCAGGGCGGACGCGGGACGTACGGCCGGTTGGCTGGGTCGGAATGGGTTCGGGAGCACGGGCGTTTTCTTGCTGCTGTTGTTGTTGTGGTCGGAAGAATGGGTTATTGGTCGCAACTCCAGCTTGGCCGGATGGTGAGGCTGCATCTACAAGCTTCTTGAATGGGTTCTTGGTTTCTGTATCAGATGGTGGACTGGCGATTGGTAATGCAGTAGTTTTGGCTGCTTGAGGAATGGGTGGAACGATGGTAGGGATAGGTGGTGGGGGAGGAGAAACCTCCTTTCTCTCGAACTCCTGACTGCTGACTGTTGGTGTCGAGGCTTGAGGTGTAGCTTGCTGATCCTCCTCATCTGAAGAGTCGTCATCGTCGATGGCATCCAATTGACGTTGCAATTCCCTCTCGCGGGCCTGAGCAGCTTCAATTTCGGCCCGCTGGGCAGCCAATCGTGCCTCCTGCTTTCTAGCCTCTTCTTGAGCTGCCTTTCTTCTACGTTTCTCTTCTTCTTTCTTGATTTTGCCTGCCTTGACTTGTTCTTCAAGTGCCTTCAAACGAGCTGCAGCAGCCTCCCGCTCCTTTGCAAGTTCTGCTTCTTGTCGAGCGGCATCATCCCTATTATTGTTAGCAAAGTATCACCAGATAGAATACAGTTAACATACTCCAGCTCGGATGTCGCAATAATTTGCGCCTTCTGTTCATGCAAAACACGCTGCTCTTCCTCGGCTTTTCTCTCGCTGGCATCGCTCTTTGCCGCTTTTCGCGATGGTGGTGGGGGAGGCTTCTTCGCAACGCTCGAAGCAGGAGCTGGTGGAGGAATGCCCTGCTCTTCGTTGATTCTGGCCTGTCTCTCAGTCTCACGCTTCGCATCTTCCTCCTCAGCTTGTCGGACTTTGGCAGCTCTCTCATTTTTCTCACGTTCCAATCTTTGCTGAGTAGTCTCCCCACTCTTTGTTGGTGCCTTGATACCAAGGGCAGCAAGACGTTCAGCCATACGTTGCTCAGCTTGTTGCTTGATATACGCAGCTCGATCTTCGGGGGTCTTGTACTGAGAATATGTACCACCAGAAGCTGGTGCAGGAGTAGACCTTGCAGATGAAGCCTCAACAGGCAAGGCTGCAGCTGGACTTTCGTATCTCGCTGACGGCTCAGTTCGTGGGGCATCCCTAGTACTACGACTACGGTCTTCGGTCCTGACTCTTGCAGATCTGCTTGATCTCTGCAAATCGAAAATAAAGTCCTTGACCTCATCCTCAACTCCAAGACCATCCTCCCATCTGCGCTTCTCGTGTTCACTGCTCGAATCTTCGGCGCCATCCTTGAGGCTGTCTTCCAGACCTTGTGAAAAATCTCGAACACTCTCTTCAACATCCTTGACCATCCGCTCATTGTTTTCCTTCTCATTTCTGATCTTGATATTCTCCTCTTCCAGTCTCTTGGGCGCATCAAAGTCCTCATTGCTAGACTCGACCTTCCTCCCAGTAAGAGCAGCAGACCGCTGTTGCATCATAGCCTTGGCTCTTGCCTTGAGACGATCTGATTCGGTGACAGAACCACCTGGACCGGTCCCAACAATCGAAGAGGCACTGCCTGGATGAGCTTTGGCATCTCTCAAGCGGAACAGTTCAAGTTTCGCATCAGCAATAGAACGCTCGGTCTTGCGCACTTCGGATGCGATCTGGGGAAGCTTGTCCGTCAGAGTTTGGAGTTGTCGCTTCAGGATTCGGCGTTCTGCGCCCGAGTCCACATTTCGAAGAGCTGCATCGGGATGCGAGTCGATATCCTCCTGGATACGGCGAATGCGGCGATAAAGATCTTCTGCCTCACGACGATCTCGTCTATCCAAAGCATCATCTTCATCAGCAGCATTTTCGTCCTTGAAATCAATTGCGTCGAGAAGAACCTGCTTTTCGCGAATTTTCTTTCTCAGCTGATCCAAGGACATGTCATCGGATGCTGTGGAAGATGGTGATGAAGGACGAGGCGATCCGTTACCCAGCCTCCTGCGAGCGCTGGATTTGTATCCAATATCATCATCATTATTCTTGAAGACCGTAGCATCTTTACGGCCAAATCCGCTTGGGCTAGAATCTCCTCTGAAAGAGTGATTCTTGAGGTAACTGACTCCTGTTCTTTGAGGCAACAGAGCAGCTCCAGAATTTTTGCGGAAATCAGATTCCTGGTGAAGCAGGGACTTGACTGTGCCAATCGAATCGTTGAAGTTCCTCGTGGACGGCGGGACAAGCTCGGGTGGTAGCTGGGCGGGAAGTGGGTATCCGTTTAGCTTCCGGTAGATCAAATGCATTGCAACCGCGAATTCGTCCATATTGAGGCGGCCTTTGTTCCCCTGATCAGCAAGAGTCCAGACTCGCTCCATATCTGACTTCGCAAGGCCACTCTGTCCGAAAACTTCAATGGCAACATCACCGCCAATGAAACCCTTGCCAAGTCCATCCCAAGCCTTGAAAACAGAATCGTATCTTGTCTTTTCTTCTTTCGTGATGGCCCATGGAATGACGGCGTTTCCTGATAGGCCGGCTGTAGTGAAGTTGCCTTGCTCGCGACCTTGCTGGGGCATCATTCGAGACTGAAGGAGATCGATGTTAGGTAATCCACTCGCAGGAGCATTGACTAATCCCCACTGTCCTGGTAGTCCGGTCGGTTGGCTGTTTAACGGGGCTATCATACCACCCATACCAGTCTGAGCAGGTGAAAGACCTTGATTTGGTCCGAATCCAGTGGGCATTGGAGGCATTGGTGGGCGAGGGCCATTGTACCCCGTAGCCGATGGATTTGACATGCTCTGAAAGCTTGTTGGATTCGGTTGCAGTCCGCCTTGTTGTTGACCAAATCCAGTCTGCACAGGCTGCTGAAATCCAGTCTGCTGCGGTTGGAAGGCTCCAGAGAAATTATTCTGCTGCCCTGGAAAGCCAGTCATTTGGGCAGTCAAAAGAGCCGAGTTAGATGGCATCGGCTGTGGCTGCTGGATCGTGGGTGGTGAGGTCTGCCGAGTGAAGTCTGGGGCAGTGGTTCGTGGTGCTGGCTCCGGAGCATCATCCGCAACGTTGAAATTGATGATATCCACCATGCTCGACACCTCATTCTTGATGTTATCTGGTAGGACGGAGGGCAATTGCTTCCCAACAAGCTTCAGATTGCAGAGATACATTGCGAGGGCAAATTCTGGGAAATGTAGCTGGCCAGATCTTGTTGTATCTGCGAGAGTCCTGCAATTGTCATTAGCTTTTTAGAACTTGAATTTTCAATTAAATTCTCGCCCTACCATATCTGGGACAATGAATTGCCATCCAACTTCGATCTCATCAGCAGATCTCTTGATTTGTCCCCAGATAGCGTCTGCCCGTCCCCAACCGCAGACTTGAACAATGTCTCAAACTTCGCTTGATCCTGCGCAGTGATGAACGAGAGCCTGATATTTGGTATTTTTGTGCCCTTCGATTTTGATGCTCTGCGTCCTCTCGCTGGGGCCGCGGATGGTGTCGACTTGAAACTATCTGCCATCGCAGCGAAGCCTGTAGGCTGAGGTTTTTGGACAGGGGCAGCGGGAGGAGCCTGCGGTTGTTGCGGAGCTTGCTGCTGATATTGCTGAGGTATTTGAGGCATTGGCGGAGCTCCAGTCTGGAAGCTTTGCTGCTGTGGGGGTTGCATGTTGCCAAAAGGAGATGGGTTCTGTTGACCTGGGAAGCCAGTCTGCTGCTGTTGCATCTGCTGAGGCTGAAAGCCCGTTGCTTGCGCCTGCATAGGATAGCCCGTGAACTGCTGCTGTAATGGAGCTTGGCCATATCCCGTCGGGTTTGGGTTCATGAAGTTCGATTGAGACTGTTGCTGCTGGGGTTGCTGAGCCTGAAAAGAGTTGTACTGCTGAGGGCCGCCTGGGCGACCGCTCTGGGCCCCCAGATATGAGTTGGATCCAGAGAACATGATGCGAAAAAGACAAAGAAGTGCAAAGGAAAGATGGTATTAGACAGAAAATGCGATACGGCGCTGGCGGATCGTTGTGGTCGGCTCGATCAACACGCGTGGCTAGAGGCCATGACGAAGCTTTGGCCACACAAGGTCAGAGAGGTGCGGCTCTAGCGCTACCAGGTTACAGGCACCAACGACAAGTTTATTAAGGCAATAATCTGGTGTAAGTTCTCAATATTTTACTGCAATTGTCGATTGACTCACTGATCATCGAGAAGTATTTACATGTCTAAATTTGCAACATCACCTGCGAATCATCTACATATCTCTATCGTTGGCCATTGTCACATGATAAAGCCCTCATTTTCAACCACTGGGCAAGTATTTACCAGCTCAGATATGATTACAAAGCTATATCTATGACTTCCGAGTCTTATCTAGTACAACTGGAAGCAATCGAGAGTACCTCTTCGACCAGGTCAACATCTCATCGTCCTGCTCGCTGGAGGATCGAGCGACCATGCCGGCAGAATACCGTTCAGTTCTTGTTCTTGGGGAACGACGCCTTGTTGGCAGTCTTGCTGGCTTGAAGAGCCCCGGACAGAGCGAACTGAGTGTGAATGCCCTCGATGCGGTGTGTGGAATTCAAGTTCTTGACGAGGGTGATTTGATAGCAGGTAGCGGAGCCTTGGCGAGAAATGATGGTGGAGTAAGCAAGGAAGAATTCCCAGATCTAAATATATTAGCATTGGCCTGCAAGGATCTCGAATGCAAAACCTACTCTATACCATCTGTTGCCATACTTCGCCAAGACCTTCTCCTTGTTGGCGATCCAGTTTCTGTACCATCTCCAGAGAGTGGCCGAGTAGTGAACACCGATAGTGTCAACATTCTTGACCTCGAACCCTGCGCTTTCAAGTGATGAGATATAGTTGTTGAGAGGAGTAGAAGCATCGGCACCAGGGAAGATATATTTGTTCATGAAAAGACCCCAGATGAGATCCTCATATTGCCAGCTCTTTCTTAATCCAGCCACTTGAAGGAAGAAAACTCCGTCGTCATCCATCATCTCGTTGCATTGTCTCAAGAAGCCGGTAAGATGTCGAACACCAACGTGCTCGGCCATCTCAAGACAAGTGATCTTGTTGTATTTCCCCTCAGGAACAGGGATGTCACGATAATCCATGCAGAGAATGTTGCTTTGCTCCTCAGAGATACGAGCTTTTCGAAGACCGTTGTTGCCCCAAGCGGTTTGATTACGACCTAACGTGATACCAGTAGCTTTTGCACCATAGTTGACACTGGCGAATTTGGCAAGAGTTCCCCATCCGCAGCCGATATCCAACATTCTCTCGCCCGGTTTGAGATCAATCTTTTCGCAGACGATAGCAAGCTTATTATCCTGGAGTTGTTCAAGTGTCTCTTCTTGGTTGGGATCAGAGATAACGCCGGAAGTGTAGACCATGCGTGGGCCAAGGAACCAGCCGTAGAAGTCATCACCGCGGTCGTAGTGGTCTCGAACTTGTTCCTCGTCTGCCAATAAGGATCAGGCTGATTTCTTGAAAGGGTACGGAAATAAATACCTTGGGATCGAGTATGCATGATAACCTCGGGTGCGAACTGGAAGAGGACAAACTTGAACAAGCTCAACGTGAATCTGAATGAAGCCCAATCATGTCTGTATTCCATAACCTCGAGGCAGTCCCCATTGAAGTCAACATCGCCATCAAAGTACATGTTATGGAAAGTCTCCATTGGAATCTTGTTGCTTCCTCGGTACTTGAGCTTGTCGGCCTCATTTTTGAAGGTAAGGTAGTGTTCGACAGGGCGGCCTGGAATTCTGGCCTTTTCATTCTTGCGAGGACTGAACGACGAGGCAAGGTACCAGAAGCTAATCAGAATGGGAATTGTGGTGAAGGTACCAAAGAATATGCTTGTCTTCAACCCTCCACCGACCTTCCAGGAAAGGTATGTTGGGGCGAGTGTAACAAGGGAGAAGAGGAGGATGTTGGAGAAGCTTTCGTTGCCCGCGCCATCAGCTGGTAGAGGAGCATTCTTGATTGCCGGATACTGTGCCGAATTGTTAGCATATGCTCAATCAAAGTCTGCGACAGCATAGATAGCTTTGCAGATTGTTGTTGCTGCCTGTACACATACCGACGTGGTTCTCACTCCACACTCCTCAAATTTCTCGAAGGTCGGAGTAGGAGCTTTGGGGGTCTCAATGAATTCGAATTCGCTCTCAGAGCCATTGGTGCTCTGGGGCTTGGAAGACATGATTGCTGTCTTCCCAATTGACGATTCTGGAACTCAACAGAGGGAAAATGTTGAAGGAATGTGTGGCTTGTTTCATAACACCTGGAGGCGGTCAATGGCCATTTTCGCTTAAGCTCGAAGCTCTTTGACCCCTGAAGTTTGCTCTGTTTGAAAGATAACGTGATATCGCGACGCGTATTTTCAGACACCTCCTGAAAATCATGTCGATCAGTCGATCAATTCCATTGATGATATAAACAAACTTCACGCGTTAGATTATGTATTTGTTGAGAGAGCTCCTTGGGAACATGTCTCCTAGACACCACCGCTTATTGTCATCAGCAAATTCACGCCCCCAATCCACTGCAAACCAAAGCTTTGACACGTGACTCAAATGGCTCCTCGACCACCGACCGAGCAACAGCGCGCTGCAGTCAATGCCAGCCTCGACGAGCTTCTCAGGTACGTTTAATTGGTCTTAAATGACCTCCACTAACATCAAACAGCGCCATAACCGCCCACCCCGAATGGAGAGCGCCTCCCAATCCAGAGCCAACCCTCGTCTACCTCTGGGATTTCGTCAATCGCTCTAAGTACATGCTCGGCGAGTACGAAACCATCAAAGCCGGACGCGCTGTGGAGAAACCCCAAAATTTCACGGGGTCAGTTGGTAGGTGCTTTTCTTACACCTCCCATCTCAGGCATGTGACGTGTATCTGACTTACACCAGGCAAGGGAGAAAAGGCTGCCGTTTCACTTTTCTCGAACGTCTGTAGCAGGACTTTCATGATTGATATGATGGTGAATGATACGTCTGGAAAGACGGCTATGATCACTGGTGGTCCTAGGATTGACTTCGGGAAGAGGATCAAGGATGCAGTGAAGGCTTTACAGGATGCTTGTCCCGAAGAACATGTCATGGCGGGCATGATGGGCTGAGACTTCGGACATGTCTCCTACAGATGCAATGACTTGCGGATTGCGGTCATATTGAAGTATCCGTGGTTTTCGTCGGAAGCTAGAAGTTACTGATGCAGTGGTCCCTGCTTGTGAGTGTACCGTGTACGAAATACTTCCGGGAAAGGAAACACGTTCGCTGCGTTCACTGAATTGATTACGCCTCTTTCTCTTATGAAGCCTCAATCTTTCATACATTCCCCCATTGTGGATGCTGAGCTAGGATAACTCTTGCTGTCAGCTCGAGTGAGCAGGGTTTTGGTGGGATCGCACCCTCCTTCAACATAGCCTTACCTTCTCCGATATTCACCTCGAGCGCACAATACACCGCTGAGATTTCACCAAGACTTGAGCTTAGGCGACGTCTGGTGCCTCACTCAATTGCCGGCTCGCATCTGGTCGAATGAGTACGAAGAGCATATAAATACTTCTATCTAAATTTCCCGCAATTTGCGAGCAGTGACATTACACTAAGGGCACTGCCTCGCACAGACTTTGACTCGTGGTACTATGCACGCTGTGTGATGACCACGAAAGCCACATGCCGTATCTACGTTCGGTTGTGCACGTCAGACAAGGAGCGCGCTATTTTTTGTGTGACTCCTCTGCTTGACTTTGTGCGTCTGCTTGTGAATAACAGTTTTCAATCTGAGCCAGAAGATCCTAGAGTTCCACCAAGTGCCCCCTTGGGAGAGGAACAAGAGTTTCACACATCATCACAATTGATACGAGCAAGAACGAATTAAGCGGAAGATTTACCACGATTTTGGGTTGAGATCCAAACAATTCTACTTCTCAGATAACTTGATTGTATTTTCAAATGAAATCTTCAAAAGTGCCTTTTGTCACAGGCCTTCATTCATTGCTCAATTTTTCGGTCCCCGAATACTTGATTTGCATCTCATAATTGGGCTAGAAAGATATCGGATCTTCAGAATACGGGATACGTTGTCCTGCAGAGGGTCGGATTGAAACATCGCGATCCCCTCGAGCCACGTCGCGAAAACATTCGATGAAGATCCTTCGAGGCCTATGTTTAGAGCCAAGGAATGGGCTGAAGCTTGATTTTCGGCAGTGGTTTGGGCAGGCCAACAAGAGTTGCTCATTCGTTCCTTCGGTGGTTCAGCTTGAGCAAGCCACCGGGATTAACCCAAGACCACGTGGGGTAATTCATGAACTTCACCATAAGCCCAATGCACATTGCTCTGAAGTAACGCAATTCGATCTGGAATATGATATCCTCATGAGTGATGATATGCCACTGGAAGAGGGTTACCCAATTGCAGCGCTCGAACGAAGGATGCAGAAGTGAGGCTTTCAGCTTCGTACCCATCATCCAGCTCCCAACCACACTCCTGTCGGTTTCAAAGCCTGCTCGACACAGCCTACCGGACGACGATATATTTTCCCAGTCATACCTTTTGTATACTCCCTTGTCTAGCGCAAACTCTCATCCTTCTCTTTGAATCCTTCGGTGAGTTTGAGGGAACTCGCAGGTTTTCTAAGTAGTGTCCTTTCTCCAGTTCCCCTACATATATTTTCTGGCACCCTGTGCATCTCAATCATACTGAAATAATCAATCTAATCAATAAGTGATCTAACACTTATTCTTCATTTGAATTGCGAACACAATCTTCTAACGACGGGAAAAGATGTTGTTGGAAGCCCTCATTAGTTTTATATTCTACTTGGAATGCTCAGGCTTTGCCTGTCCTCCTGTAACTCGTCGATCTACCACATCTTTATCGAACCGTTTCTGGAATGGCACCTCCCCGCACACAACATCACTCACCAGCCTGACTAGCTCTGGTCAAATTGTTGGATTGGACTTTAGTTCCGATTCTGACACACCAGATCAGCCAGTCAACAGCTCCGGGAGCTTCTCCTTAGGTGGAACGGAGGTCCTTAGTGTCACTCTCAGTCATTCCTCCAATGGTTCTGGAAGCGTCAAGCTTCATTACGGAACATTTTTCACCGGTTTGAAAGATGTGACATACGACTTCCAGAACGGGATCATAAGCGGCAACATTGATGGTCGAGTTCTAAACCCAATTGGGCCCTCTTCTAACAACTTAACATTCACGGACGGTCGTGGTGCTCCCAATGTTAAAGTTTCGCCTGAGCTTGCTACTTCGAACTTCAATGCTTCACTGCACGATATACAGTCAAGGATCCTGTCCAATGAATCTTGTGACTTGCATCTCCCTCGATCAGTTCCGTTCATAGCCGATCAAGCACTCAACACCCTGGAGTTTCGTCAAAGCAACCTCGACTACTCTCAAGATCCAGGGCATTCTTCCAACACAATGGGAAGCGCTGGCTGTATCATTTGCATGACAGAGGTGGGCTTGATAGGCACGGCAGGAGAGGCCACCTGTATAGGAATCTGCGCCGCCCTCTGGTTTACAAGCGACTGCCCCAACTGCTGGAACGATCTCAACAACGACATAAACACCTTCACTAATAATTGCATGGAAAACTGGTGTTGTCCAACAGATTGCGGAACTGCCTGCTGCGACCTTGGGGAATCCTGTCTCTCCCCGTCATCGAGATTGTGCTGCTCTAATGACGAAACTCCTTGTGGCGGAAAGACTTGCTGTGCTGCTGATCAGGTTTGCATGCCAGATGGATCCTGCTGCCCCACCGCTGCGGCAATTGATGGGACCTGCTGTCCCCAAACCGGCATTTGCGACGGGGCCTGCTGTGGCGTGCTCTTAGAATGTATGGCACCCGGACTGTGCTGTTTGCCTGGAAGTGTTGTCGACGGAGGAATCTGTTGTGGATCTGGTCAATATAATGACGGTGGACAGTGTTGTGACGTCGGCACCGCTGTTTGTGGAACCACGGGATGCTGTCCAGGAACTTGCGAGAACGGAGTGTGTACTTCGAATTCGAATGGTTGCCTTGCTGCTGGTGGTTCTGGAGCCACCTGCAACACGGTATCTGATTGTCCCAGCAAGGGAGGATACGACATGGAATGCACACAAGGTTGTTGTTTCTACCAGAAAAATATTCCATAATTTAATCGGGCACTTTGGTTATTTCGGGGTGATGGTCGTCAGTGATTTTCGGAACTTTTGGTTATTTCTAGTTTTTCTTTCCTTCTTTCATTTATGTTAGGAATCTTTGGCATGTTTACTTTGAGCCGTGGCTGTCGCCTTTCATTTTTCCAATAGTCCCGGAGATCTTCGTCAGCTTTGGTGAAGTGAACAACCTTTATGGAATAAGAAATTGATTATGTGATTTTGACTTTGAACCAAGTAGAAATTTTGCTCGTCAAGCTGTTCTTGAGTCATGCCTTGGAGGCTGAAGCGCTCGCGGACAGCACTTCGCTTGCGCCTTGACCTTGAATCACTTCAAAGTTCTTGAGCAACGGCTACTATTAATGATGGAAAGGAAGAGCAGCAATTCGTTTGAAAGGAATTAAAATACGATTAAACTCATATAAATGATCGTCATACTAGGGAATAATTTGCATGTCTAACATAACCCCTGAAAATTCAGCAACATGCTCCTCTATCACTTCTGCATCAACCAAAACTTGCTACTTTATTTATCTTTGATTTTCCTCTAAAAAGCTTTGAATAAGCTTCAAGTTGCATGTCGAAAATATAGAATAGCCAATACAAGCCCCAATTCAAACAAATTGTAAGATTCGTTTGTATTGTCGACTTCCCCTCTCTCCACTAGCTCCTGGACTTCTCAAGCGCCAAATCTGACTCTCCTCAAACACTCGGCTCCAGTTACTTTGCGGTAATACGTGACATTTCGTAATCGATTATTACTCTGCATAAGAAAAAGAGTGAATGAAAGGAGCGGGCCTCCTCTTCGCTGATGTGCCATGCATCTGAACTGCTGTGGAGGGTGTGCCAAATTGTTTAAGATCGTGTTAGCTGTCAGTCAAGAGACAGAACCGGAAGACAGGATTAAAGAGTTACCCCAACACAACCAGAGCAGGCATTGCATT
>Ga0302325_10018156_pt1 | contig 14832 bp, 6 predicted proteins | sample Palsa_T0_2_FD_201948 | JGI IMG/M metagenome (GOLD analysis project Ga0302325, IMG submission 201948) | Peat permafrost microbial communities from Stordalen Mire near Abisko, Sweden - Palsa_T0_2 | ecosystem: Environmental > Terrestrial > Soil > Palsa > Peat permafrost | place: Sweden: Abisko... | reverse complement strand
TTACATCAAACTATCCCTTCTCTCATACATCGCTGTGATGCAATGCAAACCCTTTACCCCCAGCTCGGATCCTTATAAGTCGTGTAAATGTTCAAGATTGGTCAGGACATTCAAAGTGGAGCTGACTTGCACATGCTTGGCCAGACGGAAATAGTCATAGAGAGCTAATTACAATGCACCTATAATCCTCGTTCATCGAGAAACAATCTGGTATAAAAACGCCTCGCTATGCCAAAACCCTTCCCACCAAACAATGTACACAATACTAAAGGACACCCAGCTCCTCCCCATCCTTCCTATACAACTCGTAGCTAAGCACTGTCTGGTCGAGATAGTGCATAAGTAGTCTCCACCTCCTAGCCTTGCCCTGCAAGGGCGCAACCGCCATTCCCGCAAGTGGGACATTGGGCCTTCTATCCTCATGCACTTTTAATGGCAGTATCAAGTCCAGCCTAAACATAACCACCGGTCCCTGACTCGAAAAATCGTCTTCCAGCCTCGTCAACGTGATAAGTGCGGCCCTTCCAACCTGAGAAGCTGCGACTACGAGGGACAATTCGGGGATGACGGCAAGCTGGTTAAGGCGGTCAAAGTGCTGGAGTACGGCGCTAGTAGGTCCTAGTTCTTGTCGGACAATGCCAGAAAAGAATGTTCGAAGCATGTCGGGTGAATTTGCGGGTATGAGCTCTATGTCGTGGTCTGGATAGGGGAGTTAGTATTTTTTTTGTGAATATTGTTTCGGGAGATGAGACTGTTTAGAATGTAATACTTACTGTACGTTCGGAGGACGGCGTTCCCTGGCGGAAGGAGCAGTTCGACCTCGTTTCGAGTGAGGGGTTCCTCAAGGGTGCATTCAGATGGGAGTACAAGTGTACCGGCAACATCCTCTGCTTCTTGTTCTTTGATTTGTTGCCACTTGTAGGGTCGAAATGGATATGACAAGCCAAGTACAAACTTCAATGTCCTAATATCTGAAGCTACGAGTACTTTTGCTGGGTCGTGGCAGGGACGTTTTGATGCAGGATTGGGACATTTAGCTGCTGGCCTTTTGGCTGGGGGCTCTGCTGAAAGCCATGGAGCATCGTCAGGATCTAGTAATGGAGGGGCACGTAGGTCATCTCCAGGGATTGTTCCAGGACCGTCGATTCCATAATTGAAGGCTGGATGGTATGCGGAACTCTCTCTAACATATTTGAGAGTGCAGTTGATGTTGAACAAACACTGCGGGTCCGTGGTTGAGTCACCTCCGAAGCTATTTCTAAGGTAAGGCAGGCCAAGTGCCTCCTGGGGACTGCGAGAAAGTTAGCATCCTCGATATCCAGTGCAGATGTCGGACCTGGAATGTCCCAACTAGAGAGAGACATTGCCGACGGCATAAGCCAAAATGATCCAGTTGTTTTGGTAGAATACATGCGGAACAGAAGAGAGCAACCTACGTTTTGACCATTTTAAAGTACTGAATCGGCAGGCACATAACTCCCCAGCCCCTGATATGTCAGACAACGTTCTTCGAAGATCGGAACATTGAAAGACTTACATCACGTCTCCCCTGTCCGTGACTTCGTGAATTCGTGGTCTGCATTGTTTTTCGCTCGTCAATAAGTTGAAATTCCACTAAAAAGTTTGGGGTCAGTATTTCGAAAATGTACGGCAAGAGGTGAGAGATTCAAGAAATCTTACCAAATTCCCGTTGATGTCCACCGCAAGAAGGTGGCTTGCATTCCCATCGGTTCCACTAACGAAATCCACAGAGGGGATATTGTGGCCTTGTTCTCCGAGTGGTAATGTCATTCTGTAGTTATATTGACGGAGACCAGTGCTGGCGGTATTTCTGCCGAAGAGTGGCGGGAACTTCTGATTGCCTACACTGGCTTGCAGTTCTATGCACCGGAGTCTGTTCATATAGAGCGTCGATTCCCCACCATCCTTCTCATTTCCATCGTCTGCGTCTGAAAAAAGGGTATAACCGTGCGCAAAGATTGTGACCTCTCGAAGATTTGAGCTGACTGCTATCAATCGGGAATCTTGGTGCAAAGCAAGCCCCCATGCACTGCTTCCAACATTCTCATGGAAGAACGGCAGGGTGTTGCTCAGTGGTGCTTGAACAATATGGGAGTCTTGACTGTCGATCTCGTTTTGGAGGATATGGGTGTAGTAAGCCAACACGTCGCCATCATCGCAAGCAATCAAGAGAACCTCCAGGCTTCCTAGATTCCCAACTTTGATATGATTGACGCAATGCGGTAGTGCTTCATCGATGAACCCGCCTAATTTGATGCCTGCAGGGGTTCTGGGGAGTTTTAATATGAGGTCGGGTATTCCTGGGAGAGTTTGTTGGAGGTTTCGGGGAGCGGTTATATGGATCTTGTCCGTAGAAGCGACGAAGTAAAGCTGCGCGAGTCCCTTAGCTAACAGCCGGGACAATGTTCCGAATATTTACGTACATTATATTTCTGAGACAGCGCAGACAGGTTGGACCTCCAACGAACCAACCGAGGAGGGGGATTCTTTGGGTCCTTGACGGGGAACTACGAGTATATAGTTTGTTAGCATGAGGTTCATACGTTGAGCTGAAATGTCCTATAAGATTTTGGACAATCTTGTGGTTAGCGAAACAATGCCCCGCAGCTATTCAGTCATCTCAATGCCACATATGAATCTGTACGTACCCGTTCTGCTTTTCTCTGTGCTACGAAGTTCCCCACACCAATCTCCTCGAAGTTCCGGCTCGTCAACTTAGCCCGGGACTCCTCCATCTTGTATCTGGTGTGACGGATATCGACATTGACGTTTTATCGCTGCTTTCTGTCAATGTTCTGGAAAAGTACAGATATTGACCAAGATGAGTACGTCGGGATTGTGTTGTTGATGGAATCGTCAGATGGCGGTGGAGTTCTTTCTTTCTTGAGATGATGTTCGCTGGCTAGCGCACGGCTACTCTAAATTACAAGGCTGACTTATCGATAAGCCCTTTCAATCCTCTTTCAAGCATGGAGCTTGGACCTGTCCACGTCTGACGGAAATCCTGGAGAATGTTCTGTTCATGAAGGCATTTTATGATATTCGAGCTCCTCCGTCTACTTGACATTCATGTGACATCATCAAGCCCGATCTTATGATTCTTTCTTAGTCCTAGGGAATGTCCTTGAGGATTAAAGTATAAGAGCAAAAGAAATTCGGAGCCAAGCTTTTATATCCAGCCGTTATCTCCACGGAAAGACTCCTCCTATTCCCTGCGATTCTATCTCGTTTGGGTCCTTTCGCTCTTTGGCCAAGAATTGGCTATCAAGTCTATTTCGAAGACCTGACAACCTGCATGACTTCCACTTTTTTATGTTCAAGGATATAGAGCAAGAATCTGGGAAATTGAGTCCAATTGGCACTGGCACCAGATCATCGCGTGTAACTCCACTGTCTGTTCTTCAATCGGCCTTACAGCATCTCTCTTCTCGGTCCTCTCGCTATTCTAAACGCCCCCACCTGTCCCTGTTCTAGCATGCCCCTTTCAATTCCCAATCCTACGTACCTATTTCCCTTTCCGTTCTTGTCTCTGGCCAGGCTGTACAATGACGAAGTTCTCAGCCCAAGTTGGAGAGTACTCCGTACAGCAGCTTTCTGCTTAGCTCGCCGGAGCTCACCTCCTCTCACCTCACCCCCAATCCCAAATCCGATACCAAGAATGCCATCATCAAATCTCCCTCCCATTCTTTAATGCTGCAAATCCTCCCATTCGCCAATCCTCCCTCCCCATCCTTATCAGCCCCCTCGCCAAAAACAGCACTAGCGAAGGGTCGAACGGGGGTGAAGATAAGGGAAAAGCGCCACAGCAACGGGAGTTGAAGAGATGATGCAGGTTTAAATGGGGTACGGGGCGGGGAGGGCTGCAGCGTGCAGCGTTGATGTCATGGATGGTGTTGTGTTTTATTTTGATGTCGGGACGTGGCTCGTGTGGCCTGATGTGAGGTTGTGGATATAAGTATCGGAAGAGGTTTTATGCAGTTATTTCAGGGATGTTGGAGAAGATGATAAGGAAGGCATCGGGATGGAGACGTACTGTAGAGAGATAAGGGTTGGAGCATTGGGGCGAATATGTGTGGTGTGATTGAAATGTATGCTGTTCGGTGGTAGCTGGAGCTTGGCTGCAGATGGAAGAAGCCGGGTGGGGGAGGACAGTAAGATTGATGTTTTGAGACCGTAAGAAAGTAGAGAGAGTATAGTAGGTGGTTTAAAGTAGAAATTCTTTGTATATGATCGAAGTAAATGTATCAGGAATATGCGAGACATGGAGACCAGTATATACATCATAGCCCAAAGGTAAAATTAAAGTTTTCCAAACCGGATATCGCTCCCCCAACACCAAACAAATAGGCTTCATCTCACTCAACTCATCTCATCTCATCTCACCTTTTCTTTCATCTGTAAATTCCTCATGCAGCATCACCATTAACACTCGGCAACCCTTGCTTCTCTTTCAAATTATCCTCCGCTGCAATACCATGCGTATCACCCATAACTCCCATATGACCGTTCCCATTCATATGTCCATTCTCTTTATCAGGAGAATGTCCATTAATCATCTCACTGTGTTGAGGAATCCCATATCGATCTTGAGGACTGACATGACTCTCTGTCTTCTCAGGCTCATCCCTCGCCGGCGTCCAAGCCAAATAATCCCTCCTTACTTCCACATAATCGTAGGCAAATTCTCCGAGTTGATCGTCGTCCATACCAAGTAATTCAGCTTCCTCAGAAGCACGGAGGTGCAAGCCTGGAATGAAGTTGATGATAAGAGCGAGGACTGTGGACACGACAAACGCGTATCCGGTACAGGCGCAGATGTAGGCAACCTGGACGTACATTTGCCTATAATTATGGTTCAGCCAGCCACCATTGATGACGCCTGTGTTGACGCCATCGAGGCCAATGATGTAGTCTGCAGCGAAGAGAGCGTTGAAGATCAGACCGATCATTCCTGCGATGCCGTGCTCGGCGAACACGTCCATGCTGTCGTCGATGTGGATCCAGAATTTGACTTAAAATAAACCATCAGCTCCGGACGAGGAAGCAAATAAGGGGGACGGTACTCACTCTTTGTCGAAAAGTTAGAAACAATGCCAGTAACGATGCCGAGAATGACAGATGCCCAAGGAGTAATAAAGCCAGATGCGGGTGTGGCTGCGACGAGGCCAGAAATACATCCTGAACACCAACCGACCATGGACCACTTCCTTGCAAGACGGTAATCGAGGATACACCAAGTCATGGCGCCAAACATGGCAGCTAAGCAAGAGTTCCAGCAAGCCATGACAGCACGGAGGTTAGCACCGAATGCTGAACCACCATTGAATCCGAGCCATCCAAACCACAGGAGAATCGTGCCGAGAGTGATGAGTGACACGTTGTGAGGTCTGAAATTAAGCATCATCTTCTCTTGACGCTTTCCAAGGACCATCGAGTATGCGAGCGCTGAGAGGCCGGACCCAATTTCGACGGGTCCACCGCCAGCGTAGTCGAGAACGCCGTATTTGTATCCCCAGCCGTTGATGTTCCAGGCCCAGCATGCGATCGGGCAGTATACGAGTGTTGCCCAGAAGAAGATGAAGACCAGCGCGGGAATCAATCTCCCTCTTTCGGCAACGGCTCCCATGACGATTGCAGCTGTAGTAGCACAGAATTGCAACTGTGTAACGTTAGATTCTTCCAGCTGCTAGAATTGCTGCAAAGATTCACCTGGTAAAAAGAATACAAAAGTTCAGGAATAAGCGGTGATCCAGGCGAAGGCGTCCCCAAAGTGCCTATCAAACCAAAATGTCCCAGGTTCCCGATAAATCCATTCGTGGCTGAGGAACTGAACGCCAGCGAATAGCCCCAGAAATACCACTGGAACACAATAACCGAGAAGGAACCCATACACGCCCAGATCATAGATAGTGCAGACTTCCGCCTTGCAAGTCCTGAGTATAGGAAGCCCAGTCCCGGGATCATGAGCAGGACCATGCTTGATGAAATTATGATATATGCTTGGTCACCTGGATCGAACCATTGATTCAGGTTTTCGACGGCTGTTCATTGCAATTGTTAGCATTTTGCAAATTTTCTTGAGTTATATTGATAATGTTTCGGTAATAAAAAGTTGTGCGTGGGAGATGTTGATCCTCTTACCTGAATTACCGCCAGATTTTCCGGTGCCATTATATACTGCAGGTGCACCGACCCAAGCGTAATTCGGTGCATATGTACCGACCGTAGGAGTTGGAGAAGCCATTTCCGAAGAAGGCTCTGCTCAATTGGAGCTCTCTTTAAGGTATTTGTTGGTGTGGTGCCGAGGTCGGACAAAGTATTGCCCGCCGTCAAAAATGACGTCGTAGTCCGGACGAAAACAACGATTTGGCACAAAAAAATTAACAATTGAGGAGGAGGAGGAGAGAAAGAGAGTAGAAAGAACGGGTATAAGTAAATGAAAAGAGATATAAGGGAGATCGAATTTGTAGGGAGGACTGTGTAGATATCTATCTCTGGGTCGGGAGGATGACTAGGTAGTATAATTTACGCTCCACAGACAGAATTGATGGAAGAAAACGGGGGCCACTGGGTCTTTAGTACTTGCTCCGGCCCAGAGATAGCTTCATCCACCCACGCATCTTCCAAGAAGAGCCATGCCAAGACCAACAGCTTCGAACGGAGCCCAAGAGGGGACGAAAAGCAAAGCCCACGCTACGGTCGAGGAGCGGAAGTAACACGCGACTAGCAGCTAAAGTGCAGTAGTACTGCTTGCCATGCAAGCTGCCCAGAGATTTTTTTGCCTAGCATGGAGGCGAGCGGCTGCTAGGTAGTCTAGTTGGGAGATCTGTGGACTTAGATTTGCACCGGATACCTAAGTACTGTATCGCAACGAGGGCCCCTGCCAGCATCGAAGGTCGACGTGGGATTGAAATGAGCGACGACAGCCTCGTTTGCTTTCTCTTTCCCCTAGTCATCACGGATGGTCAATGTCCCAATCCTCACTCCGACTGCGGGTAATACTGCGTACTACGTACAGTATGGCATGGCATGGCCCATTTGAGCAGCGTGGGTTGTCAGGGCCTCTCTGATGTCTCGACTCCAATGAAGAAAGTGGAGTGAGGTCGGATGTCGTGACACACGGAGAGCTTCGACATGGCATCCACACATCAATTGGCTGAGCTGTCAGCATCGACCCCTGTCCACAGGGACTCGCTCGTGGGACCTCATCATTGAGACTGGATACCCAAAAGTGCCTTGTGGCATGGAAGGTCGAAACTGGAGCAAAAAAAGTTCCCTTTCCAGGGATGGTGGCTGTATGCATGGCATAACGAGGCTGCGGCGGGCATGGGGGAAGGGCCGCCAGGGGGTTTCTAATACGTACCTTAAATCTCTACGAGACCAATTATGGCCCTCAAATCCAGCCCGTTCCGCACTCATAAGGTAACAGTTTTCAGAGACTGTGGGGTAGAAAAGCGCCTTCTTCATGTTATATGCAGTTCGGGGCAAGACTGCCAGATCTCTTCCGCCGCAACATATCAAAATCCTTGTCGACCCTTTCGCATCACCGGATTAAAGTCGTAGGCAAGAATTGACTTTGTGGCTGTCCTCCGAAGACGTGACTTTCTGTTTTCGCTTCTGATTCTCTCCCCCTTTTCGAAATAGAGCGAGCATGCATCAAAGATAATTCTGCCGATCAGGTGCAAAGATTGGAAAAATGATGCATTCAGTTACCAGTAGGAAGCTAGGATCAGCTCTCAATCACGATATTCCCAATAGCTCTTCAAACCTTGTCCCCGCCCCCCGCTTCCGTCACTTCCCCAAACTCGCGTGAAGCTTTCATTCCAAAGCCAGGGGAAAAGGAAATTTTCTTTCCCAAACACTAAAGTATCACAATGAGGCATTTCTCTCCCTCCTCACTCACAAGAACGACCAGAATTTTCACCCAAGCCTCCAAGACGCAACTCTTTCCCTCTTCTTGCCTCTCAGCTGACAAATGCCCTTATGCCGCCTCACATCGTTGACAATGATGTATATTTTCCTCGGCGTTGGATTTGGAAATGTGTAACTCTGCTCGCTCTGATGGGAGAGGTTGAAGATAACGGACGTCGCAAAATCCTACATTGGGAATAGTCTTATCAGAGGTTGACAACAGCCAATGGGATGAGAGAGGGTATGACAGAAGGGTTTGACAAGAGTTCTGTTTCTCGGCATCTGACTAGACGAGACTTTCAGCCCCGCAGGGCAGCAAGGTCTGCTTGCAGAAGCGACCGAGGGCCGGGATGGCAGACCCACTTTTGGGAGCTTGGTCACGTGGAAGCTTTCTGTCCAAGATTCGTGACACTTCACCCTTTACTTGAGCTGTACTCTTTGTTGACATTGATACCCTCACGAGTTTGGATAAGCATACTCTGAAAAACAAAATTATCTAACTACTTTTGAGAACCCAAGGAGAAATATACAAAATACAACAAATCCTACAAGTCATCATGATTTCTCAAATCAGAAAAACGCCATGGGAATATGCAGCCATCATCATGCCCAAAAGGATATCAACCATCTAAATGACGCTCCCCTCTCCATGATCCGCTGGCATACTACTCTGCAGACTAATTCTCGAATGTCCCTGCACACTTCCCGGACTGAAGACCCGAACTGACTTCTTGGGCTTAGCCACGAGAACCTGTGCAGGGCAGACGACAATCTCCTCGTCTCCTTCGCCCTTATCGTCGCCCTTCTTGACAACCAATGGGAACAGGACGATCCTCACGATGGCCTTTTGTTCTTCTAATTCTTCGTTGGAGACAGTGTCCCCGCTCCGTTCGTTCATCAACGCTGCATTAAACGACACTTTGCTTGCGAGGTCTCCATTTGCATCGTACTCGGGAAGCAGAGGTGGGAGCATCATGTATTCCGCACGCTGAGTTCGCATCTCGATCGAAAGATCGACTGCTTCCTTCATGACCCTTGTCAACTGCTGTTCGATCTGAGCCTCGAGATGGCTTGGCGGAGGTAATATCTCCGACAAGGTCTCGATAATTGCGTGCACGACAGCTTGTGTGTCTTGTTCTCGCTGCTGGAGGAATACCTCGCGCTTTGACAGTAATGTGAGCGTAGTTGCACGCCAGTGATGAACTGCTGCCGCAGGTCCAACTTCGGACAGCGTCTTCTCTAACGATTTGAGCTTTTGTCGTTGTTCTCTGTCCATACCAAAGAGGTATCGTGTGAAGATGAATTCCCACACCATGTTCATAGTCATCGACATGAACACATCTCGGCGCTTGATCCTGTCCGCCAGATAGCTATCCACATCAGAGCCATCCAAAATAGCATTATCGAGGCGATCAATAGTCTTGTCATTGTTGATCTCGCTCGAAAGTCTGCAAGCCCTCATATCAGAGAACTTTGAGAACCGTAGCACCCATTGTTGTACATGTTGGCACAAAATTTGGCAGGCGTTGTCGAAGTAGTCCTCATCTCTAATGGTAAGAAAGTCGATCTCGTCGGCTTTCGAAGCCAGTATTTGACGTTGCATCTCTCTGATTTGTTCCTTTGCTGCATCCAGTTCGGCGCGCAACTGAGCTATCTCACGGTCTTTGTCCTGCACAGCACTCTGTACTTCATTCTTTATGATTCCTTCCATACCAGCTGACAGGTTGTCATGTGCGTCGCGGACCTCCTGCAGCTCCCTCGTGGCATGAACATGTTGGGACTCGAGTTCGCCATACCGCTCGTTGTGCTGACGTCCCAATTCAACATGCGCACTGTTCAGACCCTCGTTGACTTGTGTAAGTCTAGTGACTTCGTTTTGTAGCCAGTCGAGAGTTCGTTTGAGGCTGTCGATTTCGGCATCCTTTTCGACCAAGGCTGAGGAAGCTTGCGACGTAGATGCCAATGTGCGTTCGGCTTGAGCTTTTGCTTCTGCAAGCATGCGATTTTCGGCAGCTAATTGTTCGACTTTGGATTCGAGGTCGAGGACTTGCATGCTTTGTCGTCGGCGCATGCTGTGGGGTCGAGTCGGTGATCGCGGTGAGCCTATGCGGCCTTCACCGAAGCCATCCTATCTACTGTTAGCGTACTACCAATAATAGGGGTTCACGCCGACTTACATAGACATCTGCCATGTCCTTGGCCCGGACACGGCCCTCGTTTGCAGTTGGGTTTGCTGTGTTCACAGCCGCGACAACAGCTGAAGATACGAGGGCGGCAAGCTCAGCTTCTTTAGCGAGATCCGGCTTACTCCGTTGGCTCAGCGACCTTAAATCTCCGCTTAGCTTGCGATCGCTACGGCGGAGCGGAGGAGTGCCAGAGCGATTGCTGGCGACACTGTCAGGTCGTTTTGGGTCTGGAGTTCGCAAGCGGTTGATGTTTGATGACGATCTCTGACTTTGGGCGCTGGCTGGTCGTTGTTCTTGACTTAATTTTCGCGCAGCTGCAAAACCCAAAGATACGCCCGCTAGTGCTGCACCGGATTCTATGTCGCTCATGCCCTTTGGCCTCTCAGCTTTCGGCCTCTGAGAAGATGCGAGTTCTGCGTATTTGTCTTCTTTAGGTTTCAGAGGTCGCTGAAGGTCTGGGGATTCGATTCGTTGTACGCGTTGCTTGACAAGACTGTTTCGATATATGGTTGAGACTCTGTGGAGATCCGTATGCTTCTCATCCATGCCTTGTTGGGATGGGAGGTGGTCTCGGTTCGTACCTTCATCGTGATGCTTTGTAGATCTCTCTTCAGTTGACTCGTAAGATGGGAAGAGATCTCGACTGACAACACCTTCATCGCGATGCTTTGGCTTCTCTTGAATTGACTTTTGAGAACGATAGAAATCGGTTGATTTGTCGCCTTGAGGTCCGTGAGATTCATGAGAATGAGAGTCGCGGGACTTTGAAGAAACCCTTTCTTGATGTTGATGCTTGGTTGTTGTTTCTACAATGGGTCTCTGCGACCTGTGGAGGTCGACGGTCTCAGTCTCTTCATCGACATGAGGCCAAGAAAGTCTTGCAAGCGCATCATCAGTAGAGGAGATATGTGCTCGTGATTTCTCCGCTGGTGAGAAGTCACGTAGGTGTACGCCACTGTCACGGACATGCTCATCGTGATCATCTGTGAATCCTCGATGTCGTGGAACCGGTGATTCTGTGACAAATGCACTGTCGCGATTGGCCTCGGCGTCGTGGAAAGGGCGTGCTGGGAGGTGTTCCGTTTCCATTTCGGCAGGGTTTTCCTCGTGAACAACTGGTAAGTCGGAAAACGAGGTGCGACCGTATTTGCTGGCGCTGAGAGGCCTAGTGGGGCTGCGATCAGTTACGTCCTCGAATGTGACGCTCCTTTCACTGGAAGGTTGTTCAATAGAAACTCTGAATGGTGTCGAGATGTGTTCTTGGGTGATTGGCGCAGGTTCCTCAAACGAAACCCCCTTGTCTGAAGGTGGAGTTTCCACGAGTCTTGGTGGCTCAGAGAATTGTGGCTGAGTGGTGGATTGGATGTCTTCCTTTTGTTGTACGGTCTCTTCTGGGACATATTTTTCGTACGGAATTTGTGTAATTCTCTCGCCCCTCGACGTTGACCTGCCATGAAATTCATCAGAATCATAGTGTTCCTGTTGCCCTTCTCTTGGAAGATCGCGACTCTCTTGGGTAGCTTCGGCTAGAGCATGATGATCTAAGGGCGCTTCTCTCTCGATATGAGCGCTGGCATACTCTTCTGGAGTGAACTTGGCCTCAGCATTAGGCGAGACTGGCCGTATTTCCTCGGCATGCGGATGTTCTTCGTAACCAAGTGGTGACTCTCTACCGGGCTCAAGGACTGACATCGGCTCGTCCAAGTCTCGAGATGCAAAGCCAAAACCATCGCTTCCGGTATCATCATCAGCGTGCGTGACTTCATCGAGCCGTTTAGGCTCAGGACCTTCCCACAGGTCAGGGCTGTCAAAGATATCCTCTCGTGGCGTAGGCCCAAGATCAATGATTTTCTTCTTTTCTTTCTTCGACAATTTCCTCTGCGGCGTAGCGGCACCTGTAGAGGTTCCACTCTTTGATGTGCTCTCTCGAGTCTCGCCGCCCTTGCTGAGCAGTGCTGCACCGACGAGGGCCGCACCAGCGGCTGCCAGTATTGGAATGCTACTTTGCTCGTCGGCTGGCCCATCCTGAGGCACAGCGGATCCAGTTTTTGGCGTTGAAGATTCTACTGTAGATGTAGCTTCTAAGATCCTCTTCTTGCCCTTTTTGCCTTTCTTGGTCGGTCTGAAGAAGTCGTCGACGGGGGCAGACTTGGTTGTGCTTGCAATGTGGGACAGAGATTCATCCTTGGCGATATCTTGAATGATAGGTATTTGCCTTTCCACTTCGGCCTCCTCGACTTCGTCTGCCCATGATGTCAACGAGGGCTTTGGGACATTCATACCATCGTTCATGTTGATGTCAACTGTGGCTTGGCGCTTCCGTTTGTCTTTCTTTGATGACATTCTGAAGAGATCGCTAACAACGACGTCCATCTTCTCATCATTGCCAGTTGGCTCGTGGGCATCCGGTTCAAAAGTCTGATTGGGTTTCGTCAAATTCTCGTCGTTTACGGTAACAGGACTTGAGAATAGATGCTCGGAAGGCGGAAGAGTTTCGGTCTCAGCCCTGGTTTCTATCGGCAAAACATCGGATAGGCCTGATGTAGTTGCTCTCGTCTCAGAAAGAGCACGAGATATTTTTTTGCTGCCTTTCTTATGATTCTTTGATCTTTTCGTAACAAATGCAAAGGCTTCATCAGTAGGCTCTGGCTCTTCGGGGTTTTGGCTGCTTGGCTCCAGAGACCTGGATTCTTGAACTTGAGTCTTTGTTTCCTTGGCGAATTCGTCAATAGATTTGGGCAAATGTCCCTCCCCCAGAATCGTAGATGCGTTGCGCTCTTCCTGAGCTGGTTGTAGATAAAGTTGTTCGGATTCTTCAGCCAATTGCTTTACAGGTTCGAAAGTTTGGACCTCCTCCACAGGCTCGACTGGGGTACAAAGACCGGACTTTCGCTTCTTCTTATCCTTCTTTGACTTTTTGGTTGCGAAGGACGCCCATTCAACTGCTGGCTCCTCAATTTCGTCTTTAGGTATGGTAGTTGTCAGATCTGCCTGCTCACGGCTCAGGGGTTCCTCGTTTGCTGAAGGTTCTTTCGGCATATCTTTTGATGGTAATGAACGCTCCACAATGGTCGTCTCGGATTCGGAGATTGGATTCAATGGAGTAGATATATCAGACGGTCCTTTTGACTGCGTCCTTGATGAACTTCTACTCTTTTTCTTGTCCTTCTTCGACTTCTTAGCTGCGAAAGATGCCCATTCGTCTGCTGGCTCCTCGAGTCTGTCTTGCACAATGGCACTTGTCAGGTTCTCGGGTTCTCGGGTTAAAGGCTCCTCAATCGCTTCATCGTGCTCAGGCACATTTTCTGTGGGTAATGCGCGCTCCTCAGTTGCAATGCCGGGCTCTACGATAGGCTCAAATGGGGTGGATATTCCAGATGGCTCCTGAGACGCTGTTCTGGAGGAGCTCTTCCTTTTCTTGTCCTTTAACTTTTTGACCAAGAAAGAGCTCCACTCATCGGTCGGTTCCTCGATGGGCTGTTCAACTGCAGGAGCTGTGAATGAATCCAGATCTTGCTCCAGAGGTTCAACAATAGCAATGGTCTCTTGATTTTCCACAGGCATAGAGGTTTCTTCTATCGACTTTGACTCGACGATGGGATCCAATGGGGTCGAAAATCCGGAAGCCTCTTCAGAATAATTCTGTGCTAAACCATTTCGCTGCTTCTTGTCTTTCTTGGGTTTCTTGGTGGTGAAGGTGAAATCGTGGAAGATGTCTGGGGGGCCGCTCGTCGATGCCTCTTCGCCTGGCTGGTTGAGTGACTTGTCCTCATCGAGATTTGCGTCATGAACTGTTGTTTGGGGGCCTTCATCTTCCGTCTTGAGGTTTGAAGACAGGCTGAGCGAGATGTTTTCGTTCAAAATCGTTCCATGGGTGGTCGACTCGGCAGATCGGTCTTCAGTCTGGAGATTTGAAGGCTGGGTGTCTTCAGGGCTCGTGATAGTCGTGTCCTGTGTCGGAGGTTCTTCAACTTCTTCGAGCTGGTCTTCAATCTGGGGATTTAAAAGCTGAGTGTCTTCAGGGCCCGTGATAGTCGTGTCTTGTGTTAGAGGCTCTTCAACTTCTTTAGGCTGGTCTTCAATCTGGGGATTTAAAAGCTGAGTGTCTTCAGGGCCCGTGATAGCCGTGTCTTGTATTGGAGGCTCTTCGATTTCTTTGGGCTGGTCTTCAATTATAGAAGTCTGCTGTGAGCTCTTGCGCTTTTTCTTGCCCTTGGATTTCTTGGATAAGTACTCCAATCCATCCTCTTGCTCATCCACAAGCTCTCGACTTTCGGGTTCAGGTTGGACCTCGACCTCTTCGACCTGCTCTTCGGGTGTCTCATCGAAAGTCGAACTTCGAAATAAACTTCGATACTTCTTGTTCTTTTTCGATCTCTTGGATGAGTACTCAAATCCGTCATCTTGATCTTCCGCTAACGGGGCAACTGAAATGCTAGCATCATCCACAAGCTCTCGACTTTCAATTTCAGGTTGGATCTCAACCTCTTTGGCTTGCTCCTCGGGTGTCTCATCAAAAGTCGAATATCGAAGCAAACTTCCACGTTTCTTCTTGTCCTTCTTAGATTTCTTTGATAAGAATTCGAAATCCTCACTTGCCTCACCAATAGCTGCCGATGCTAAGCTTGCGGGTGCAATATCGGCAGCCGAGAACCCCTCCTTTGCCGATGTAGAGCTAGATCCAATATCAGGTTGATCAAAAGGATTTTCCTGG
>Ga0302325_10018153_pt1 | contig 14833 bp, 5 predicted proteins | sample Palsa_T0_2_FD_201948 | JGI IMG/M metagenome (GOLD analysis project Ga0302325, IMG submission 201948) | Peat permafrost microbial communities from Stordalen Mire near Abisko, Sweden - Palsa_T0_2 | ecosystem: Environmental > Terrestrial > Soil > Palsa > Peat permafrost | place: Sweden: Abisko... | reverse complement strand
GACGTCCGGCGTGACGTTGACCGGGTCGTTCCATGTCAAGCCGCCGTCGGTGGAGCGGCTGACGACGACTGCGGGGGTCTTGCCGCGGTTGGAGATGGGCAGCGTAGCGATCATCCAGACGCCGTGCTTGGCGTCGTAAGCGACGGCAGGATCGCTGGCGGCGCTGTACGGGCCGCCGCCGTTCCCGGTGGTGAGGCCGGGCAGGAATCCGTTCGTCCAGGTGACTCCGCCGTCAGTTGAAGTGGCCCAGCCAATAGCAGTGGCGCCGCCGGGGGCGATGCGCCCGGTCTGGAACGCGGAGACAAGCGTGGTGCCATTAGCCAGCACATGCGGCTCAACCTCGGTGGCGTGCTGGCCCGGAGGAACGGTGAAAGGATCGGAGCTGATTTGCGTGAGCGTGACGGTCGATTCTTCCTGGGCGAACGCTGCAAGGGACCCGCCGCACAGAACAAGACAGGTCAGCGTCAAAGTGAATGAGAAAGAGGGATTGCGATTCATCGGAATTTGTCCGCGGATACAGAAATTGATCACAAAGTTAAAGAATGCCAAGACATCCACGTTACGACGCCGCAGGGGACCAATATGCGGGCGCGGCGCGGCATTCAGCACCAGAGTTCCATCCAGGGCACCCTTCGGTCGCGCTCCCGACTAACCCCACGGCGCCCAGCCCAGTCTCGACTCCACACATAATATCATTCAAACTGATGCGCCGCTCATCGCCAAACGCGTGCAACGCGCGGGCGAAGCTTGATGGAGGGTGGTGGTGAGCAGGCCGATTGTGACAGAACTGGCGCCTCAGGCCGAGTAGCAGATTCAGAGATATTAAATTCCCTTAATAAGCAAGCGGGAGCGACTGGGTTGGATGTAGAGTTTCTAGACACGGGCAGCCGAAAAGGGAACTCCGGATTACGCGAAATGAAATCGCAGTTGCAGTCGCTAGTGCGCATGGAGAATCGAAAGTACAGTATGAAACGAATCGTCACGATGTCGGTCAACTTGAAACGACGGGCAGTCAGGGTTTTGGCGCTGTGCGCCATAGCGCCTTTGGCCCTGCCGGCGCAGACGTTCACGACGCTGGTCAGATTCAACGTGACGGACGGTTGGCTTCCCAATGGACCTTTGCTCCAGTCCGTCCAAGGAGACCTATACGGGACAACCTACAGCGGTGGAGCGACCAACTACGGAACACTATTTAAGATGACCCCGAGCGGCGCGCTGACCCCCTTATACAATTTCTGCCCACAGGGGAGTATTCCCTCGTGCCCGAAGGGGGCATACCCCACCGCGCTGATTCAGGACACCCAAGGGAACTTCTACGGCACCAGCAGTAATGGGGGAACCAGCTACAATGGCGGGTCGATTTTTGAAATCACTCCCGGCGGCTCAATAACGACGATTTACACCTTTCCTTGTCCCCAAAGCACCACGTGTCCGCAGGGGGCAGGTCCATCGGCTCTAGTTGTGGGGCCCGGTGGAAACTTCTACGGGACAACTTACGAGGGCGGTTCCGGGATTGACGGTGGGACGGTCTTCAAAATTACTCCGAGCGGCGCGTTGACCACGCTTCACGACTTCTGCCCGCCCGAAACCAGTTGTGCGGACGGTGAACAGCCTACTGGACTGGTCCTGGCCCCCAACGGGGATTTCTACGGAACAACGGTCTCGGGCGGAAGTGGCGGCGCTTACGGACCGGGCACCGTCTACAGGATTACCCCGACCGGCACATTGAAAACCGTTTACAGCTTCACCTGTACGGAATCATCCGTCTGCCCGCACGGCGCTCGTCCTACTGCTCCGCTCCTTCTGGCTGCCGATGGAAACTTCTATGGGACCACCTCCTCGGGCGGAACCTACGGCGAAGGAACGGTTTTCAAAATCACTCCCGATGGCGCGCTGACGTCGTTGTACAGCTTCTGCGCGCAGAGCGGGTGCCCGGACGGCTCGGCGCCGAGTGGAGCGCTGGTCCAGGGTACCGACCAGAACTTGTACGGCACCACTCCCTACGGTGGCGCTTATGCCATGAACTCCACCGGAGGCACAATCTTCCAGATCACGCCAGGCGGCACGCTGACCACCCTCCACAGCTTTTGCTCCGACGCACCCAATTGCACGGACGGCGAAAATCCGGCGGCGGGACTGACCCAGGATACCAATGGGGATTTCTACGGAACCACGCCGAGCGGCGGTGGGTCCTACTCAGCCGGCACCGTCTTCAGCCTCTCTGTTGGTCTTGGACCATTCGTCAAACTGCAGCCTGGCTCCGGCAAGGCGGGAGCATCGGCCGAGATTCTAGGGAGCAATCTGTCCGGCTCAACAAGTGTCACCTTCAACGGGGCCGCGGCCGTCTTCACGGTAGTTTCGAACTCGTTAATCGCTGCCATCGTACCGGCGGGCGCGACCAGCGGAACGGTGGAGGTCGTGACGCCAGGCGGCACCCTTTCGAGCAAGGTACCGTTTCTCGTGCGGCCTTGAAACACCAGCAACAGCTGGCGCATCACCTGTCTGATTGAACGGCAGCCGGCTGGGTACCTTCATCCATCACCACATACACTTTCCTGCGGACTTGGCGCTGCAGCACTGCCCGCGCGACTGGATGAGCGTTTCGCGTCCGCACTCGGTCGCCTTCGTCGCCGGCCACGACGCGCCGGCTCATCGGCAAACGCGCCGGCGCATCGCACAACTATAAGGTGGCGATGAGCACGCCAGTCGAAGACGGCATTACCCCCAAGTCGGACCGGATCGGCGGTGGAATAGGCGAACTCGGCGACACTACCATCTGAGGCGCTGCGGGACTTCCACCCGATTTTGAATGATCTTAGCCTCGATCCTACTCGTCCCCGACGTGGGACCTTTCTCCTTTGTAGGGAAGTTTTTCACCGGGGCTGCACCTGTTCTGGTACACTGCCATATCGACATGGCCTCGCCAACCGTGTTCATAAGTTATCGGCGCGAAGACAGCGCAGGCCACGCTGGGCGTCTCTTTGATCGCCTTGCGAGCAAATTAGGGCGGGGCCACGTCTTTCGCGACGTAGACAACATCAGGCCGGGCGAGAACTTCATCGAAGCTATTCGGCAGCGGATCAGTGCCTCGGATGTGCTCTTTGTGCTCATCGGGCCACGCTGGCTGAATGCGGTGGACGGGGAGGGCCGTAAGCGACTGGAAGGCCCAGACGATCTGGTACGGCTCGAGATCGAGGTGGGTCTAGAGCGAAAGGTACGGCTGATTCCGGTACTGCTTCCGGGAGCGTCGATGCCGACTGAGAAAGAGCTGCCGGAGACACTCGCGCCGCTCAGCAGGTTCAACGCGCTTGAAATCAGGGAAGCGACTTTCGAGCAGGATGTCTTGCATCTGATCGCTGCAACGGGTGCTCCGCGCAGGCTGTACGCGTACCGGCTGCTGAGCGATAGGCGCACCTCTCTGATTGTGCTGGCCGGCGTCGCTGTGATGGGGGCCATCCTATCGGTTTACTGGGCCCATCCAATGATCCTGATGAGCCCGGAGCGGGCTCGCGCAAAATTGGCGGCCATGGGGCGGTCCTACGATCCGGGTAGCCTTACCCAAGCGGCGCGCGATGGAGATGCGGCCGCGGTGTCGCTCTTCCTGCGAGCGGGCATGAAGGCCGATGCGCGGCCGTTGCCGGGCACGTCCTCAGCGCTCGACTTTGCAATGGATGAGCGCCACTTCGACGTCGCCAGGATCTTGATAGACGGCGGAGCGGATCTGGAGCACTCGATGATCCTGGTAGCACGCAGTGGCAACCCGGAGCTGTTTCGTTTGTTGATGAGTAAGAATCCCAGCCGCAAGGTTCTGGCGGGAGCCTTGTACCAGGCGGCCGAAGCCGGACACATTGAGTTGGTGAAGCAGCTTCTCGATTCGGGACTAACGCCCAATGATCGATGGGCGGGGAGTCTCCCTTTAGAGGGAGCAGTATATGACGGGCAAACAGACGTTGTAAAGCTATTGCTGGATCGCCGCGCCGACGTGAACGCAGCTGACAGTAACCCTGGGGGTAGTGGCGAAACAGCACTCCATTATGCTACTCGGACGGGCGCCAAATCTGCCGCGGAGATTGTCGGCCTACTGCTGGGTTCGGGAGTGGCTGTAAATGTTCAGGATCAGCGGGGAAACACTCCATTAATGAGTGCTCTGGACAATCGGGAAATCGCGCTCATGTTGCTGGCGCATGGCGCGGATGTAAACCTACGCGATACTGGCGGCAACACTGCTTTGATGTATGCGGCTGCGCGTCACGTGACCGGTATGATCCAGATTCTGGTGAAGCATGGGGCGGATATCAATAGCGAGAATAATGCCGGAACCACCGCGCTGATGAACACTGCGGGCGCGATCGACTCGGTGGATGATCCGGAGACCGTACAGACGGTGCTTGACAATGGGGCTGACTCGAACCAGTCCAACCATGAGGGCTATACGGCGCTGATGTACGCAGCGGAACAGGGCTTGAATGGCGCGGTGCGTGTGTTGATCGCTGCCGGAGCGAACATAGGCAAGAAGAACAAGGACGGCAAGACCGCTTTGCAGCTAGCGAGCGGCAATCGCCACACGCAAACGGCTGCGTTAATTAGCGGCCGTCACTGAGAATGTCGAATTCCGTCTCTGCCATCAACGCTTCGATTTCCTGTTCGGTGAAGATATGCGGCTTGTTCCTCCTCCGCCGCGCCCATGTGGCGCGTGGGATACCTTGTGGCTCCATAGAGTCCAGCACAAGGTCGGGGGTCAGGCGGCGACCTTTTCCTGGGTGCGAAACTGCGGATGCCAGCGCCGGAATACATCTTCCTGTTCAATGTCATAGTCTGGGTGCATCGTGTTGCCTCAATGGGAAATGTTACCGCAGTCATAGATGTCGCGAAGCGGAGTGTTAGGCTGTGCGGCATAATCCCATTTTCTAATCGAGGGTCAGCACATTCGTCGGCATAAACCGGCTGGGTTTGTTTTCCCCGCCCCGGGCTAATCGTCCCTCTGGACAAAACCCGCTCGAACGGCGCGGTTTGCTTTTCTTTTCGGTGAATTGCTGAGACGCCCAGCACCCCTGGAAATCGTCCTCCCATCCAATTCGCGTCCATCCATCTGCTTCGATTGACTACACATCTTCTAACGGGCTTCCAGCAGTCCTGTTTGAGTGTCATTGAGCACTTCCTCAGCACTCATGATGAGGCGGCGAGCCATCTCACTGCGCCACTCCTTTACCCGGCGCTTGTAAGTTCGGAGCTGGCAGTCGGGAAACATGCCGGGGTTTCACCTGCAGGTGCTGAAGCAATTCTTTCGCGATCAGGTCCGGACTCTCCTCGAGCCGTTCTAGAACCGCGGGCCACACCTCCTCAAACGGGTCGCGCCGTGTCCGCCAGCTTCGTGGCGGGCGAACAGGTTTCCGATGGGTGGGTCGAATCTCGCCCTCCCTCCAGGCAGTGCTTAGACTGCGAACGAAGGTCGTGACTTCGCTTCGGCGCTCGGCAGAAGTGACCCGCTAGCGCTTATTGGAAGTGACCCGTGCTTGGAACAGGACTGAGAATGCAACCAGCGCAGGAGTTCTGGGCATCATCCCGCACGCCATTGGCGGGCGGTTGCTTGGTGATGGAAAGAGACCCAGCAATATCATCCACGCCGCAGGCGTGCGGGTTGGTGTTACATCATCCGGGACCGGCGAGCCATCAGCGGGAGTTTTGCAGGAACTGCTCCAATTCCCGCACTTCCTCGATCACCGGAAGGAAGTAAGCCAGTGAGCGAACCATTTTCAGGGGCAGCGCCTCGGCCGGGCGGAGCAAGCGGCGTGCCGCAGCCAGAACCAAAGCGTCGATCACCTGCAGGGACACGCCCGTTGAAAGAGCCGTGCAGCCAGCGTCCGGTCGGGACGGCGGACGGTTCCCATGGTCCCGGGTGTCTGCCGATAAGCGCCCAGAACACGGCGTTTGCGGCACGCTATCCGATGAGTGGGGCGTCGTGGCTGCGAAACGGATCGGGGTTCCTCCAACTCGCCAACGGCTACCAGGAGGTCGCGGAGGCGCCGGAGCGTGGGCGCTCCCAGTCACTACTTTCCCCACTCCACGCCCGCTCCAACAACCCGACATCGGTCGACCATTCCTAACAACTCCCCGAAGCTCTGCTGACATATTCATCCCGAACGGGCGTCATCTAGCCGTCGATTCGTACCTAATCGAGCGACAATCGAGGCGACGCCAGATTAGTTGACCGTCAAGGTGAAGGTTTGAGTTGCATTTGCGCCCACGCCGTTGCTGGCAGTGAAATGAAGCGTGTAAGTGCCGGCTGTGCCGGCTGCAGGCGTACCGCTCAGCACGCCGCCGGCGGAGAACGTCACCCCGCTGGGCAGCGTTCCTGTTCTGGTGAAGGTAGGCGGCGGGTAACCCGTGGCCGTCACCGTGAACGAGCCCGCAGTACCGATGGTGAATGTGGTGCCTGCGACGCTGGTGATCGCCGGAGCTTGACCTACTGTCAGTGTGAAGCTCTGCGCGGCACTCGTGCCTGCCGCATTACTGGCAGTGACGCTAATGTTGTAAGCGCCGCCAGTACCCGCCGCGGGCGTCCCGCTCAGTACGCCTGCCGCGCTCAACGTCACCCCGCTGGGCAGCGCTCCCGTTTCACTGAATGTCGGCGCCGGGTAACCTTTCGCAGTCACCGTGAACGATCCCGCCGAGCCAACTGTGAAGGTCGTCTTCGCCGCGCTGGTGACCGCCGGAACCTGGTCCACTGTCAGCGTGAAGGTTTGCGGCGCACTCGTGCCGGATGAGTTGGTCGCCGCGAAAGTAAGCGTATAGGAACCGCCCGCGCTGGCTCCAGGCGTGCCACTCAGCAAGCCGGTGGACGTGGAGAAGGTCACCCCGCTGGGCAGCGTTCCTGTTCTGGTGAAGGTAGGCGCTGGGTAACCCGTGGCCGTTACCGTAAACGAGCCTGCGGTACCAGTGGTGAATGTGGCGCTTGCCCCGCTGGTGATCGCCGGAACTTGATCTACTATCAGCGTGAAGCTTTGCGCGGCACTCGTGCCTGCCGCATTGCTGGCGGTGACGCTAATGTTGTAAGCGCCGCCGGTACCCGCCGCGGGCGTGCCGCTCAATACGCCTGCCGCGCTCAACGTCACCCCGCTGGGCAGGGCTCCCGTTTCACTGAATGTCGGCGCCGGGTAGCCTTTCCCCGTCACCGTGAATGATCCCGCCGTGCCAACTGTGAAGGTCGTCTTAGCCGCGCTGGTGACCGTCGGAACCTGGTCCACTGTCAGCGTGAAGGTTTGCGGGGCACTCGTGCCGGATGAGTTGGTCGCCGTGAAAGTAAGAGTGTAAGAACCGCCCGCGCTGGCTGCAGGCGTACCGCTCAGCACGCCGGTGGAGGTGGAGAAGGTCACTCCGCTGGGCAGCGTTCCTGTTCTGGTGAACGTGGGCGCCGGGTAGCCCGAGGCCGTCACCGCGAACGAGCCCGCGATACCGGTGGCGAATGTGGTGCCGGCCCCGCTGGTGATCGCCGGAACTTGATCTACTGTCAGCGTGAAGCTTTGCGCGGCACTCGTGCCTACGCTGTTGCTGGCAGTGATGCTAATAGTGTAAACGCCCCCGGTTCCCGCTCCGGGTGTCCCGCTCAGCACGCCTGCCGCGCTCAACGTCATTCCGCTGGGCAGTGCTCCCGTTTCGCTGAACGTCGGCGCCGGCGAACCGGTGGCCGTCACCGTGAACGATCCCGCCGTGCCAACTGTGAACGTCGCCTTATTCGCACTGGTGATCGCCGGAACCTGGTCCACCGTCAGTATGAAGGTTTGATTTGCATTCGTACCCACGCCGTTGCTGGCCGTGATATTAAGCGTGTAAGTGCCGGCTGTGCCGGCCGCGGGCGTACCGCTCAACACGCCCGTGGCGGTTGAGAAGGTCACGCCGGTTGGCAGTGTTCCTGTTCTCGAGAATATGGGCGCCGGGTAACCTGTGGCCGTTATGGTGAACGAGCCTGCGGTACCGGTGGTGAATGTGGTGTTTGCGGCGCTGGTGATCGCCGGAGCTTGATCTACTGTCAGCGTGAAGCTTTGCGCGGCGCTTGTGCCAGCCGCATTGCCGGCAGTGATGCTGATGTTGTAGATGCCTCCGGTACCCGCTGCGGGCGTGCCGCTCAGCGCGCCTGCCGCGCTCAACGTCACCCCGCTGGGCAGGGCTCCCGTTTCACTGAATGTCGGCGCCGGGTAACCTGTCGCCGTCACCATGAATGTTCCTGCCGTGCCGACTGTGAACGTCGCCTTATTCGCACTGGTGATCACCGGAACCTGACCCACCGTCAATATGAAGCTTTGAGCCGCATTTGTGCCCACGCCGTTGCTGGCCGTGACAGTAAGCGTGTAAGTACCAGCTGTGCCGGCTGCGGGCGTACCGCTCAACACGCCTGCTGTGCTCAACGTCACGCCGCTGGGCAAGGCTCCCGTTTCACTGAATGTCGGCGCCGGGTAACCCGTAGCCGTTACCGTGAACGAGCCCGCGGTACCGATGACGAATGTGGTGCCGGCTCCGCTGGTGATCGCCGGAGCTTGATCTACTGTCAGGGTGAAGCTTTGGGCGGCGCTCGTGCCTGCCGAATTGCTGGCCGTGATACTAATGTTATAGGCGCCTCCGGTGCCGGCTGCGGGCGTACCGCTCAACACGCCTGCTGTGCTCAACGTCACGCCGCTGGGCAGGGCTCCCGTTTCACTGAATGTCGGCGCCGGATAACCCGTCGCGGTCACTGTGAAGGAGCCCAAGGTCCCCACCGTAAACGTTGTGCTGTTCCCGCTGCTAATGGATGGCACCTGGGTTCCCCCCCCCGACAACGGGACCGTCAGTGTGCTCACCGTGTTGTTCAGCGCATTATTGGAAAGGCTCACCGTTCCCGTCAGCGGCCCAGTCACGGTCGGCTTAAACGCCACTCCGATTTCGCACTGCCCGCCCGCACTCAGATTAGTGCTCGACGTGCAATCCACGCCTCCAGACGCTTCGGAGGCGAAGTTTGCCGAAATCGCCAGGTTCGAGACTTGCAATGATCCGTTGCCCGCGTCCGTAACCGTCACCACCTGCGTCGGACTAGTGGACCCCACGTTCGTCGCAGGGAAGGTCAATTGCGCCGCCTGCGTCCGGTTCACCTGAATCACAATGCTCGAATCTGTCACGTACAGGTTGTCCGATGCATCCACCGACACGCCTTGCGGTGAGCTGACTCCGGTGACCGGTACGGTCGCCTGCGACCCTCCGCCAGGACTGACCCTCACTATCTGGTTGTTGCCGGTATCCGCCACATACACGGCGCCGGCCGCATCCACCGCGACTCCGCGCGGGTTGTTGTATCCCGTCCCGTACGGAACCGCTGCCCCACCGCCATACGGATACTGGGTCACGGCTCCGCTAGTGGCCACGTACACGTTTAGTGCCGCATCCACCGCGACCCCGTGCGGACTCGTTAACCCCGAGGCAATTGTCGTCTGCACACCCAGGCTTGACAACTCCACCACGTCCCCGTTGGTCGCATCCGCAACGTACAGATCGCCGTTGGCGTCCACTGCCACGCCTCGCGCGCTCCCCAAACCGCTAAGGTTCACCGTCGATTGATCTGCCGCGTTCAAGGTTCCGTTTTCATTCGGAATCATCACCACACTACTGTCATTGGAGATGTACAGATCTCCCGCTCCATCGAGCGCCACCCCGGTCGGTCCCGACAGCCCCGACACCACCGTGGACTGGCTGAACGTGCCCGCGGCCAGTTTCAGTACCGCATTGTTGGCATGATCCACCACGTACACGTTTCCGGCTCCATCCACCGCCGAACCATATCCCGCCGGCGTCGCCGTTCCGGTCAGGGTGGTTGTCGCCAGCGTGCCGGGATCGATCGTGACCGCTCCCGAGTTCCCAACACCGCTCAGGTACCAGGTCATCAACGGCAGGGTTCTGCCTTGCGCGAACAGCGTCACCGCACCGGCTCTCGCGCCGGGCGCCGTGGGCGTCAGCGCCACCGTCACCACGCAGCTCTGTCCTGCCGTATAGCCGGTTGCCGTGCAGGTGCTGCTCCCGCCGTCCGTGTAATCCAGCCCCGAGGCGCCCAGCGTCAATATGTTCACTGCCGTTAAAGTCGTCGCGCTGGTGAACGTGTAATTGAGTGTTTGCCCCGTCGCCGGCGTACCCACATTGCTGGATCCAAAGGTTACCAGTGAGCTCAACAGCGTAACCGTTATGGCCGCTGATGTTGTACTTGAATAGTTGGCATCACCCGAATAGACCGCAGTGACGCTATTGCCGCCCAAGGTCAGTTGCGATCCGGTGATAGTGATCGACGTTGACGAATCGTTCGCGTCGACCGTGGACAGGGTACCGGTTCCGAGCAGCGTCGCGCCGGCATAGAAGCTTACGGTCTCTCCAGCCCCGGCAGGCGCACCACCGCCGACTACGGTTACGGTCGCGCTCAACGTGTCACCCTGATTGGGATAGACGCTGCTGGCGACCGAGGCAGCCGTCACCGATATGGATCCGGAACCGCTGGCCATCGTCGCAGTCACCGACTCGATCACCTGCGGCGCTGCCGAATACTGAGTGTTGCCCGCCTGGTTGGCGATCACCGAGCAGGTGCCCGTGCCGCTGATCATGGTGTACGTCGCTCCCACGTTGTTGCAGGCACCGGAACTGGTAAAGGTCACCGGGTTCCCGCTGGCCCCACCCGCGGCCGCCACCGTGAATTGACTGCCGTAGGCTGCGCTCTGCGGCGGATTGGGAGTGAATGTAATAGCCTGGCTGGTTTGGGCTACGAAGTTCGCCGTGACCGATTCAGGCGCGGTCATGTCGACAGTGAGCGGATTGGTCGTAGAAGTCGGGATTGTTCCGGTGAAGTTGACGAAATAGTAGCCGGCGGAGGGCGTCGCGGTGATAATGGCATTTGTGCCGGAAGTATAAAACCCGCTTGGGCTCACCGTGCCTCCCGTGGTCGCCGAAGTCGTGAGCTGGTACTGAGTAGCGAAGGTGGCGGTATAAGTGTAGGTATTAGTGGCTGTGGATGCGGGAGCGGTAACATTATCAGTCGTGCTGGTTGTGCCGTCTTGCCATTGAACGAACGCGTACTGAATGCCCGTGGGGCCGGCCTGCGGCGTAGCCACGCTCGATTGGCATGTGCTTGTCGGTATCCAGGTTAGCGTCAAAGGCGTGGTAAAAGTGGAGGGTGCGCAACCGGTGTTGGCGCTCGTTACGGTAAGGCCGGAGGGGACAGTGGTGACCATGACGGCGCCATTTTGGATTTGCGGCACAAACGACACTCCCCTTAAGATGGAGCCGGCCGGGGCGGTATCCAGTAGCGTAAACGCTGTGCCCGGAGTTGTCATCGTCGTCGTCGACAGGGTGTCTGTGATTCCATAAAGGTAAGTCTGGACGAGATCGTTGTTTGGGTAAGTGGTCACGTAAAGGGTGGCAACGCCATTGTTCACAACGCCCGTCACGCCATACAAGCCGGTCGTCGCGAGGCTTCCCGGGGTGGTGGGGCTGCTGGGATCGCAGTCTGCGTTCAGCACCAGGTTTAATCCGTTGTAAAGCGTATATTGGAGGCTCCATCCCGACACAGTGACGCTCTCGCTGTGCGTGACAGTCGCATTCGCCGAGAGCGTCGCATTTGCACCTGCGCTCGAGACCGCGGTGATCGTGGTTCCAGGAGGAATACCGGTTCCCGAAATCGGAAGACCAACTTCGCCCTGGGTGAATGCTCCGGACGAAGCGGACGCGGTCGCAGACCCGCTGGTTAAGCTGACCGTGACGGTTGGGTTTAAAATCCACTTTTGTAACCCGCCGTCGCCCGCAGTGCCACTGTCGGTGGTTCCGTCGGTGGTGCAGACGGCATCGGGCCCGTTGGAATGGTTTTTGGGGCTGCCGGTGTCCGCCACATACAACACGGTCGAGCTGGCAAACCAGAAATTCTGAGGGCTCAAGTTGACTTTCAGCCCGGCATTAAGATTGTTGCCGTTGCTGGTGTTGTTTCCACCCGCTGTATTGAGGGTGTACTTGCCCGTGCCGCCAGTATTGACGAGACCGGGTATCTCAGCCGGGCCGTAGGGACCGTATCCTGTTCCGCAACCGCCTCCGACACCTGTGCATGTGAACACGGAGGTCGACGGAGGGTCGCCCAGCGTGCCGATGAAGCTACGGTTATTCCCCCCTTTGTCGTCCATCGAGACGTACAACGTGTTGTTATAGATCTGGACCATCCGTGTACTCTGGGACTCAGTACAAGTAGTCAGGCTCGAGCATGGTTCCGGTCCGTTATCTGGCCCCGTGATGGCTATGGGATTGTTGATTCCAAAAAAATTGTTGGCTCCCAGCGTAGTTAAGTACACACCCTGAGTGTCGTCATATAAGGTGTTCGGATTATCGCAGAGGCTGTTAGTCGCATCCCAATTTTTGCATCCCTGGCCGGAAACGTAGATGCTGATTCCGTCGGGGGAATAGGCGCTGCGTGCATCGTTTTGATTGTAGATGCCGTAGAGCACGGTGGAGGAATTGACGTTGCCGTTGGCGTCGATCAACACCGCCACGCGCGGTACTGGTGTGTTTCCGCTGTAAGTCTGTCCCAACAGGGTTCCCGTCTGAGCCATCGCCGGGTTTCCGTTCTCCGGAACGCACGCGTTGCCGAGCATTGTTGAACCGGGACAGTAATTGAGATAATTGACGTTGAATGTCGCGGCATTTAGACCGTAACCCACCATTGTCAGGTATAGGCCGTTGCCAGAAAGCTGGAGCGTGCCCTCCGACTGAGATCCGTAATCATCGGAAACGGGAAAGTTCGCACCAGACATGTTTTGCGGCAACTGGATAGAATTCACGAACGTGACACTAGTCGCGCCGTTCGGTGTGTATTGCCACAAGTTCCAGGGAGCTCCCTGATCGTCCCCGTAGCTGTTAGGGCCGGTCCCGGTGGTGCCGCCCGTCCCTCCGACTGGGGCGGTTGCACATGTAGCCGGGTTTGGTGTGGTGTTCGGCGGCGTGCCTCCATAAACGCCGCAGCCTGCAACGGATACAACCAGATTGCCCGGCGTGAAGAACGGGGCTTGGGGTGTTGGTGGGGCCTGCGCAAACGCCGGCACGGACATTAGCAGTAGCAACGTCATTGCTACCGCGATTTTTCCGATTCGCCCTTCGGGCATACAGGTACTTTCTGGGAATCTCAAGTCACTCACCTTGGTGTTGGCTTTTTGTTGCGTTTTTCACCTTATCAAGCGAACATTACACTCGCGTGACGGCGAAGGGGGTTTTTGGAAATATCAGGTTTATTGTGGAGATATTTCGGATATTTTATGGGAATTTTACGCGCGGCGGGAATCCCGTTGAGAGGATAATTAGTCCCTCCAGCGTTCGGCCCATTCTACCGCCATGATCGTTCGCGTCACCGGTCGCTTCTCGGACGGGGCGTTCGCGAGTCTTCGGGGCCAGATTTGCAATTGCCGTCAGGCGAGTTCGAGGGAGCGGCTCAGAGTTCGACAGTCACAATTCGCAGCCTCGCAGAAGTAGAGCGCAACCACATTCTCGACGTCCTTCGTCAGCTGCGCTGGGTCATCGGAGGACGCAATGGGGCGCCGCCTCGCCCGGGCTGCCCCCTACGAGCCTAATCTACCGGATGCGCAAGCTCCGCATCGTGCAGCCGGAACCCATGGAGGGAGACTTTAATCCGCGAGCGTCGAGCAGGCGTCGGAATGATTCGTCAGCCGTGTCGACAATTGGTCTCGATCGGTTGAGCGACTCAGATAAACCCTTTGGGCGAATAGCGCGCCGATCCGCAGGAATGGTTTGCGGAGTGCTGTCGCGGACTCCCTGTAAGAGCGCCGCACTTCAAGACGCGAAACAACCCATATGGCTACTTCCGACAAACCCCTTCGCATCGATATTCCCATGAAGCTGTCAGAACTGAAAGTCGTGTTCACGTGACGTTGAATGACCACTCGTACAATGCCGATCGGATGGTAGCCACCGGCAATCCTTACACGGAACTGATCGCGGACCTCATGAAGCGCGGAATACAAATCGAGTTGTGCGTGACCGCGGCAGTTCACTACTGGGGAAATGCAGACCTGCTTTCCGGATGGCGAGAATGTCGAAACTAGCGCAAGAAGGATTCGTAGAAATCACGGAATGGGATTGAAGCAGCGGCGGTCACTGTGCAAGCAACGTCTAATCGTTGCTGGCGTTCTATGGAAACATCGTGGGGCCCAATGTCGACGCTGGGGCTGCCATCACGGCGCACGAAAACACGCGAAAGCACCTTTCGGTCGCCACGCGTGTGGACGGCTGGAATTACACGTTTCCGGCCGTGCCCTCCGGCGCCATACCGGCCAAAGTGTTCAAGACCAGCTCCGAAATGCGGTGGAACGACACCCGCCTCCTTCTGCAGTATTACGGGCCGGCTCATCCCGACAGCGACATCTCGGTTAATTTCAGCGACGCCGATGTCCTCCACGTGGGGGAAACCTGGTGGAACGGCGTTTACCCTTTGGCCGGACTGGACCACTTGGCAAGAAACGCCATCCCACGATGCGATGCACCCGCGTGACGCGTCGGTGTGCCGCACATCGTTTGCGTTTTTGTTGCCGGCTCGATGCGAAACGCTTATCCGTCTTCGCGGCAGTGCGGCTCGCCGCCTTCCACAAGCGCGGGACGCCGACGTGACTCCGCGCGGCCCCTAGAGCCGTCCTGGATCGACCATTTTCATCGAATCAAGCCCGGGCTCGCACGTAGCTCTTGTCAATCTCCTTGAGGTTTGCAACGCCGGCCATACCCATGTCGGTTGCCAGTTCGGCCCGGAGCAGGTCCACAACACGCGCCACGCCACGGCTTCCGA
>Ga0302325_10018152_pt1 | contig 14833 bp, 10 predicted proteins | sample Palsa_T0_2_FD_201948 | JGI IMG/M metagenome (GOLD analysis project Ga0302325, IMG submission 201948) | Peat permafrost microbial communities from Stordalen Mire near Abisko, Sweden - Palsa_T0_2 | ecosystem: Environmental > Terrestrial > Soil > Palsa > Peat permafrost | place: Sweden: Abisko... | reverse complement strand
CGCGGCGCGCACATACAGCACGTCGTCGCCGGCGCGCTGCGCGGGCGCCGCGGCGCGCAGCAGCGTGTCGCGGAACGCCGGGTCGCCCGCGTGCAGCTGCGCGGTGCCGAGCGCCAGCAGAATCTCGGCGCGCGCCGGGTCGCCGTCGATGCGCGACTCGGGGCGGCCCGGGTCGCCGGCCGAGTCGTCGAGCATCGCGAGCGCCTGCTCCAGCAGCCGCTGGGCCCTTGCGGGCGCCAGCCGCTCGAGCGCCTGCCGACCCGCCGCAATCGTCCACGACAGGGCCTGCTCACCGCCGTCGCCGGCCTGCTGCCAATGCCGCGCGACCCGTTCGGCATCGACGGACGGGGCGGCCGCAAGCACGCGCGCCGCCCCCCGGTGCAGCGCCGCACGCCGGCCGTCGGGCACGCCGGAGACGAGCGTCTGGGCGATCAGCGCGTGCTTGAACGTGAGCCGCCCGTCTCGCGCGTCCGACCGTTGCAACACGCCGGCCCGGACCGCCGCCGACAGCGCGCGATCGACCGTCTCCGCGGGCTGGTCGAGCACCGTCGCGATCAGGGCCGGATCGCAATCGTCCCCGAGCACCGCGGCGGTGGCGAGCACGGAATCGGCCGGCTCGCCGAGCTCGCGGACGCGTCGCCGGATCGCCTCGACGACGCTGGGCGGCAGGCCAGCCGCGCCGGATCGGACGGGATCGGACGCGCGCAGCAGCTCGTTGATGAAGAACGGATTGCCGCCGGTCACGTCGCACAGCGCCTCCGCATCGGCGCCGCTGATGGCGTCGCCGCCGTCGCCGTCGCCGTCGCTGTCGGCGTCGGCGTCGACGCGCCGGTCGGCGAGCAGCTCGGCGACGTCCGCGACGTCGAGCCCCGTGAGCTCGATCCATCGCGTCTCCGGTTCGCGCTGGGTCTCAGACAGAAACGAGGCGAGCTCCGGCCGGTCGATCCCGGCCCCCGACCGGAACGTCGCCGCCAGCAGCATCCGCGGCGCGACGGGTCCCGTCAGCAGGTGCGTCGCCAGCAGCAGCGTCGAGCGGTCGGCCCACTGCAGGTCCTCCAGCGAGAGCACCACGGGCGTCGCACGGCCGATCCGCCAGAGCAGGTCGGCGAGCGCGGCGAACAGCCCGTACTGCGCGGATCCCGGCACCACGCGCCCGTCGTCGGCGCGCGAGCGCTGGTCGCGCAGCCTGGGCGCGAGCGCCGGCAGCATCCGCGCGAGCACCGCGCCGTGGGCACGCCCGTGGGCGGCGATCAGCTCGTCCGGCAACGCCGCGGCGACCTCGCCAAGCGCCTCGATAAACGGATGAAAGCCGTCGCCCGCCCTCTCCGGGCATCGTCCCGCCAGCACCGTGCAGCCGGCACTGCGGGCCGTGACCGACAGTTCCCACACCAGCCGGGTCTTGCCGATTCCCGGCTCGCCGGAGATCAGCGCGGCGATCCGCGCGCCGCCCCGGCAGTCGTCCAACGCCTCGCGCAGCGTCGCCAGCTCACGGCTGCGCCCGACCAGCCGCGCGTCGGGCGGGCGCACGAGATGCGCGGGGTGCTCGATCGCCATGCCCGTCGTCAGCAGCCGCTCGTCGCCGGCGGCGATCAGCTGCGCGAGCCGGCGAATCCGCGGTCCCGGCTCCACGCCGAAGCGCTCGGCGACCAGCCGCTCCCCCTCCCGGTACACCGTCAGCGCGGCCGCGGGCCGCCGGGCTCGGTACAGCGCGAGCATCAGCACCGCGCGCAGCTGCTCGCGGTCGGGGTGGCGCGCCAGCAGCGGCGTCAGCTCGGCGATCGCCTCGTCAAGCCGGCCGAGCTGCACGAGCGCGCCGGCGCGGGAGTTGCCGGCGCGGATCCGGACGGTCAGCAGCCGCTCGGCCGCGGCGGCCGTCCAGGGCGTTGGGGCGGCACCGTCCAGCGGTGGCCCGCCCCACAGGTCGGCGACCAGGTTGAGCATCTGCGCCGCCTCGCGCCAGCGCCCGACCGCGATCGCACGCTCGGACTCGACCACGAGCTCCTCGAGCCGCCGCGCGTCGAGCTCGCCCGCGTGCAGCCGCAGGACGTAGCCCGCGTTCGTGGTGCCCAGGCGATCATCGAGTCCGAGCGGCTCCAGTGAGCGGCGCAGGCGCGAGATCGCCACCGGGAGCGCCTTGGCGCCGGCGTCAGGCTCGAACACGTCGTGCAGCAGCTGATCACGATCCACCGGCTCGCCGTATGCCAGCAGCAGCCGCGCGAGCAGCGCGCGCTGGCGCGCGCCTCCGAGCGACGCCATCGCGTCTCCGCGTCGCGCGGTGATCTGGCCGAGAACCACAAACGACGTAGCGATACGCCGAATTGTGACAGCCACAGGCCGCGGCCCGGTCCGGTGCGACCGCCACCGGAACTCGCCGCGGATCGAGCGAATCCCAAATGCGGCGGGGCCCGGTCCCCACCCCGCCGCATTGGGCCCCGGACCGGTGACTACAGCACGATCTGTCCAGGCTGACTAGGACGACAGCGCACAGTTTGCGCAGCGGTCACGCGGCCTGGCCGACGCGGACACTCCCCGCGGCGCGCAGGCCGCTCGGGGTCATCCCGTAGTGCAACTTGAACACGCGCGCGAAATATGACGGGTCGGCGAAGCCGTTGTGCCACGCCACCTCGGTCACCGTCCAATGCCCCAGGTGAGGGTCGCATAGGTCACTCCGGGAGCGCTCGAGCCGACGCAGCAGCAGCCAACGACCAAAGCTCGGTCCGGCGTCGGAGAACAGCCGATGCAGGTAACGGGTCGAGACACCGACCCGAGCGGCGACAACCGCGGGGGTCAGCCCGGGATCACCGAGCGAGCGTTCGACCTCGTCCTTGGCGGACCGCAGCAGCGGATCCTCGCACCCCACCCCGCTGACCATTCTCATCGGACAACCTCCGGGTATCGCGGCCAGACCGCGACGCTGCGGCCGCACTTGACGCCGAGGCTAGGCCCGCCGGACCCGATGTCCAGCGGGCACCAGCCGGCTGTAACCGATCTGTTGCCGGCGCGGGTCAGCGCGGTGACGACGGCCGCTCAGGGGCGGCTGGGCGTTCAGACGAGCGTGCGGCCGCTCAGGGGCGGCTGGGCGTTCAGACGAGCGTGCGGCCGCTCAGGGGCGGCTGGGCGTTCAGACGAGCGTCGCCAGCGCCAGCGGGACGACCCGCTGCGCCCCGGCCATCCGCAACTGGCCGCCCACCATCGCCAGCGTCCAGCCGGAGATCCGCCGGTCGTCGAGCAGGATCCCGGTCCCGGGCGGGGGCGTGGCGAGCACCGTGAACGCGCCGCGGACGTTGGCCGCCTGCTGGACGGCATTGGCCATCTCCCGCTGCGGCGGGCGGTCGCGCACCCGGGCCAGGAGCGCCGGAGCGGGGATGCCCAGCGCCGACGCCACCCGGCCCGCGAGCCGGTCCAGCGCCTCACCGAGCCGGGCCGATGGCACCGCGCATACCCACGCCGGCGACTCCTTCCGCGTGATGTCCGCGAGCGCTGCGACGACATCTTCCTCGAACGTACCCGTCTCCAAGCCGCGCTGCACAGCCGGCCACCAGCCGCCATCTCCGAAGCGCGCGAGCGCCCAGCCTGGCTCGGTCCGCCGCTCCTCTGCGAGCTTGCGCATCGCGCCGGACTGGTCCGGCGCCATCTTCTTGACCTCGAGCTCGATCGGACGCGAGCGCAGATGGCGCCCGGCCAGCTCGACCAGTGCGGGATCGAGCGGCGCCGCAAAGCGGGGGACCGTACACACCGCGCAGCGACCGCAGTCGGCGGGGGACGGATCGTCGAGCTGCTCCTGGAGCGTGCGCATCAGGCAGCGGCCGTCGGCGCCGAAGCTCGCCATCGCCCGCTGCTCGGCGCGTCGCAGCTCGGTCACGCGCGCGTAGCGCTCGCCGTCGTACTTCCAGCCGGAGTCCGGCTCACGCAGCCAGCGCGTGCCCTCGCGCGTGACCGCGCCCTCGACGTCGAGCACCTTCAACATCGCCTCCAACCGCCCCATCCCGAGGTTGACCGTCGCCATCAGCTCACGGGTCGTGCGTCCCGCGGCACCGGCCGACTCGAGCTCGGCCAGCACCGCGTCGACGCGCTCACGAGCGGGAAACGACTGCTCGATGAAGAAGTCCTGGATCGACCGGTCCTCGGCGCCGCGCAGCAGGACCACGTCGGCGTGCTGCACGCCACGCCCGGCGCGCCCGACCTGCTGGTAGTAGGAGACGACCGATCCGGGCGCCTGGTAGTGCACGACGAAGCTCAAGTCGGCCTTGTCGTAGCCCATTCCCAGCGCGCTCGTGGCGACGACCGCCTTGACGTCGTTGGCCAGCAGCCGGTCCTCGGTCGCCATCCGCTCGTCGGGATCATGATCGCCGCTGTAGGCCACAGCGCGGATCCCATTGGCAGACAGGAACGTCGCCACCTGGTCGGCGTCGCGCTTGGTCAGCGTGTACACGATCCCCGAGCCCTCGAGCAGCGCACCGCCGGCGGAGGGGGCGGGCGGGCGGGCATCCGTGTCCGCGCCGCGCAGGTGGGTGACCAGCCATGCCAACCGCTGCGCCGGCCGCGGCAGCTCCACGACCTCCAGCCGCAGGCTGGTCCGCGCCAGCGGACCGCGATAGGTCCGCAGCTGCGGGTGGGTGGGATCCGTGTCCGGCGCCAGCTGCTCGACCACGTCGGAGACGACGCGATCGTTGGCGGTCGCGGTCGTGCCGAGCACGGCGGTGTCGCCGGCCAGCGCCGACAGCATGTCCTTGACGCGCCGGTAGTCCGGCCGGAAGTCGTGGCCCCAATCGGAAATGCAGTGGGCCTCGTCGATGACCAGCAGCCCGACCGAGCTCGCGAACATCGGCAACATCTCCGCGCGGAACCGTGGGTTGTTGAGGCGTTCGGGCGAGATCAGCAGCAGATCGAGCTCCCCGCCGACGAGCCGGTCACGCACGCCGTCCCATTCCTCGCGGTTGGTCGAGTTGATCGTGTGCGCCCGCAGACCGAGACGGCGGGCCGCGGCCAGCTGGTTGCGCATCAGCGCCAGCAGCGGCGAGACGATCAACGTCGGGCCGGCGCCGGCCTGGCGCAGCAGCGCCGTCGCGACGAAGTAGACGGCCGACTTGCCCCAGCCAGTGCGCTGGACGCACAGCACCCGGGCGCGGTCGACGACCACGTCGTGGATCGCCTCCAGCTGCCCGGACCGGAACTCGGCGCCGGCGTCGCCGGTCAGCGTGCGCAGCAAGGTGAGCGCTTGGTCTGTGAACGGGTCGGCCACGGACGGCGACGTTAGCTTCGGGATGAGACGCATTCTGTCTAGAGCCTCCGACAGCGGACGATCCACCCCCTCACAGGATCGCCGCCGCCCCCGGCGAACCCAGGTAGGGCGATGTCGACCAACCGGCTCGAGTCGTTCTCGGACGGCGTGTTCGCGGTGGCGATCACGCTGCTGGTGCTCGGGATCGACGTCCCGCATGTGCAGCCGCACCACCCGCTCGGCCACGAGCTCATCGCCAACTGGCCCCAGTACGCCGCCTACGTCGTCTCCTTTCTGACGATCGGGATCATCTGGATCAACCACCACGCGATGATCGGGCGGCTGCGCGCCGCCGACCACACGATCCTGATCCTCAACCTGCTGCTGCTGATGACGGTCGCGCTGCTGCCGTTCGCGACGGACCTGGTCGCCACGTATCTGCGCCACTCGAATGGCCGTTCGCTCGCCGCCGTCGTGTATTCCGCCGCCTACCTGCTGATGGGGATCATGTTCGGGCTGCTCAACGGTTGCATCCTGCTTCGGCGTGCGGACCTGCTGACCGTATCGCTCCCCCTCGCTCGCCGCCGCCAGATCTTCGGGCGCGCGGCGAGCGGCACCGCTCCGTATCTCGTCTCGGTCGGCGTCGCGTTCGTCTCCGCGTACGCCTCACTTGCGATCTGCGCGGCGATCGCGGTGTTCTACGCGCTCCCGATCGCCAGCGGCTACGAATCCGGCAGCCGCTGATCGCGGTGCAACCTGCGTTGCTGCATCAGCGTCGGTGGGTGCGCTCGATTGAGATCACCCCTCGATACAAATCGCGACCACCGCGACCACCGCGGCCACCGCGACCATCCCGGCGGACGGCTACCAGGGCCGCTCGGCCGAGCGCGGCCGCGTCAAGAGCTCGTACGTGTCCGGGCGCCGCGTGGTCAGGAACGGGAACAGCTCGAGCCAGTCGCGGCGCTGGTCGAGGTCGAGGTCGGCGACGAGCACGGCCGGCTCGTCTCGCGGTGCCTGCACGAGCACGCGCCCGTACGGGTCCGAGATGAAGCTCGAGCCGTAGAACGTCAGCGGCGGCTCTGAGCCGATCCGGTTGATCGCGACCATGAATGTCCCGTTGGCGACGCCGTTGCCGACGATCACCTGCTGCCACAGCGGCTGCGTATCGAAGCCGGGATGATCGGGCTCCGATCCGATCGCGGTCGGGTAGACGATCACCTCGGCGCCCTCCAGCGAGTAGGCGCGCGCGAGCTCCGGGAACCATTGGTCCCAGCAGGTCGGGCAGGCGAGCAGAGCCTCCGACTCGCCTCCGTCGCCGTAGGCCAGCGGCGTCAGCGGGTACGCATCGTCAACCGCCGGTCCGGGCCGGAAGTACTTGTCCTCGTAGTACCCGGCCGTGATCGGGATGTGGAGCTTGCGCGTGCGTGACACCAGCTCGCCGCCGGGGCCGACGACGATCGCGGTGTTGTAGCCGAGCCCGTCAGGACCGTCCGGCCCGTCGGCCCGCTCGAACAGCGATGCATGGACGTGGACGCCGAGATCGGCCGCGATCGCGGACACGAACCGGAAGGTCGGACCGGTCTCCAGGTCCTCCGGCGGTGCGCCGGCCGCGTCGGGCCCGTCGGGCGTGATCGCGAAGTACGGCGACAGCGTCAGCTCCTGCAGACAGACGATCGCCGCGCCCTGCCCGGCCGCGGTCGCGATCCCCGCCGACAGCGCCGCCAGGTGCTCGTCGGGGTCCGCGTGCCAGCGCTCCTGGACCAGGCCGAGTCGCAGCGGCGGACGCTCCGGGTCACGCGTCCGCGCGGGCGATGGCGGCGGTCCGAACGCGGTCAGCAACCGCTGCTCAGCGGCCATCTCGCACCGGAACCTGCTGGGTGATGCAGTGCGGCCCGCCGCCCCCGTAGGCGATCACGAGCCCGGGCACGGGCACGACCTCGCGCCCGGGAAGCTCGGCCGCGATGATCGCCAGCGCCTGCTCGTCGGAGTCATGATCGGCGACCGGCACGATCACGGCACCATTGCAGATGTACAGGTTCATGTAACTGCCCGCGACCCGCTCGCCCTCGACCTCGGCATAGGGCAACAGCGGCAACTCGGCGACCTGGAGCCCGGCGGCGCGCAGCCGCCGCGCGTTCTCGGCGCAGTTGTCGTGGTTGGGGTTGCCCGGCGCGACGGTCTGCAGCAGCACCCGATCCGGTCGCGTGAACGCCGCGATCAGGTCGACGTGGCCGTCGGTGTCACGGTCCTCGACGAGCCCCTGTCCCAGCCATACGAACGTCTCGATCCCGAGCGCGGCCGCCAGCTTTGACTCGATCTGCTCGGAATCGAGCGTCGGGTTGCGGTTGGGGTTCAGCAGGCACTGCTCGGTCGTCAGCAGCGTGCCGGCCCCGTTGGTCAGGACCGAGCCGCCCTCCAGCACCATGCCGCCGTCGACCACCCGGTCGCCGAGCCGCCGAGCGATCTCACCGCCGACGGCGGCGTCGCGGTCGAAGCCCTCGAACTTCTCGCCCCAGGCGTTGAAGCCGAAATGAACGGCGATCCGCTCGCCGTCGTCGCCGTAGGTGTAGATCGGGCCCGTGTCACGCAGCCACGAGTCGTCGAGCTGGAGCTCGACGATCTCGACCGCCGCCGCGCACGCCGCGCGCGCCTGCGCCGCCTGCGAGCCGGCGTTGGCGATCATCGTCACCGGCTCGAACGCCGCGATCGCGTTGGCCACCGTCGCGTAGTCCGCGCGTGCCTGGTCCAGCGCCGCGCCCCACAGCTCGGTGCGGCACGGCCACCCCATGATCGTGCGCTCATGGGGCTCCCATTCGGCCGGCGTCCGCGTCATCGGCCGCAAATCTAGTGTCCGGCGAGCGCGAGTTGCAAGCGCCACTCCGCGGCGGAGCCCGGAGACAAGCGTGCTCGGCCGCCGCGGAGCACCGGCCGACGGCGTACGCTTCGTCGGCCACCCTCCGCCCCGACCGCCCAGTGCCACCCGACCGCCCGACCCCTCCCTGATCGAGATCGCCGCGGTCCACTCCGTCGAGCAGACCGTCGTCCGCCTGCGTGGCGAGGCGAGCGACCGCGGTCTGACCGTGTTCGCGGTCATCGACCACGCCGCGGGCGCCCGCGCGGCCGGGCTCGAGCTCCGCGACGAGGTGCTTGTGATCCTCGGCGCGGCCAAAGCCGGCACCCCGGTCATCCAGGCTGCGGCTCGGGCCGGGCTCGACCTGCCGCTTCGTCTACTCGTCTGGGACGACGGCGGCACCACCCGTCTGACCTACCGTGATCCGCGGGCGCTGGCGACCACCCACGGCATCGACGGCGTCGATCAGGTGCTCGCCGCGTTGCAGGCCGGCCTCAACGGTCTCGTCACCGCGGCCGCCGGGTAGGCGCCGGACTTTCAGGTCAGGTGCAGCCGGTGCGCGACCGCGGCGGCCTCGGTGCGACCCTGCACGTCGAGCTTGGAGAGGATCCGTGAGACGTGGACCGAGGCGGTCTTCTCGGCCATGTACAGCGCCTGCCCGATCTGCCGGTTGGTCGCGCCCTGGGCCACCAGCGCCAGCACCTGGCGCTCACGCGGAGTCAGTCCGAACGGGTCCTCGGCGACGTCCGCGGCGCCGTTGGTCCGATCGCGGCCAGCGCCATTGCCGTTGGCCCCGGCGGCGGCGTGCGCGCCGGCGGCGTCCAGCCGCGCGCGCCCGATCAGGGTCCGGACCTCGTCGGCCAGCCAGCGTGACCCGAGCTGCTCGGCACCGTCAAGCGCCGCCCCGGCGACCTCCGCAGCGACATCGCGCTTGCCGGCGGCGATCTCGCACTCCGCCTGGCGCCAGCGTGCCTGGGCGACCTGGTACGGCCGCCCGATCGAGTCCCACGCGTCGGCCGCCCGCGCCCACTCACGCGCGCTGCCACGCCCCCGCGCGCGGGCCATCTCCGCCTTGGCCTGCGCCAGCCGCGCCTGCTCGACGGCGCCGCCCGCCAGAACGGCGGCCCGCAGCCGGTCCATGTGGATCCGGGCGCGAGCGAGCGCGTCACGGCGCCCGGCGGTGTCACGCAGGTCTCGGGCACGCTGCGCCCGATCGGCCTCGACCGCGACCGCGGACGCGCTCAGCCGCGCGACTCGAACCGCGTCATCGGTGCAGAGCTCGAGCCGGCCGAGGCCCTGTTCGGCGTAGCGCCGAGCGTCGTCGAGCTCACCGCGGCGCGCGTGCAACTCGGCGCGGAACGCGCCGTAGGCGCCGATCCACTGCGGGTCGGTCGTTATCGCGATCGCCTCGGCGATCGTGTCCAGCAGCTGCTCGGCCGCCTCGTCGTCGCCGGTCCCGAGCTCCAGCTCGACCTCGCACAACGCCCGGAAGATCTGCATCAAGCCCATCATCCGCGCCGGCGTCCCCGCCAGCGCCTCCCGTGCCTGCGTCCACTCGCCGCATTCGTACGCCTGTTCGGAGACGGTCAGCGCCAGCCAGTCCTGGCGGCGGGCGTACCGGCGCGGCAGCCGGGCCAGTCCTTCGCGGACGATCGCGAGTCCCTCACGGTTGCGGCCGGCCAGGCCGAGCACCTCGGCGAGGTTCGAGTACGCGGTCGCGACACCGTCCAGGTCGTCGGCCTCGACCGCCACGTCGATCGCGCGGCGCAGCAGGACGACCCCCTCGTCGAGCTGCTGCAGGTGGGCCTTGGACATCCCGACCGTGTTGAGCAGGTTGGACTCGGACTCGCGGTCGCCGGCGGCGACCGCCAGTTCCAGCGCGCGCTCGCCGTCGGCGACCGCGTCCTGGAAGTTGCCGCGAAGAAATCGCATCCGCGCCAGCCATGCCAGGATCAGGGGCCGGACGCCGACGGGCTCATCCGCGGGCAGGATCGCAAGCGCGCGCTCACCGGCGGCGAGGGCTTCCGCGCCCTGGTTGAGCATCCAGATCGTCCGCGACAGCCGCGCCAGCAGGTAGGCGTAGCGCCCGGGATCCGCCGTCGGCCCCAGCTCGCGCAGCGCCTCGCGCAGCAGGCTCTCGGCCCGGGTCCGCTTGCCCGCGTCGCCATGCGCACGGGCGCCGATCTGCAGCAGGTCGACGTGGTTGACCCCGGCCACCTGCTCGGGGTCCTGCACGCGGGGCCACAGCTCCAGCGCCCGGTCGGCGAGGTCGGCCGCCTCGCCGAACGCGAACACGTGCTGGGCCGCGCGCGCGGCGGCGATCGTCGAGCGCAGCGCCGCCGGCTGATCGCCGGCCGCCGCGTAGTGACCGGCGATCGCGGTCTTGCGCTCGAGCTCCTGCTCGTCGTCGACAGCGCAGTCGAGCTCGAGCCGGTGCGCCAGCGCGAGATGCAGCTCCGAGCGCTCGCCGGGCAGCAGGTCGTCGTGCAACGCCTCGCGCAACAGCGCATGCCGGAAGCCGAAGCCGGTCTCGTGGCAGGCGATCAACACCTGCTCGGAGACGGCGTCGCGCAGCGCCGCCTGGACGGCGTCGAGCTCCAGGCCGGTCACGGCGGCGAGCGCGGCCTCGTCGAGCACACGGCCGACGGAGACCACCCGCGCGATCCGCTGGGCGTCAGGCGACAGCTCCTCGATCCGCGCGATGAACGCGTCACGCAGGCTCTGCGGCGCGGCGCCGCGGCCGTCGAGCCCCGCGGCCAGCAGCTCCTCGGTGTACAGCGGATTGCCCTCGCTGCGCTCGAACAGACGCTTGAGCAGCGATTCGCTGGGCGCCGAGCCGAGGATGTCGGTCAGCGCCTCGGTCAGCTCGTCGCGGTCGAACGGCTGCAGGTCAATCCGCCGCGCGCGGTCCAGTCGCTCAAGCTCTGACAGCAGAGGCCGCAGCGGGTGGCGGCGGTGCAGCTCGTCGCTGCGGTAGCTGAGCAGCAGCAGCACTCGCGTCTGACGCAGGCTGCGCGCCGCGAACGCGATGAACGCCCGCGTCGAGCGATCGGCCCAGTGGACATCCTCCAGCGCGAGCACCAGCGGCTCGCACTCGGCCAGGATCTCCAGCAGCTCGAGCATCGCCTCGAAGAGGCGCAGCTGCCCAGACGGGTCCGGGCGCGGGTCGCGCTCGCGGCCGTCCTCCTCCAGCCCGGGCAGAATCGTGGCCAGTTGGCTGCGGTCGCTGGCCGACAGCTCTTGCAGCGCCTCGTGACGACCGCGCACGACCGGGCGCAGCGCGCCCATCAGCGGCGCGTACGGCAGGTCGCCGTCGGATTGCTCCAGGCTCTGGCCGCGCAGGAAGATCACGCCGGGAGATCCCGTGCCCGCCTCCTCGCCGAGGAGCATCAGCCGCTGTTCGAGCTCCGACACGAGCCGGGTCTTGCCGACGCCCGACTCGCCTCCGACCAGCACCAGGCCCGGGCGGCCCGATGCTGCCTCGTCGAATGCCCGTTGAAGCTCAGCGAGCTCCCCGGCCCGCCCGACGAAGTGGCTGCTCGTCAGCCGAGAACGCATGCCCCAAGTATCCACGGAGAGCGGCGGCAACGCCATGGCGCGAGGATCGCGTCCGGACCGTCGCGGGGACCCTGTGACCGTGGCCGGCATGCTCGTGGAGCTCAGCGGTATGGACATCCGCCAACACCTGCGTGAGACGAGATTGCATGAGGTGCTCCTTGAATCGATTGCAACGTGTCCACAGAATGAGCTGCGACACGCGATCGCACATGGGCACTTCGCAGCGAGTTGCGGGCGTCGACCCCTTAGCGAGACGGCGGTGGGCCTTACGCGATCCGGACTGTCCGCGACGCACGAGCTCGAGCGACGGATCGGGAGCGCAGAGGTCCTCGACGACCGCGCTCACCGCGGTCACCCCCGTCACCGCGGTTACCCCGGTCACCCCGGTCACCCCGGTCACCGCGGTCCCCGCGGTCCCCGCGGTCCCCGCGGTCCCCGCGGTGCCGTCTACGGCGGTCCGCGGCCGCTTCAGCCCTCACGGGTCCGGCCGCGGTAGGCGGCCACGTTGGCGCGGTTGCCGCAGGTGGCGTATGAGCACCAGCGACGGGTGTGGCTCCGAGTGTTGTCGTAGAAGACGCGCCGGCAACGGGCGCACGCTCCGAGCCGGTCCCAGCGGCCGGTGGCGATGGCGTTCGCGAGCTGCTCGAGAACTCGCGCGATCACGGCATCGGCCGGATTGGGGCGGGCCGGACGCAAGCTGACGGTGGGGCCTGCGGCGGCGTACAGCTGCAGCGGGGCGGTTGCCGCCACGTCGTTGACGGCACCCCACGTCGCGGCGTTCGCCGGATCCTCGACCGCCCGCATGAGCGCGTCGCGCAGATCCCTGAGGCGGGCGGTGTCGGCGATCGAGAGCGGCCCGCGGTCGTACTCCAGCTCGCACCGCTTCAGGAACCGCTCGGCGTGTGCGGGCGTGTCGAACCGCTCCGGGCGGCGGGCGCCGGCGCGTGAGTTCAGAAAGTCGATCAGCCCGCCCAGCTCCGCGGGCGTTCCCGCGTCTCGGGGCGGGGGGTCGTCGTCACTCGGAGCGGTCACGCCAGCGATCATACAACGCGGGTCATGGTCATTCGGCGATAGACCTTTACATCGGTGCGCGCGGCTGCTACCAACATGTAAGCGTCTTAATGACTTAGCCTCATACACCGCATCAGGAGGATCTCCCGTGCTCCCGCCACTCACCGCCCAGCTGGTCCGCTCCCGCCGTGACGAGCTGCTCGATGCCGCCGAGCGGCGCCAGCGCGGCGCCAGCCGCACGCGCCCGGCAGCCCGCTCATTTCGACGCGGCGCCGAGCTGCTACGACGGATTTCGCGGGTCGGGAGCTCCGGCAGATCTCGGATTTCGCGGGTCGGGAGCTCCAGCAGATCTCGGATTTCGCGGGTCGGGAGCTCCAGCAGATCTCGGATGCCCGGCGTCGAGGCTCCCGATCGCCGCCAGCGCTCGGATGTCGGCGATCACGCCGTCCGGCTCGCGGGTGAGCCGCCGGTGGGTCACTCGCAGGATCTCGCAGCGGGCGGTGCGCAGGATCGTGTCGCGCCGACGGTCACGCTCCAGCGCCCACGGGTTGTCGTGGAACCGACGGCTGTCAAGTTCGACCACGAGCCGCCACTGCGGCCAGAACATGTCGACCTCAAGGCCCGCCACCATCACGTTGAGCCGCGGCTCCGGTAGGTCGGCGGCGGTGATCAGGTGCAGCATCCGCCGTTCGAGCTTCGAGCGCGTGTTCGGCGCCTCGGTGAAGTCCTCGAAGATCGCGCGCAGCGCCCCGACGCCGCGGTGGTTGGCGTTGCGGTCGAGCACGCGGTACAGGATCGCCAGGTCAAGTCGGCGCAACGTGTAGGCCTGCTCGACTGCCTCCAGGAGCCGCTCCGGTCGCCGCTGCGCCGCCAGGTCGGCGAGCGTCCGTTCCACCGAGGTGATCGGGATCCCGTCGAGCACCGTCACGTCCTCCGGGTCCAGCGTCGAGGTGAAATGCAGACGGATGCCGGGACGCCCGGCGAGGCGGCGCGGGACACTGACGTCGATCAAGGTCTGGGAGGTCTCGAGCAGCTGCCCTGGGCGGCGGCGCTGACGTGGCTGAGGACCGCCCCGGGGCCGTGGGCGAGCACGGCAGCCAGCCGGTGGCCACTGGCCGACAGGGTGCGTCGGCCGACGGCGTACACCCCGCGATGCAGACGAAACAGCTGCCCGGCCTTGAGCCGGTGGTCGATCGCATGGCGGCTGAACCCGAGCGCGACCAACTGCTGGTAGGCGACGACCCAGTGCTGGCGCGCCGCCAGCCACGTCAGCGCCCGCTCACGCTCGAAGGACCCGCCGCTCACCCCCGCCTCCGCACGCGATCCCGCGTTTTTCGACCCTCCGCTCGCCGCCCCCGCGTTTTTCGACGTTAGGTGCCCTATAGCCGGAACAACCTCGAAACACGCCGCCGGTCGAGCGGCGGTACTGCCGAATGCATCGCGTCATCACCTGCACAGAGGCAGGAGCGCGCCGGTCTTCACCCCCCTAGGCCGCGGTCGCCGCCCCCTACGCGGCGGTCGCCTCCCCCTACGCGGCGGTCGCCGGCCCTACGCGGCGGTCGCCGGCCCTACGCGGCGGTCGCCGCCCCCTACGCGGCGGTCGCCGGCGCCGACACCGGCACCGACTGCAGCCCGGTGCCGGGTGACAGGTCCGGGGTCTCCGAGCCAGCGCTGAGCGCGCTCTGATCTGAGCGCTTGGACGCGGCGATCTCGGCCTCGGTGACGTTCTGGGGGTGGTGACACGCGGCGAGGTGCCCGCTTGCGAACTCGGTCAGCGGCGGCTCCGAGGTCCGGCAGATGTCCGATGCGCGCGGACAGCGGGTATGGAAGCGACAGCCGCTGGGCGGGTTGATCGGGTTCGGCGGCTCGCCGGAGACCACGGCGCGCTCACGGGCACGGTTCTGGCTCGGGTCCGGGATCGGGATCGCGGCCAGCAGCGCCGACGTGTACGGGTGGATCGGCTTGGTGTAGAGCTCCTCGGCGGGCGAGACCTCCATCAGCTTGCCGAGGTACATGACGACGATCCGGTCAGACACGTGGCGCACGACCGACAGGTCGTGGGCGACGAACACGTAGGAGAGGCTGAGCTCGTCCTGGAGCTCGTCGAGCAGGTTGATCACCTGCGCCTGGATCGAGACGTCCAGCGCCGACACGGGCTCGTCGAGCAGCACCAGCTTCGGGTTCATCGCGAG
>Ga0302325_10018151_pt1 | contig 14834 bp, 13 predicted proteins | sample Palsa_T0_2_FD_201948 | JGI IMG/M metagenome (GOLD analysis project Ga0302325, IMG submission 201948) | Peat permafrost microbial communities from Stordalen Mire near Abisko, Sweden - Palsa_T0_2 | ecosystem: Environmental > Terrestrial > Soil > Palsa > Peat permafrost | place: Sweden: Abisko... | reverse complement strand
CCGCTGCTGGGCGCCTATTGCGCGTCGAAGGCGGCCGTGATCAGGCTCACCCAGACGGCCGCGATCGAACTGCGTGCAGCGGGAATCCGCGTCAATGCGATCTGCCCATCCTTCATCCAGACAGAGATGGTGGACCGGCTCGTCGCGCCGTTCGAGGCAGCAACCGGGGCGAACTTCGACGACCTCGCCGCGCAGGCCCAGGGGCGCCTGGGGACACCGGAGGAGGTCGCCGAGATGGCGGCGTTCCTGGCTTCAGATCAGGCGTCGTTCGTGAATGGCTCCTACTACATCCTCGACAACGCATTGACTGCGAGCGTGCTATGAGCGGGCTTCTGGAGAACAAGGTTGCGATCGTCACCGGGGCGGCAAAGGGCCTCGGACAGGCGATCGCCGGCGGGCTGAGCGACGCGGGCGCGCTGGTCGTGCTCGCCGATCTCGACGAGGACGGCGCCCGCAGCGCCGCCGTCGGACTGGAGGGCGCCGAGAGCGCGCGCTGCGACGTGCGCGACGAGCAGGACGTCACCGCGCTGATCTCCGGCACTGTCAACCGGCATGGCCACCTCGACGTGATGGTCGCCTGTGCGGGCGTCGCGACGGTGAAGCCGATCGTTCAGATGCCACTCGAGGAATGGCGAGAGGTGCTAAGCGTCGATCTCGACGGAGTGTTCCTATGCACGAAGCATGCCGGGTTGGCGATGGCCGGCAACGGCGGCGGATCGATCATCAACATCGCGTCGATCAAGGCGTTCGGCGGTGCGCCGGCGACGGGCCATTACGGTGCGGCCAAGGCCGGCGTCGTGTCGCTGACGAAGACCGCCGCGCTGGAACTGCGCGCGGCCGGTGTGCGCGTCAACGCGATCTGTCCTGGATGGGTCGGGACGGACATGGTCAACGATCGCAAGCAAGAGCTCGAGCAGGTGCTCGGCATATCCTTTGATGACTACATCGCGCACGTCCAGGGTCGCCTCGGCGAGCCCGACGAGGTCGCCGCGCTGGCGGTGTTCCTGGCGTCGGACCGATCGAGGTTCTCCTCTGGCACGGCATACGTCGTCGACGGTGGCGCGACAGCGTCGCTCGTCTGAACCAGGAGGACCCCGTGAACGTAGCCTCCGGCCTCGAGACACTTCCCGACCTGCTGCGCATGCGCGCCCGGCTCGGGCCCGACCGCCCGTTCGTCCGCTTCAAGGAGCGGGCGTTCACCTACGGCGAGTTCGATTACAGAACCGATGAGCTCGCGGCCGGGATGGCCGAGCTCGGGGTGGCGCCCGGTGATGTCGTCTCGGTGTTCCTGCCCAACTGCCTCGAGTTCCTCGAGGCATGGTGGGCGATCCTCAAGGCGGGCGGCGTGCTCGGCCCCGTCAACCCGGCTTACACCGGCCCCGAGGCGGGGTACGTGATCGGGCATTCCGAGGCGGTGGCCGTCGTCACCGACGCGCGCGGGGCAAGCGTGCTCGCGACCGAACGAGAGCAGCTCGGGGACCTGCGCCACGTAATCTCGATCGACGACGGCGGCGATCTCAGGCTCGGCGATCTCGCCGGGCGCGGAAAGGGAGCCCCTTCGGTGGGGCGGGAGCTCGACGACCTCGCCGCGATCCTGTACACGTCGGGGACGACCGGCAAGCCGAAGGGCGCGATGCTGACCCATCGCAACGAGCTCGTGAACGCCACGATGGGCGCCGAACTGGTGCCGTTGGGCAGCGGCGAGCGGGTCGGCATGCTGCTACCGCTGTTTCATGCCAACGCGCAGGTGGTCACCTGCCTGATTCCGATCATGATCGGCTGCGAGGTCGTGATGTGGGATCGCTTCTCCGCCTCGCAGTTCTGGCAGACGGTGGACGAGCTGCAGCCGGTCAGCATCTCGGCGGTCCCCACGATCCTCGCGGCAGTGCTGAACGCGCCCGGCGCACCCGCGGGCGAGAGTTCGCTGCGATACGTGATCTGCGGAGCTGCACCGCTGTCGGTGGAACTGCTCGAGGCCTTCGAGCGCCGTTTCGGAATCCGCATCCTCGAGGGCTACGGGTTGACGGAGACGACCTGTGTCTCGTCGATCAACCCGTACTACGGCGACCGCAAGGCGGGGTCGATCGGGCTCCCGATCCGCGGCCAGCAGATGCAGATTGCCGGTCCCGATGGTGAGCCGGCTGCGGTTGGCGCCTATGGCGAGATCGTGATCAAGGGCCCGAACGTGATGCTCGGCTACCTCAAGAACTCGGAGGCGACGGCCGAGTCGATCCGCGACGGATGGCTACACACCGGCGACGTCGGCTACGTGGACGACGACGGTTACTTCTTCATCGTCGACCGTTCGAAGGACATGATCATCCGGGGCGGCGAGAACATCTATCCGCGCGAGATCGAAGAGGTCATGTACGCCCACAAGGGCGTGCTCGAGTGCGCCGTGATCGGCGTCCCCGACGAGGTCCGCGGCGAGGAGGTGCTCGCGGTGGTCGCGCCGAAACCGGATGTCACGCTTGACCTCGACGAGTTGGCCGAGTTCGCCGCTGCCCGCCTGGCCAGGTACAAGCTCCCCCGTCGGTATGAGCTCCGGGACGAGCTCCCGAAGACGCCCACGGGCAAGATCAGCAAAGGCCCGCTCCGCGACGAGTACGGCAACTGGGCCGCCGAGCGGGCCAAGGCCGCACGCTGACGCGAGGGCGGCAGCGAGCCCATGGGGCTCGCTGGCGCCCTCGACGGCCTGGGTCACGCGTCACGCGTGAACTCGGGGTGGCGGGCCGGCCGCGGCTTCCTGCGCGTCGCCTCCCGCGACCTCGTACCTGACCCGCTGATAGCCCTCCTTGCGCCAGTCGACGGTGACCGGGATCGGCCCGTTGGGCAGCCACGGCTGCTCGTTGACTGAGTCGGCGACCCGGTAGCTGCCGCGCTCGACGATACCCACGGCGGCGTCCATCACCCAGTACCTCTGCGTGCCGCGGAGGATCGGCTCGGACTCGATCCACACGATGATGAACTCGCCGGGCGCAAATCGGCAGCGGTTCTGGACCGCCTGCAGCATCCTTTCGTTGTGCAGGTGGCCGTCGCCGAAGTTGAAGCCGATGATCGCGTTGCAGCTGAACTCGGCCTCGCGCGGCGTGTAGATGTCCATGTCATCGCCGAGCTGGTTGATCATGATCGAGTTCAGGGCACGGCCCTGGCTGTGCATGGAGCGGAAGCCGAGCAGCTGATGCATCACCACCTCGGCCTCCTGCGGGCCGATCTTCAGCGCGGGCTGGAGCTGGCGCTTCTGCATCAGGGCAGGCTTGACGAGGTGCTCGTCGAGCTTCTCCTCGCAGCCCGGGGCGAACGCCCACATTGCCGAAGCCCAGTTGCCGGCGTACTGGCGCATCGACGGCAGGAACGAGATCAGGTCCGGGCGGTTGTTGCCGAGGATCGGGAAGGCGAGGATTCCCACCAGGGTGATCAGCAGGTACCCGGCACCCATGTTCCCGACCGTGTAACCGTCATGGGCGGGGTAGCCGAGGAACAGGAAGGCGGTGATGTACATGAAAATCACGTTCCACTCGAGCGGAACTGCAAGCGGGAACGTGGAGATGATGAACAGGTGGAAGGTGAGCATCACGCAGACCGCAACGATCGTGACGGTGGTGTTGTGTGAGAACAGCAGCACCAGCGGGATCAGGAACTCGACCAGGGTTCCTGGCCCGTGCGCCAGCTTCAGAGCGGCCTTGGAGGGCCGCAGGTCCTCGGGGAAGCTGCGGTAGTGCAAGCGCTTGATCCGCTTCGAGGACAGCCACGGCGTGTTCGAGACCATCACCGGGACCACGTTGCCGAAGTGCATGTTCATCTTCGACACCGCGGCCCCCATCCACGACGACAGGATCAGCAGCTTGGCGCCGACGATCATGTCGACGAACGGGAAGAAGGCGAACATCACGAGCGCCGGGAGGTACTGCTCGCTGCGGGCGGCGGTGTAGATGATCTTGTCGCGTAGGCCGACCGCGCCGAGCAGCACAATTGCCGGGACGATCGCCCACGTCGACACCAGCCCGTGAGCGTCCCCGCCTTTGTGCACCCCATGGTTGCTGACGCCCGGCAGTACGAGCGCGACTACTAAGCTTGCCAGGAACGCCAGGTACAGGGCGACATCGAACGACGTCCGCTCCTCGCCCTTGGTAAACGGGACCTTGTCCGGCCACGGTGGCAGCCGGATCGTGCCGCGCCGCGCCCAGTACAGGATCCCGCCCGTCATCGGTTTGAAGTGCCCGGCCAGCGGGCCCCACGAGCCCGCCACGCCGATTGACTCGAGCAGCACCGTCCAGAGCACGAACTTCTGCCACATGATCGGCTGGTCGAACCACACCGAAGGGTGGAACGGGTTGAGGCCCGAGGTCAGCGAGGCAACGGCGACGCCACCGCAGACGTAGAGCACCAGAACCTTGGCGATGTACAGCACGGTCGTGATCTTGGGCGCTCCGAACCCGTACTCGGCCCAGTGCCTCGAAAGCGTCCTGATCCGCTTCAGGTACGGCTCCTGCATGAAGGTCGCCGGATCAACCGGCGGGAAGTCCCCTGTCGTCAGACCCATCGTTCTCCTCCTCGCTTCTGGCGTCCCTCGCTTGACCAGACGACGGATCGCTGGCGTGTTGAAGCGCAACCTAGACCCGATCCGGGGATCAACCTATGGAGTCCCTCCATCAATCCCGGCCCAGATTTGTCGGCCCGGCACAAATCTCGGCGCTTCACGTCACCCACAACGCCTCGATCGATGGGTGCACTCGCAACGGCGGCACCATGTGCAGCGCCGCCCGCCCCGACACGCAACACTACGCCGCGATGCGGCTGGGCTTCGATCGTCTCGCCCACGCGCCGGGGATTGGCGTGCTGCGGGCTCCCCTCGGCGTGCTGCGGGCTCCCCTCGCGATCCTCGTCTTCGCAGCGGGCGCCGTCGGCGGCTGCGGAGCGGTCCATCCGTCCCCTGGCGCCGGCCACTCGTCGACGACGATCACGGAGCCCGCGCCGCTGACGCACACAGCCAACGCGATCACGCAAACCACCACGACAAACGTCGTCCCAGCCGACCCTGGACCGCCGCCGCTCGGCGGCGCGGATCAGCTGGGCATCGAGCTTCGCCACGAGCTGGCGCTGGCTGGACCGCAGTCGGGCGCCTACGTGTACGACTTGACGACCGGAGCTCCCGTCTTCTCCCTTCGCGCCGGCACCAAGCGGCCGCCCGCGTCGGTCGAGAAGCTGTTCACGTCGATCGCAGCGCTGCGCGAACTGGGCCCGCTGGCGAGGTTCCACACCGCCGTGCTCGGGCGCGGATGGCTCGGCCCGAGGGGCCTGTGGCATGGGAACCTGTATCTCCGCGGGGGCGGCGACCCGACGTTCGGCTCCTCCGGCTTCATTGACATCTATGAGCACGGCTTCGGCCCCACCGTCACCCAGCTCGTGCATCAGCTCCAGGGCCACGGCATCCGCCGGGTCACGGGCCACCTGATCGGCGACGCGTCGCTGTTCGATTCGAAGCCCGGCGTGCCGTCGAGCCACTTCACTCCCGACCTCGGCGACCTCGGCGGCGAACTGGCGGGGCTCACCTACGACCACGGCTTGAGCGGCGGGCTCTCGCCTGGCGCATATGCCACCCACGCACTCGCCCTCGCACTGCGGGCAGCGAACGTGTGGGCGCTCGCGGCGCCACGCGTAGGCGTCACGCCGCCCGGCGCGCGCGTGCTGGCGGTGGTGTCCTCGCCGCCCTTGTCGGTCATCCTGCGCCTGATGAATGTCCCCTCCGACGACTTCTTCGCCGAGATGCTCGCGAAGCAGTTGGGAGCGCGGTTCGGCGGCGCGGGCACGACCGCTTCGGGCGCGCAGGTGATCTCGAACGTCCTCGGCACCGACTACGGGCTGTACCCGAATGTCGTCGACGGCTCCGGGCTATCGCGCAGCGACCGCGCCTCCCCGCTCGAGGTGGTGACGCTGCTGCGCGAGGTCTGGCACACCTCGGTCGGCGATGTGCTGTGGCACTCGCTGCCGACGGTCGGTGTCAACGGGACGGTGGCGACGATCGCGACCGGCACCCCGGCGGAGGGCCACTGCATCGCCAAGACGGGCACGCTCAACAACGTCACGAACCTCGCCGGCTACTGCCGTTCGGCCGGCAACCAGCTGGTCGCGTTCGCGCTGTTCGTCGACGGGCCCGAGAACTGGCAGGCGCTCGAGCTCGAAGGGAAGATGGTCGCCTACATCGCCCGCCGCAACCCGGCGAGCCCGTGAGCCACCGTCAGGTCGAGCTCACGAGTCCCGCTCGGGGGTGGTGGCGTCCAGCTCCGCGCCCGGCAACGACCGTCGCGCCAGAAACTGCTGCATCGTGATCGTCCGCTCGGCTCGCTGGCGCCCGACGAAGCTGACCGTCCAGTGGAACACGGTGCTGACGCGATTCTTGAAGCCGGCGAGGAACGCCAGGTGCACGAACAGCCACAGTCCCCATGCGGGTAGTCCCGTGATCCTGATCGGCCCGATCTCGGCGACCGCGTAGGAGCGCGAGATCGACGCCAGCGTGCCGAGGTCGTGGTAGCGAAACGGCTTCGCAGCAGCGTCGCCGCTGCGTACTCGACGCTGTATCTCCTTCGCCGCGTGGCGCCCGGACTGCAGCGCGACCTCGGCGACGCCAGGGAGATCGTTCAGCGACATCATGTCGCCGACGACGAACACCTCGGGGTGTCCCGGTAGCGAGCAGTTGCTCGCTACCGGCACCCTGCCGCCGCGGTCGAGCTCGAACCCGGCGGACTTGGCGAGCATCGCTCCGAGCGGCGATGCGTGGACGCCGGCGGCCCAGACCTTGGTCCTCGTCTCGATCCGGTGGCTGAGCGTGGGATCTTCGCCGCTGAACTCCAGCGCGTGCTCGTCGACGCCGGTCACGCGGACCCCCAGATGAACTTCGACACCGATCTTCTTCAGCCTCGCCGCCGCCTTGCTCGAAATCCGGCTGTCGAACTGGGTGAGTATGCGCGGCAGCGCGTCGACCAGCAGAATGCGGGCGTCTGCGGGATCGATGCGGCGGAAGTTCGACCGTAGCGTGTGGTGGGCCAGGTCGGCGATCTGCCCGGCCATCTCGACGCCGGTGGCGCCGGCGCCGACGACAACGAATGTCATCCAGGCAGCCCGCGCTTCCTCATCGTCCTCGATCTCGGCCATCTCGAAGGCGCCAAGGATTCGTCCCCGCAGCTCAAGCGCGTCATCGATGCTCTTGAGGCCGGGCGCGGCCATCGCCCATTCGTCGTGGCCGAAGTACGAGGATTCCGCGCCCGCGGCGACGATCAGGCTGTCGTAGCTCCTGACCACCTCGTGGTCAATCACCCGCGAAGTTACCGTTCGCGCATGCAGGTCGATGTCGACCACCTCGCCGAGCAGGACGCTGGCGTTCGGCTGGCGCCGCAGGATGTCGCGCGTGGCCGGAGCGATCTCGCCTTCCGACAGGATCCCGGTGGCGACCTGATAGAGCAGGGGCTGGAAGAGGTGGTGGCTGGTGCGGGCGATCACGGTCACGGCGACCGGCGCCCGTTTCAGGCTCCGGGTCGCGAACAGGCCACCGAAGCCCGAGCCGATGATCACGACGCGATGAGGCTCAGATCCGGTCATCTCTAGGGGTGCATAGTGACGGTCCGAGATTTCACATGCCGACCCGAACGCGCGAGAGAGACCAGCGAGCGCCCCCGGCAGGATTCGAACCTGCGACCATCGGATTAGAAGTCCGGCGCTCTGTCCGCTGAGCTACGGGGGCCGCGGCACAGGGTATTGCGTGCGCGCGGGCGGGCAGTCGTGCCCGCGGGCGGTCGAGCGCGCGGGCGGTCGAGCGCGCGGGCGGTCGAGCGCGCGAGCGGTCGAGCGCGCGGGCGGTCGAGCGCGCGAGCGCTCTTCGCCAGCTCTTCGCTCACGTTGATCGGGCGCTCCCCGGCGTGTGGTGAAGTTAGGTCATGGAAACTCAGACCCCGCAAGCTCCATATATCCCGACTCTCCCGGCGCCGACCACGCCGGATCCGCACCAGACGGAGTCCCAGGACGCTCCGTGGCTCGACCCGACCACCGATGCGCTGCGGTTGGTCGATCACCGCACACGCCGGCGCGCGATCGCCGCCGAACTCGCAGCACCGGGGCGCTACCTCGCGCTCCAGGACGGCGAGGAAACGCTGCTCGTGGCGCTCGAGCGCGAGGTCACCCACATGGGTCGCGGCTTCACCGCGGACGTGCGAATCGAAGACCAGCGAGTGTCGCGACGCCATGCGATCCTGGTGCAGCGCGGCGCGCGCGTTCGTCTGCTCGACGACCGCAGCTCGAATGGCACTTTCGTGAACGGGCGCCGGATCATCGAGTCTGATCTGGAGGACGGCGACGTGATCCTGATCGGGCCTGTCGCCATGCGCTACGTCGAGATCGCGCTCCTCGCGCAGGCGACCGGTACCCGCCTGTCGCGCGCGATCCTGCGATGAATGATTGATCGGGGCGGCCGGATTTGAACCGGCGACCTTCCGGCCCCAAACCGGATGCTCTACCAGGCTGAGCCACGCCCCGGATGGAGCGGCCGAGTCTAGTCGCTTCGCGTGGCCGGCAAGTCGAGTAGCCTCCGCCGCCGTCATGGCAGCGATCGAGCCTCTTCGTGCACTTCGCTACGACCTCGCGGTCACGGGTGGCCTGCAAGATGTCGTTGCGCCGCCGTACGACGTGATCGACGCGGCCGGCCGGGCCGAGCTGGCGGCCAGGTCGCCATACAACGTGGTGCGAATCGACCTGCCCGAGGGCGAGGACCCGTACGCCACCGCCGCCGCCGAGCTCAAGAGCTGGCGGGCGGAGGGAGTTGTCGTACGCGACGACGCCCCCGCGCTGTGGGCGCTCGCCCAGAACTACACGGGGCCGGATGGCCGTAAGCGCACCCGGCACGGGATTCTCGCGCGCGTCCGCATCGAGGAGTACGGAGCCGGTCGGATTCGCCCCCACGAGCGCACCCACCCGGGGCCGAAGGAGGACAGGCTGCGCCTGACGCGGGCCACGCGGGCGAACCTGTCGCCGATCTTCGCCCTTTTCTCGGATCCCGAGGCTGCCGCGTGGGGCGCCCTCGCGTCGGCACCCGGCGTCCAGCCGTGGGGTGAGTCGACCGACGCCGACGGTACGGTGAACCGGCTGTGGCGAGTGGACGACGCGGGCGCGATCGAGCGGGTCCAAGCGGTCGCGCGCGATGCCGAGCTTCTGATCGCCGATGGCCATCACCGCTACGAGACCGCGCGCGTCTACGCCGAGGAGGTCGGCGGCGACGGTCCTCACCGCTATGTCCTGATGTGCCTGGTCGCGCTCGAGGACCCGGGCTTGACGGTGTTTCCGACCCACCGGCTGGTCCGCGGCCTGAGCCCAGACCAGCGCACAACGCTGGCGAGCGCGATCGAGCGGGACTTCGAGCCAGAGCCCCTCGACGACACCGGCGCCCTGGAGCCGAGCGGCGACGGAGATCCGGTCAGGATCGGATACATCGACGCGCTTTCCGTGCGTCCCTACATGCTCACGCTGAAGGATCCGGCGATCGCCGATGCAGCGCTCCCGGACCGGGCGGAGCCGTACCGGCGGCTGGACACCGCTGTGCTCGAGGCTCTGATCTTGAAGGGCGCGCTGGGAATGAGCGATGACGACATCGACCACATGGCCGGTCTCGGCTATGCACGCGACTCCGCGCAGGCGCTCGAGTTGGTTAAGAGCGGCGAATACGATGCTGCGTTCTTCATGGGCGCGACGCCGGTGCGGCGGATCCAGGACGTCGCGGCCGCCGGGGAGAGCATGCCGCCGAAATCGACCTACTTCTTCCCGAAGGTGCCGACAGGACTCGTGTTCAACGACCTCCAGCGGTAGCGTTGCCGGCACCGATGCCCGGGGTCCGGGCCGCGGCGCTACGATCAGGTCGCTCCGGACCGCGACCGATGAGGACCCCGCGATGAAGGCCATTGCCCGCCGCACCGGCAGATTCACCCACGAGGTCGAGGTAGGCAACCATCGGCTCGTGATCGACGAGCCGAGAAGCGACGGCGGTGACGACGAGGGTCCGAGCCCGCAGGATCTGCTGGCCGCGAGCCTGGCGTCATGCGCCGCAGTGACGATGGAGATGTACGCCAAGCACAAGGGCTGGGACCTCGGCCAGATCGAGGTTGAGTGTGAGTACACCCCGGCCGAGCGCGGGAGCCCGACCAAGTTCAACCTCGTGCTGCGACTGCCGCGTGCGCTGAGCGAGCAACAGCTGCGTCGTCTGCAGGTGATCGCCGCCAGGTGTCCTGTTCACCGGGCGCTCGACGGCGAGGTCACGTTCAGCCAGCGTCTCGAACTGGTCGAGCCGGCGCCCGCATAACCTCCACCCCGGCCGCTCGCAGCTCCGCAACGGCGCGCTCGCCGTCCCCCGGCTCGACGTTCACCGCACGGGTCGCGTCGCTGTGAACTACGACCTTGAATCCTGCCGCGCGCGCGTCCAGGGCGGTCGCCTTCACGCAGTAGTCGAGCGCAAGCCCGACCACATGCACGGTGTCGATCCCGCGCTCGCGCAATAGCCGCTCGAGTGTCGTGCCCTCGAAGCCCGAGTAGCCCTCGCGGTCGCGCGCGTGGCCCTTGTCGATGATCGCATCGATCCTGGCGCGGAGATCGGGATGGAGCTGTGCGCCGGGCGTGTCCCGCACACAGTGGACCGGCCAAACGCCACCCTGATCCACGAACGAGCCGTGGTCGGGTGGGTGCCAGTCGCGTGTGGCGACGACGAGCGGCACGCCGGCCGCGAGCAGCCCTACGGTATCTAGGATCTCGTCTCCCTCCGGCACCGGGAGGGCGCCCCCGGGACAGAAGTCGTTCTGGACGTCGACGATGATCAGCGCCTCCATCAACCGCCAATATAGTCCGGCCATGGGCTCGATCAGGGACGATCTCCGCGCCGTCCTGCTGGCGCCGGAGGAGGCGCTCAGTCTCGACGTCCGCGGCGGCACGAACGCGGCTGTGCTGGTGCCGCTATATGTCGAGGGAGGCGAGCTGCACGCGGTCCTGACCCGCCGCCAGAGCGATCTCCGCCGCCATGCTGGAGAGATCTCGTTTCCGGGCGGCCGCGCCGAGGAAGGCGAGGACGATCTTCGCACCACCGCGCTGCGCGAGACCCAGGAGGAGATCGGCCTGCGCGCCGAAGCCGTCGAGATCCTCGGCGCGCTCCAACCGACGCCGACGGTCGTGACGGGCTATGTCATCTACCCCTTCGTCGGCATGATCGAGCCGGGCCAGGTCTGGACGGCTAGCGCGGTCGAGGTCGCCGAGGTGATCGAGCTCCCCCTCAGCGCACTGCTGGCCGGTTACGGCCGGCGCCGTCTGATCCGCCGCGGCCTCCCGTTCCGGACCGACACTTACGTCGTCGGGGGCAACCTCGTCTGGGGCGCCACCGCTCGGATTCTCGCCGACCTCTTCGACCGCATCGCACCCTTCCTCGACCGCACGTGAGTCCTACACGTTGGCGCGCATCCTGATCATCGGCTGCGGATGCCGGGGAAGAATCCTGGCGCGGGAGCTCGGAACCGCCGGTCACGTAGTCCGCGGAACCACTAGGGACCCGAGCCGGAAACCCGAGATCGAAGCCACGGGCGCACAGGCATACGTAGGCGACCCGAACCGAGTTGGCTCCCTAATCGCAGCACTCGACGGAGTAACGATCATGTGCATCCTCCTCGGCTCCGCAACCGGCTCCCCAGACCACCTCAAAACCCTCCACACCAACAGGCTCGAAATGCTCCTCCAACGAACCATCGACACAACAATCCACGGCATCACCTACGAAGCCACCGGAGCCATCAACCAAACGACCCTCACCACCGGAGCAGAGCTCGTCCAACAGAAGTGCAACCTAAACGGAATCCCACACAAGATCCTCCACCCCACCTCGAACAATTGGCTTGAAACCTCGACCGGAGCAATCGAGGCCCTACTCGCCGGTAAGTGAGCGGAGGCAGACGGACCCCCACGCGGGAGGAGCCCCGCAAACGCCCGCTAAGGGTCAGGGCGCGGGTCGGGACCCGCGCTCCGCGACAATTGCGTAGCGCCCTACACCCAGCCCGAGCCCACCCCACCAAAGCCCTGTCGCGAGGCGTGAGTCCCGACCCCGCCAACGCACGCGTCACCCGCCGAACTCGCGCCGGGCCTCCTCCCGAGTGCGCTCAGGCAGCCCCCGCGCCCGGCGCCGCGCATTCGTGGCCTCGAGGAGTTCGTCGAGCTCCTGGTCCGCGACATACCGTGCCCGCAGCCGCTCCTGCTCGTTGACATCCTCCATCACCTGGAGCTCGAGGTCCTCGAGCGTGACTTCGCGCTCGCCGCGTCTACGCCGGCGCGCGTTGCTCGCTTCGAGCATCTGAGCGAGATCCTCGGCTTCGAGCGCCTCCCGCGACTCGGTGATCTCGCGAGCGGACTTCCAGTCGAGCTGCTCGAGCCCGGAGCCCGAGCCGGAGAACTTGCCCAGCACCGCGATCCAGATCACGAACGCCGCGAGCCCGGCAAGGATGATCACCACGAATGGGTCCACCGATGAGAAAGTCTACCGGCGTGCCACTTTGCGCGATTACCGCAACTTGTTCCCGGTTGCTGTGTTTCTACGGGCGTCAGTCAGCCACCGCCGATGAGGGGATTCACGATCGAGCGGAGGCGCTATGTCGCGAAACACAATCCTTCAAAGGGAGGACGTCGTGCGCTTACGCTCTGCTGTACTTGCATCAGTCGTCGCCGTGGTTGGAGTCGCGGCGCTGCCGGCATTAGCCGAAGCCGCTCCACACCACAATCACGGCCTGACGATCTCCGCCACACCGGACCCGATCGTCGCCGGTGACGCAGTGCTGATCTACGGTCAGCTGAACACAACGAATTCTGGAGATCAGACGATCGTGCTGTATCACCGCGTCAACCCTTCTCGGGTGTTCACCGTGATCCAAACGACCAAGACGACGTCGACAGGCTTCTACGAGTTCACCCGCACACTGAACCCGATCACGAACCTGAGTGTGGTTCTCAGCAACCGGAGCTGGTTTGTGCGCGCCCCCGGGCTGCCGGGCAACATCCACTCGCGGACCGTGCATGAGCGAGTCGCCGCCGCCGTCAGTCTGACCGCTCCCACACCGCCCAGTACCGGATTCCTCACCAATGACCCGGTCACGTTCACGGGTGCAGTGGTTCCCGACCATGTCGGCGACCGCGTTGTCCTGCAGGAGCAGACTGGCTCCCTCGGGAATAGCTGGAAGACGCTGAAGGGCGGGCGTCTCGACAGTGCCTCGCAGTTCTCGATCCCGTACAGGTTCAAGGTACCCGGCGACCACGATCTGCGTGTCCTGTTCCCCGGCGATGCCCGCAACCTTGCTGCCGCGTCTGCCGAAGTCACGGTGACAGTGCAACAGAAGGAGGTGCCTGACTTCACCATCAACACCTCGGCTCCGATCATCACCGAAGGCACCTCGGCGACGATCAGCGGCATCCTCAACACGCCCGCTACGACGAGTCCCGATCCGAGCGCCTTGGTGACGCTCTGGGGACACACATACGGACAGGCGTACGAGGCGATCGCTACCACCACCACGGGCACGAACGGAAGCTATAGCTTCACGGTGACACCCACGAACAACGAGGAGTACCAGGTGCGGACGACGCTCGCGCCGCTCCGCGGCAGCGCACAGCTGTTCGAGGGCGTGCAGGACGGGCTCACGATCAGCTCCAGCTCGCCGATCTCAACAGTCGGGCATTCCGTGACATTCACGGGCGTTGTCAGCCCTAACAAGGCGGGCCACGTGATCGATCTCGAGCGCCTCGGCACGGACGGCCACTACCATGTGGTCGCCGTCGGGTTCGTGAACGCGGGCTCCGCGTACGGGTTCATGTGGACGTTCGGCACTTCCGGCACCAAGACGTTCCGGGTTCACATCCCAGGCGGACCTGACAACGTCGGGGCCGACTCGCCGGCGGTCGTGGTCACCGTCGCGCTGCCGCCAGTGCAGTCTCTCCCGCTGGTGTTCTGAGCTGACAGCTCATTCGCTCTGACCTCCGGCCCTCGCCGCTTTCAAGCGGCGGGGGCCGGGGCCGTGGGGTCCGGCATCCATGCCGCCGCCGCCGCCAGGCGATTGCCCTCAGTCAGCCACCGCGAACAGCCGCCACTCACCCGGCACGCCCTTCAGCTCGCGAACGCCTCGCTCCTCGAACAGGATCCCGGACCCGACGACGAGGTCCTTGACGGTGCCCGAGACGAGGACCTCGCCCGCCGCCGCCATCGCGCTGACGCGCGCGCCGATGTGCACGGCGAGGCCGCCGACGTCGTCGCCCATCACCTCGATCTCGCCGGTATGCAGGCCACTGCGGATTTCGAGACCGAGCGTCCGCGCGGCGTCCCGGATCGCTGTAGCACAGCGAATCCCGCGCGCCGGGCCATCGAAGGTCGACAGGAACCCGTCGCCCATCGTTTTCACGACGCGGCCGCGAAATCGGCTCAGCTCACTCATGACCGTGTCCTCGACCGACTCGAGCAGGCCCCGCCAGCGTCGGTCGCCGAGCTCTGCGGCGCGCTTGGTCGAGCCGACGATGTCGGAGAACATGACTGTGGCCAGGATCCGCTCGGGATCCGGGGTCGGACGAGCACCGGTGAGGAACTCCTCAATCTCGTCCAGCAGCTCGTCGGCGCCGCCCGCGAACGTGAGCGCCTCATCTCCCGGGAGGCTGACGTAGCGCGCGCCGGGGATGTTGTCGACGAGGTGGCGCGAATGCCGCACGTCGATGAACGGGTCACCCTCGCGGTGCAGCACGAGCGTCGGGACCTGGATCGTGGGGAGCACCGATCGGACGTCGACCTC
>Ga0302325_10018150_pt1 | contig 14835 bp, 14 predicted proteins | sample Palsa_T0_2_FD_201948 | JGI IMG/M metagenome (GOLD analysis project Ga0302325, IMG submission 201948) | Peat permafrost microbial communities from Stordalen Mire near Abisko, Sweden - Palsa_T0_2 | ecosystem: Environmental > Terrestrial > Soil > Palsa > Peat permafrost | place: Sweden: Abisko... | reverse complement strand
GGCCCCCTCTTGCAATGGCGAAGTTTTCTCATCAGAAGATTGTGTTGGGAAGCCATAAGCAGGAAGACCTGATCCGTATCTTCGAGATGTAAAAGGCATTGCCGTACTAAACTCTTCGGCCTGCTTCTCTTCCTTGAACTCCCATGGTGCCCAATTGTTGTGGGGAGCTTCTGGGGACTCTTGAGAGAAGCTCCGGGCATGCGACTTGGCAGGTATAGCAAGAGCTTCCTCCTCACCACTGAGTGGCGCTGAGTTCTCCTTGTCGGCAGGCGAAGTAGCAACAAATAAGTTCTCCTTAGGCGGCGATTGTTCCCGAGTAGTCTCGCCGAGTGGCATGCTGGGCTCAGCAAACAGCGGCACCGAGTCTACGTCGTCTTTCTCTCCACGAGCTCTCTTGATGCGGCCTATACCCTGGGTGATACGGCCATCCCTGTCTTCCATATCCTCATCCAGATTTTTGGAGTGACTGCTATCAGGGCGAACGATAGGAATGGCCTTGGACTTCTTGCCAGGGCGCGAGATTCCAATCAGGCTAAGATCAATGTTCCCAAATATAGATGTCCGTAGGCCTTCACTTTCAGAAGTTGCACTTCCAAGTGACGCATTGAAGCTCGTATTGAGAGGCGTGAATGCTGGTGCATCTGGTCTGAACGAGGGTCCAGATGTAGAAAAGCTGAATTCGCTCTGGCCAGGTGTGAATGCAGGAGCCGCGACATTGATCCTGCCTTTCGAGCTGGACATCGAGTTCCCGCTGAAGTGGCTGGATGTTGCAGATACAGGAACGGGCGGTGCAAACGCAGAGTAAGCTCCAATAGGAGGCTGGAAGGTATTCCCTTTGAAGGAAAACTGGCTGGGCATGAATGCACTCGTAGGATCGAACTTGAACTCCTTCGCAGCGACGTTGAGTTTCGATGAGATGGATGGCTTGGGTCCATGTCCGCGACGCGGTGCAGCGCTGTCTTCCGTATGGTTGACATCGGAATCAGCCCAGGGGTTGCTTGCAACTGAGAGAGAACGCTCGTGGCTAGCGGACAAGTCGCTGATTTGAACGGGCGTTCCCAAATTGCTTGGATTCGTCTCAATATCAGAAATCTCGGCCTTAGCGCTGTCGGTTCCTAGCAACCCAGATTTCGATTCAGGAGCACTCTCTTCGCTATCATGGAATGGTCGCTGTGACAAGGAGTGACCTCTGCTGTGAGGTTGAGGATGATGCAAGACAGGTCCCTCTTCAGAATCGTCAGTAGCATAACGAGAGGCGCCAAGACCTTGGGGAATAGACGAAGCATTTCGAACGTGGCCAGCAGCGGACTCTTCCTCGAAGTGATCACCCTCTTTGTCGGAGTGAGGGCTGTAGTCCTCATGCTCAAGTTGGCGCTGGAACTGCTCTTCCAAATGATACTCAGCATCGTCGATTTCCTTCTGTAAGCTAGCACTGGGATTGTGACGAATTTGTCTGGCTTCAGGAGTCTTGGATGGGCTCTTCGATGGAGCATCCTCTTCTTCAATTTCTCGTACTTCTTGCAGTCTAGGAGAAGCTCTAGCTCCAGCTTGCAATTGATGTTGTTGCTGATGAACAAGCTGATTTTGCAGTACTTGTTGTCTCTGCTGCAACTGTGACATGGCATCCCCGTTCTGCGGAAAGTAGCCGTCCTGTGAGAATGGCGAAGACGGCGAAACGATTGCGCCCAAGTTCTGCAAAGACGGTGAACCACCTCTGACAACGCCTTGTTGATACAGCATTTGCTGGGGTGACCAAACAGTCGGGGATTGCTGTTGAGGATACTGGAAAGGTGAGCCAAACGGGTGTTCACTTCCAGAGAAAGAAACGGAAGCTCTTGGGTTGTATTTGCCATGCATCTGTGCGTGCATTGATGCCGGAGATGCCACAGAACCAGGCTGGGAGCTTTGGCCTGTCGATAACCCTGCACCAGGCAGTAGAGCTGGCGAGAAAGGATTTGGATGATGTGTTATGTGACTGCTAGCCGCCGAAGATGTTGGAAGTGGCGGCGAGAAAGGCAATGGTGGATATTGCATCGAAGTGCGACGACTGATATTGGACACCGCCGGCGAGATAGTTGGAGCAGCATCCCCGTTTCCGAGGGCTTCTAGTACGGCATTGAGTTTCGCCTCCCTTAGTTCTTCGACATACGCATCCCATCCTGAATTCATCCACTCCATTAGTATTGTGAATTATATAGCGAGATATGAATGCAATGTATGGCAGATAGATGGCAAAGTATGGAGTATTATCAGGCACATTCCGCCGATGGAAGTTTTCGCTCCAATATCTAGAATAATGGAAGGGATAAATTTGCGAGACGAGGAATGTAGATCCAACCTCACGTCTTCAGAAACTAACGACACACTCAAGGCACTGGAAGGAAAATATCGAAACTCACCTCTTCGATCAGGTATGCTAACCCGGAAAGACCTCTGTGCTCTCTCGTTCAACATGTCCTGGTCATACGGCCAAATGCCTCTGCTCTGGCCTTGACTCCCATCCTCATGATCAGGCGAGTTGGGCCCCAACTTAAAACCAGTGGTATCATAGCCAAGTTGTTCCCATTCTCTCACCATTGCATCTACGTCTTTCTGGCTCATAGGCGTGGGAGCCTTGCCCGACTGGCCGCGTTCATCATCCCACGGCAACAGGACCATGATATTCTTGCCCTTCCACGGTATCTTTTTCTTCAATCGCGGTGGACCAGGAGCGGGTGATGGCACAGGAATAGGCGCAGCCGCAGCGCGCCATGTTGGCAACTCCTTTGGCGGCGGTGTCGGTGGGTTGTCCTCTACATGAGATTGTGCTTCTCCCATTTCCACGTCGGGCTCGTGTTCATTAACAGCTGCCATATTCAGACCACCAAACGAACTCGAGAAATCCGCCTGCTTCAACGTCTCGGTACTCGGACCCCGACGATGTGATGGACGCGTGTTTTGTCTCGAGTCTAGAAAGCGTTTGAGGGTTGGCGTTCGAGGATCAGTGTCTCGTTCTGCCCAGTGTCTGCTGTCTCCTGAGATGGATCCGCTCAGTGAAGAGTGCCCACTACCACCTGGTTCGTCGTCGCTCAACCAATGATTCCTCTCTGCAGACTCGCCTCCTGTATGTTGGCGGATCCAATCCTCTGTTAATCCGGTAGGTGGTCGACGTGCACGGTTCGCGAGAACGGCTGCGCTGATGAGACCGTCGTTGGAGACGAAGTCCAGGTCAGAGAGGGCCGGAACGAAATTGGGAGCTGGGCGCAAATATGGGGTATGAAATTCGAGATGACGGATAGGCGAATCGTCCGATGGTTCACTGCTAAGTGTGAGGCTATGGCTATGGGAACGTTGTTGCGTTGTCCCAGCGGCTGGCTCCTGGTATGGAGAGCCCCAACTTGCAGTGTAGTAGTGACTGTTGTCGCTTTGGATGCTTCGAGGACCCGAAACTGGTGGAGGAGTTTTCAGGAGATCAAGTGTCCGTCCGTTAAAAGTGGGCGCAGGAAGCGGTGGCAGGATAGGGGATGAGCCTCCTTCGTCTGCAGTCGAGGTCGTCGAGAAGGCAGGCGACCCAGGCTGCTCGGCGCGTTGGGAGTCGATGTTGCCGGGTCCGTCCTCTGCCGTCGCAGCAGGAGGAGGCGGTGCAGGCAATGAAGACGTTGTTTGAATATCTGCTGAGATGAGGCGCGTCAGCCGGGGCAGTGGGATTCACGTTGACGCTGCAGCATACGCACCGAAACGAGACCAGCACAGACGAAGCTCGAGTCGTCTGTTGCTGAGTCTCTAGATGAAGAGGACGAGGCCAATTGTTCCGCGGGCCCCGATGGTTGGCTATGGGGGCTTGCGATGAAATTATTGGGTGTTCGCGACGCGTTCGAAGGTACCTCTCAACAAGGAAAATTAAAGTTATTTGGTGTGAATTAAAGGAGTGACATAACGCAGCAAGGCAACGAAGAAGAAGCTGAAGACATCCGATCAAGCCAGCAAAGGTTGAGGCATACGGGGAAGAAGAGGATGCCGATGGCCTTTGGGAAAGGAGATGGTGGTTGAGAGGAGTGGAAGGGTGGAAGTGTGGACGTGGAAGTTGGCGAAGATGTTGACGATGCAGGGCCAGCAAGCGGTTTTTCCCTATCCGGCTGGCTGGAGAAAATGTTGCGCGAACTCCCCTTTCCCTGCGGCCTGGCCCCCATTTGGCTGGTGGGAGGGCCCGCTGTGGATTCGACCGCGACGGGGATTGGCTGCTTACGAAATTTGCCTACCGGCCTCTTATTCGATGATCAATGCACCTCATCGCGGGCAGAAATATATTTCACAATCTCCGGACATGACTCCTTTCCCTCACCGCTCACGAGACATATAGAAACGTGGGAGACGTCTAGTGATATATTTTGTACAACAGAGGAACACAGGAGGTTGTATGGCAACGGCCGCGATGTCGCACCAGCTGGGATCACCACGAGGTTTTCGTTGTCGTCCGGGTATTGAGCGATCAGGGGTCGGGTTAATTGATTTGGAAGAGGAGGGAGATTTAGACTTTGGGTTAGAGTGTTGTGGAGAAATTTGGTCCTTGAAATATTTGCTGTGTGTAATAGGACACTTAGTGTATCGTGCTGTACTACCGGAGTGGAGATATTCAAATGTTAGTCGAGTCTGCACAGGTAAAGCTAACCACGATGCAAAATAGAGTTTTTAATCCAATGCTCAATTAATGCCCTGGCGTCATAGCCTCATGAATTCATCCTCCCCAAAATTTCATCGCATAAAGATACATAACCCAAGCTTCCTCAAACTCCATGATGCAACAGTCTAAAATAGACTTCCACTACCTCCAGCTCCCCATGCAATCAAATGTGCCACCCACCCACCACTCTACTCCACGGCCGAAGACGAGGGTTTGGGAGCATACATCCTAAACTGAACGAAGATAATTGCATCCTCGACCATGGTCCCCAAACTCCCAATCAACCACGGCAGATTCGTGTTCAAGTAATCCTTCTCAAGCGAATGGCTCAAAATGCTAGCTCCATAAGTGGCATTCCCCATCAGCGAGAGCAAGAAAAAGAGTAAAGCGAGTCCTTCGCAGGATTTATCTCTATAGTTCTTCACAATCTGTGGAATTCGTGCCCTGATCGAGTCATTAGAAAGGAAATTAATCACGTGACGAAAGAAAGAACTCACCCAAGATAGCAGACAGCACTTGCATACCCCAAGATCTTAGCACCAACCGCTGCCTGGATAGTTTCAGGGACATCTCCATCATCAAGAGTAGGAACCCAGACGCCCGACTGCCACGCAATAGCCCACCCCGCAGTTCCCACAGCCACAACGGCTAAAATGCTCAACGTATTTCTCAAGCTCGGATTCGCATTAGGAGAATCATCTTCCTCGAGGATCTTAGACAAAGAATCCCGTCTTCCACTTCGAGCAGAAGAGCGGCGTCTGTGAGATCCGGGAAGACCGATTGTGTCGCTGCTGCGGCGCCGGCTGAGGAGAGGCTCTTCTTCAGATGTGGTTGAGACGACGGACTGTTGGCGGCGGGAGCGGGCGTTGATGTGATTATAGTATAGACATTGGGAGATGAGGACGAAGTCTGCGATGCAGAAGTAGATGGCGAGAGCGATCACAGTAGGCACGAGGTCCGCCCAGACAGCTCCTGGAACAGGTTAATATATGCACGTGACCAGCATTGAAGACCATGGGGATTGCCAAATAATGACGATGGTAAGCTCAATCACTGAATGAGTGGTACATCGATGGTCTAAAATCTTCGTGAACAGTGGCGTGCTTACCAGAAAGGTTGGTGATATCCCCAATGAGCCAGACAAAAAGGAAAGCAAGGGAGATGCCATCAGCACTCCCCGTCTTGTAATTAAGAATAAGTTGTGGAACCTGCCACGCATTAGCACACCCTTCACATAAACATATATCCTCAATGGCACGCCGCAGCGCCTCCTTGGCACATACCAGGAGGAAAATCCATGTTGCAAGACTGATGCTGCCAAAGACCCCAGATAACGCTTCCTGTGTCGTCAGGGTTTGCGATAAGGCCCTTAGCCCAAAGAGCACTGCTGTAGACATGTCGACACTTCTGTCCTCGAGGTGGATGAAGAAGAAGGAAGAAGGAAGAGGTTGAGGACAGCTTATGACATCTGAGTAATGATCGCTGGTCAAGTGAGGCCTGTCTTATATCTCTTGGTGTGATAGGTTGGATGTGTCATGCAAAGTTCGGTCAGGGTCCAGATAAGCTTAGTGGGCCACAAAGTGCGAAAGTGTGACGAGCAGCCGCCAAGCGCGCGTCTGTCTTTGTGGCTAGATTTGGAAGCAGAATGACTTCACCATCCTGAAACGGAAAACGCTGTTTCACACACGGAGTCGAGGTTACGCAGAAGCGAATATGTCACTATTATGAGTCCTACTGTCTTAATTCTTTCATTTAGAATGCACGAATAACCTCACTCGCTGAACACAATACGGTCTTTTCGAAATGATAGATACGGTTACGAAGCATCATATCCTCTTGCTAGGAGGCACTGGCATTTGCGGCACGATCTTCACGCACGCCGCCATCGAAGCAGGCCACAAATTAACCCTCTACGTCCGCACACCCTCCAAGATCCCCTCTGACCTCTCCTCAAACGCAAACGTATCCGTTATTCAAGGCGAGCTTCAAGATGCCGAGGGTCTGAAGAAAGCTACTGCGTGCGGCGCCGACATCTTCATATCGTTGGCTGGTCCGACGTTGGGGAAGAGAGAGGGAACTGTAGGTCCTACAAGATGGTAGAGAGAGGTATAAAGACTGATGAAGTGTAGCCCATCACCAACGCCCTGCGCACCCTTTATCCCCTCCTCCTCAGTAACGGCACCACGAAGCGCATCCTTATCCTCTCGACCGCTTCCTACTCCGGCCCCGAAGACTCACGCTCAATAAAATGGTTCTTCGCGATCAATTTCTACGTCAGAATCATTGGCGGCGACTCGTACGAGGAGATCAAAGGCATGGCTGAGGAGACTGTAGCGTTAGGGGAGAAGATCGACTGGACTGTTTTCCGGGTGCCGTTGCTGCAGGGCAAGACGCTGGGAGAAAATGATGGCCCCGTGAATGCGGTGTATGTGGGTGATAAGCAGGGGAGGGATGGGCTGCATCTCGATAGAGGACGGTTAGCAAGGTGGATTCTCGCGGAATTGCAGGAAGGGAAGTGGATTTGTGCTTGTCCAATGTTGGCGAATGCTTGAGTTGAGGGGACATCAATCTTCGCCAGCCATTAGATTCGTTCAACTGCCTCGGAGGACATATTGTATTGGAGGCAATGCCCCAGCAGATTTGGACATTGCACACTTCGCCCTACGATACCTTATCCCAAGACCAGTTCTACAATTTCTATTTTATTATGCGATGGCCAACAACTCCGGAATATTGTTGAGTTCGGGTGCCGAAGCCACAGAACGAGGCCACAAGCGTGGCTACCGCGGTTCACTTTCCAATGGTTGTTTGGGGCCTTTAATCTCCCAGATACATTCGTATCAGTTCTCACTAACCCACATCTCTCCTATAAACCCCACTTCCTCGGTCAGAGACTGCCTCGTCGCTAGTGGAACTTGTGGATAAGTCTTCTTTCTTGACTTTGACTTTCGTTTTTCGAACTCCGAAACCTTGCGTTTGAAATTGGTCGTGAACTCGCTCTCCATGTACTTTCGAAATTTCTTCAAATCATGCTCTTGCGGGGAGACGCCGGCCTTCATGGCATCCACCGCTCTCCTATACGCATCTGACTTCGACGGAGCTGCAAGTTGACCCGGCTTCAAGTTTCCGGTTTTATCGGAATCATCTTCGGAATTTTTTAGCTGAATCTTAACTTTATTGGTTGCTGCAGATTGTTTCGCTATCTTGCCGTGCTTTACGATCGGGTCCTCGTCGCCTGACTATAGTGCTTTTCTTTGCCCTTTTTCACTTCCGATTGCTCGTAGTCAGGCTTTTCATCATCAGGTGTCGTTGACGACATACCTTCCTTTGGAACTTCCTAAGTAGTGATTCTTCAGCGTCGTCTGCCTGCTCGTATTCGGGAGCTTCGATATGGACCCAAAACACAGGATAGGCGATACCTGTGTCAATTATCTCTCTCCCCCTCCACAACCCCATGCCCCATCCATACAACCCAAATAATACGATGACCCCCAAGCTTCAACCCAGCACCAAACAAGCACAACACGATTCCTCAACTCAGGGCAAGGAAGTTGCCTTGCATCTGATACACCTCCTTCCAACCTCGCCTGCTCGTGGCCTTATATCTGACAAAGGTACGAACTCGAGAGATAATCGTCTGATAGTTGTTCTGACACTAAAGCTAGCGTCCACGGGATGTTTCGGGGTTTTTCTAAGTTGTCGGGGAAGTGTGAAGAGATTCTGGTGCAGAACTATAATATGATCATTTCTTTCTGCACGATTTCCACAAGTGGCTTCTACTGTGGAGAAGCTGAGCTACAAGTCGATAAATTGATCGGTCATCCATTACAGGCACCACTACTTTGGTGAACCTACCAATATCGATACACTTCTAAATCCTATTCATCATACCCATGTAACTGGAACCTTTTAATTTTCTTTGATATTGAGCTCTGAATCCAGACTGATTTACATCATCTCAAAAATCTAAGAGTACGGAGTATATCCTCGACATGCCATCCCTGCTCCTCGCCCTCCTCGCAACAAACGAAGCAATCCGTTAAGACCAAACCAAAGACCGACGAGAAGAGCACCGTGCGCGGCGTTCAAACCCAATCGTCAGCTGCCTCGCGCCTTCTTCTCGAAGCATCGAAATCGATCATCGACAAGTTGCACTTAGTGAACACAAGGTTCTTTCTCTCTTCCACCTCCCTTCTCTCCCCCACCAGTTTTCATTCACAAAAACCAGTGTGGGGTGCAGAAGGGTGGATGAATGGATGAAGATTTGAGGCTAACGTTCCGAAGCCGTATATTAAAACCGACCCAACAGATCAAACTCTCCATCCCTTCGCAGGCTACTTCCCCTTATCCAAACACAACACCTCCATGAAGGCCTCGTCTCAATAAAAACAGACAAAGCGCTAGTTATGAACTGGATTTATATTGATAAGCAGACGTATGAAGTGAAATATGGGGTCCGAGTAAGTTTTGCCCTTCTCCTTCCCTTCTCCTTTTTCTTCCCCTTCTCTTCTCCCCTCTTACTGCTACTGCCCCCTCATTGTCTCCCCCCTCTCCATATAACAAAATAAAATTGCGAGTTTCACTGAAAAACGAATGTGCCCAACACAGACAGAAGCTCAACCCAACCAACCCAGTCCCTTCTCCTGCACGCGCCAAGACCGCCGCTTCTGCGCGGTAAGAAGCTACCAGGGCGCGGAAGCCGGGATGTGGAGACTGAATTTCGATATTGAGGATGATGGGTTGGAGGGGAGGTAGGGGCGCCAGGCTAGGGTGTTGAGGTGGAGTTGTGGAGTTGTGGAGATGGGAGGAGGGGAAGAGGGGGAGGTTGGTGGGTGATATGGGGGGTTGAAGGCTTGAACCCAATCGTTGAAATGAAAAATGAGAAATGAAAAATTAAAAATGGATTGGGAAGATTAGCAGGCAGATTGAAGGAGATTGATGAAGTAAAATTACAGAAAATTCAAATTTATAGACTTGTGAAAAATCTGCCCAAATCACAACCCATCCACCTTGCTCAACGCAAAGCACCGCTCGCTACTATTAGCATCATTTCCCCACCAATTTGGCATCGTCGTAATCTTCCCGCTTCCGAAAAACAAAAAGATGAGCAGCATGTTGAAATTGAACCCAGCATCAAACGCGGCCGCCAGAATATAATTATACCTGGCCCAGAGCTTATACCGATATCGGTATGCCCAGTACATCACTATGAATGAGCCGAGGAACTGGGAGAGGTAGCCGGAGGAGATGTTGCCGTAGAAGTTCGAGAGGCAGGAGAAGAAGATTGTGGTGTTCCAGAGGTGGAACTTTAGTTTGCTGGTTGGGAAGAGACGGTGCAGGAGGTAGATGATGATGGGGACGATCAGGCCGGCGAGGAAACCGTAGGGGACGACGTGGAAGAGGGGTTCTTTGAAGAGTTTGTTGGGTCCCTGATTTTGTTCTGTTAGAAGATGAAATACTTGAGGTATGTTGGGGAGGGGGGCTAGACTTACAACAAGTACGTATTGCACAGATGATGAGAGCGCACTTGTAACTGTTTGACCTGTCCATTGCGCAGAAGGATCTTTCTTCACCCCTGTCAAGTACTCTCCCTTGGTCGCGATCACCCAGCGGATGACGGCGTAGTTGATGGGGATTCCTATCGTGGCACCGAAAACTTGAGAGAAAAATGTCGCGCGAGGAGGGATGTGCATGTAATGACCAATCTTCTGATCCTGAAGCATGAGTTGAGCGCGATACCACGCATCGCCAGCAATTGAACTATAGACCGTTGCTCCCGTTGGGTTCTTGTGTCCGCTGACGGCGTTGATCATGACACCATATAGAAGTTCATTCGTCGTCCCGATTGGAAGTTGGTAATTTGACAGAGCATAAAGCCATCCTAGTGGAGTGACCATGATAGCCCCTGTTGCAAGAGCAATGAGATATGTCCAGTATGGAATGTAGAGGTGCCCACTGGCTACCATTGAGGTGATGGCAATGAACGAGGCGGAAAACAAAGCAATGTACCACCATACTGGCACTTCCTTGTAGGCTCGCATCAGAATATTGAGCTGGTCGTTATACTGGAAGTTAATGCTCTCTCCATTTTTGCTGTTGTTCCGTGCTCTGATCTTCTTGATAGTCGTTTTGATTGTGGGCCATGCAAAGAGACCTGCCCATGCCAAGGCTGACGTGTAAGAAGCATAATCGAAGAACATACCCCAGAGCATTTGGGTGCCGAGATATAGTGGTCCGTATTCTTCGTATACAGTCTCATTCAGAGTTGATTGAGGGGTAAGCAATTCGATTAGTGGATATCTTGTCCCGTTTGCTAAACTTAGTCAGATTCCGAACTTTCAGAAAGAGATCAACAGTAATACTTACCCATCAATACGTGATTGTTCATCAGGCCATATTTGAATGATCCTAGGTTACCCCACTTTGCCCAGGGCAACAAGATCCAACAATTGGCTACAAATGCCAAGAAGATAACAACTTGCGTCCAATATGGAGTGAGGAAAAGACTTCCGTTGTTACCGAGACTGGAAACGTTTGCCCAATCGAGACTCAAGTTCAAGAACCCCATGCCTCCGAATCCAGCTCCGATGAAGTTGGCATTGGGATTTCGGGGAGCAACCCAGCAAAGGAAAGCTAGAGATCCCAGCATTGGGAAAGCATACTCTGGAAGGAACTGCCAGAGAGTGACGGCAGTAAGCACGGCGAAGAAGACATACATCTGCTTCCTCGAAGTAGATGATGGATGCTCCCTCTGGTTCTTCTGCGTTTCAAAGAGAGCTGTTTGACAGAGACTAAAGATGTTAGTATTCGATCAGTACCTATCCAATGACCTGAAACTTACGCTTGGAACCTGGCTTGATGTTAGCAGTGTCGAGTAGCTTCAGACACGAAGACTCACCAAGGATATTGGGGATCGTATAGCAGGAATTGCCGTGAGATTGCAGCGAACGAGTAGCCAGTAACCACAACAGACCACATGAAGAAGATAGCGATTGCAGGATTTATGGTTTCGTTGAAGTAGAGACTGGCAATTGATACAGGTGTAAAGGCAAGATTATAAGTCGCGCCCGAAGCAGCCGAGATAGTGATCAAGACGTGCTCCTTCACGCTGAAGGGTCCAGGATTGAGGTTGAATCCACGCTTAGTGAAAGGAACTTTGACCTGCCAGGCCGGGAGGATTGCAGCCATCCATTGTCCGAGGTAGTTTGAGCAGATCTGAACGAAGAAGATGGAGTACGGTGCATAATTGGTACGATAATGGCTCATTTGAGACAGGAAAGCTCCTGGGATAATGAAGAGTAGACTTAGGACAAAATACCGGAAGGTGAGTGTCGGCAGCGTTGGATCGTCGTCGAAGCTCACAATTCGTCGGACATTGAATGGAATATCTCTGATAGCTGGATCATCGTCGTCCAAGGCGGAGGAGCTATCATCAGCGGAAGTTCCGCTTCCTGGCTCGACCTTCTCCTCTCCAACCTCGGCGGTTGCGTGCTTCAGTCCATCTTTCCGTTCAGGGTTGAGCAAGCTATCAATCTGGGGAACAGGTCGGATCTGATCTGTGTTCGAGTCGACTCCTCCTTGATCTTGATTCTGTTTCGGGAGCCACCGTTTGACGAATCTGGAAGCCATTGTTGGTCGCGGAAAGTGTAGTCGGGTGGAAAGGTTCAGAGGGGCAATCTTCAATCATGTATGGCACCTTATCTTTCAAATCCTTCACCGTATCACGACCTATCAGTGAGCCAACCATTAATACTTGCAGGGCGATGGGAGAATTGTCACTATAAGCACGCAATCAATATCATTTACAGGTAGAAGGGCCAGCATGGAGACGATGCTGACCACCATTGATGCTCTGAGCGCTGTCGTGGCCTTCCAATTCGCCAGCCCGAATGAAGTCTGTCTAAAAACATTCTAGCACCCTTGAAAGAAGACGTCTGGAAGCCAGGGAGCGATACATTTTCTGACAGACATGGTTGTCCGAGTGGTGATCGAAATTTGACTCAGTGCCACCTGCCGCGTTGAGATTAACCTCTAGGGCAGGGAAGCTTTCGGGAGGCTGCAGATCGGCGGTGGTAGCTCTTTCGGGCATCGGTTGACGCACCAACCACCCAATAAGAGAGCCTGAATTCAGGTCATGCCAACCGGATCTGCAGGGCATGGACGGCACTTGTAATTGTTCCTCTAGGGGGTACTTTCCCCGCGTTGCGGAACGTTCCCCTCGGGACCTACTGTTTCTTACCAAGAGTGCCCAAGAAAATTTACCTATGGTAGACCAGAATCGAACGCCCCAAGTCGTTATTTCTACCACTGAAAGGCAAAGATCAGGCATTCGATGCATCTCGAAAAGCTTGGCGCTGTGATTGGGAGGCACAAGGTGGTGAGAAGCTGCAGAGTAGCATACCAGTAGAACAACCATGCGATAACCAGATGTCACTGTGCCAAGGTGGCACCGAAACATGGGTTGTATTGGCCGTGGACAGCGAGTCCTTAGGTTGGGGGAGCACTGACATTGCATGCAAGTTTTCGTGCGTGTACTGCACGCCCGTGACGCCTGTGACAGCTCCTCGACGGCGCACAACCGTTCTTATCGAGTCACACAAGACCCGTCATTCGGCAATAGACTAAGCTGTTGACCAGCTCTCGTACTCTTAACTTGAATATAACGTTTCCTCTTTCTGTATGTAAAAGTAGATCTCTTTTATGGTTATATACGTGTAGCTTGTGGATTGCGGAGGAAAATCAAATATCAGATCAACTAGCCCAGAAATTTAGTGACCTTCAAAACTTGCTTGTGGAGCTATTAAGAAAAAGTAAATTAGAAGCTTTAGTAGATTTTGAGAATACTTCCTGAAATCCAAACGGTGTCGAAGATGTCATGTTTAAGCTTTTCTGTACATGTCTGCTTTGAGAAACCAGTGACCGTCATACTCTCAGGTGATGTCTATCATCTTAAATTACACGGCAGGATCTCAATTTCGTGAGGATATTTATGTTATTTTCTGAGATAATTGCGGGTAGGAAGGAGAGGAAGTAGAGAGACCCAATAGCAGAATGCAGATAGCTGGATTAGATTGCCCTCTCCACTAAACTGATACAGTAATATATATTTAATGTGTTCTCTGACAGTAGGTATAAGTTTCTGTCAAAGTAAGAATACTCCGTGTCCGCGGCTACTCAGTTCTACCCCATGCACTGCTGCTCATTATGTTCCTTTCAAACAAGTCGAATGTTTCCAGAATCAACCTAGTCTATTCGGGAATGACGTGCAACTCGTGAGTAAGCTGAGCCATTCAAAAGCCTACATGTTCTCGACGTGAATGGAACCCTCTTCATATCTTATCCGCTTAATGGGTATGATCATTCCTTGTGAATATAATGGTTGGGAAACGATTCAGACCTTCTTGTCCACTTGCAGGCATATTTGAGAATTTTGTGACTGTCAAATTGATTAGTGAATGAAAAGTAACAATAGAATAGAAGCCAGAGGACTTCTAAAGAATATTTCCAGAAGTATAAATAAAGCCGAAAGTTTGAGATCAACTCAAATTACTTCATAGCTACATTAAAAAAACACCAAAGCAACATATCAAAGTCCTACAAAATAACCACTACATATTTCCCACAACAGCACAGAAACGAAACCTCACACAGCCCAGAACCATGTGTCAAGACCAGGTAACAAGATATGAGTGCGGCCACAATGCCCCTCGACCATACCTGAATGGGGTAATGCAGTGCTCGAAAGCAATTCGAACCGGCCAGCGCTGTATGTACTTAGAACTGATAGACGTATTGCTACCTGGCAATTGTGCACGCTGCCAATCAGTGTCACGCTGAGGTGGCGGTATGGGAAAGGCCTAGGGGAAAGGGAATGGGAGTGGTGGAAACTCGGAGGATAATAATATAATGAATGTCGTTGAACTATAAAAACTAGAATGTTGTGAGTGTCAAATTGAATGGTGAATGTTCTAGTCCAGTCACGAATAACCTCCCATTTACGAATGGCATATGCCAGTCGGGAATAGCAGTAAAGCTTCCCTTATACTATAGGTACATCTCCAATACTATCCGCTTAACTAAGGCCCCCATTACCTCCGGGATTCATAATATATCCTTAATGCTCTTGAAACCCACTATACCCACCACCTTGAAAATCCTCTCACAATATCTTTACC
>Ga0302325_10018149_pt1 | contig 14835 bp, 12 predicted proteins | sample Palsa_T0_2_FD_201948 | JGI IMG/M metagenome (GOLD analysis project Ga0302325, IMG submission 201948) | Peat permafrost microbial communities from Stordalen Mire near Abisko, Sweden - Palsa_T0_2 | ecosystem: Environmental > Terrestrial > Soil > Palsa > Peat permafrost | place: Sweden: Abisko... | reverse complement strand
GCTCCGACGATCGCTCCCGACGTCGAGCACCTCACCGTCTTCCAGCGGACGGCCCAGTGGATGTTCCCCAACCCGAACTACCACGCCTCGGTGGGACCAGGGGTCCGGTGGGCCCTCCGGCATCTGCCGTTCTATGGCCGTTGGTACCGCTTCCTGATCTTCTGGCCCAGTTGCGACAAGGGGCTCGAAGGGGCCCGCGTCGACCCCGACTATCCCGACCCCCAGCGTGCGGTCAGCGAACGCAACGAGCTCACCCGTCAGATGTTCACCGACTGGATCACCAGCCAGGTCGACAACGACCCCGATCTCATGGCAAAGGTCATCCCCGACTACCCGGCCACGGGGAAGCGCACGCTGCAGGACAACGGCTCATGGCTGCGCACCCTGTCGCGCCACAACGTCGATCTGATCCGGACCGGGATCGACCACATCGAGCCCGACGCCGTCGTCACGGTCGACGGCGAGCGCTATCCGGCGGACGTGATCGTCTACGCCACCGGGTTCTTCGCCAGCCGGGTGCTGTGGCCGATGGACATCACCGGACGGGACGGGGTCGAGCTGCGCGCGCTCTGGGGCGAGCGGCCCGCGGCGTACCTCGGGATCACCATCCCCGGATTCCCCAATTTCTTCTGCATGTACGGCCCGGGCACCAACCTGGCCCATGGGGGCAGCCTCATCTTCCACTCGGAATGCCAGATGCGGTACATCACGCAGTGTCTCGAGGCACTGATCGCAGGAGAACACCGCGCCATGGAGCCCCACCAGGAGCGCTACGACGACTGGCACGAGCGGACGCAGCGCGAGATCAAGACGCTGGTGTGGTCCCAGCCGTCGGTGAAGCACTCATTCTTCAAGAACGCGTACGGGGAGATCCACGTCCTCAGTCCTTGGCGCCTGGTCGACTACTGGAGTTGGACGAGAGAACCCGACCTGGCTGACTTCGTCGTTCGGTGAGCGTCTCGACCACGCTGTCGCGGACGGGGACGCGCGACCGCGTCCTGGCGGCCACCGAGCGGTGTCTGCGACGATCCGGCATCCGGCGGACGACCATGACCGAGATCGCCGCGGAGGCCCGTCTCTCCCGGGCCTGGCTCTACAAGAACTTTCCGGACAAGGCATCGCTCATCGTCGCCGCCCTGGTCCAGACCGATGAGGCGTTCTGGGCCGACGCCCATGCCCGGGTGTCCCGCTGCGGTGGCCTGGCGGCGCAGGTGGCGGAGGCGGTGCGCATATCCCGGGAACACCGTCCCCGGGCCCTCCTTCTCCAGCTGAAGGCGGACGAGCCCGAGGCATTCGTCGAGACGGTTGGATCCGGGCTGGTCCAGATGATGCCGGGCATGGCGCTGTTCTGGCATCCCTACCTCGAGTCCGCACGGTCCCGCGGTGCGGTGCGCGCCGACCTCGACGTGTGCCGCGCTGCGGAGTGGGTCATGAGGGTGGTGCTGTCCCTGGTCACCGTCCCCGGCGCGGCCGTCGACGTCGATGACCCGGTGAGCCTTCTCCGCTTTGTCGATGAGTTCCTCGTGTCAGGCCTGCGCTAGGGGGCCCGGCGGACAAGGAGCTAACCGGCGAGGTCGGGCCGCTGGGCCCGACCTCTGGCCGCTGCGGCCTCAGGCGACGGCGTCGCTCCGATGGGGCAGCACCCAGCCGGGACGGGGGAAATGGCAGGTGTAGCCGTTGGGGTAGCGCTCGAGGTAGTCCTGGTGCTCGGGCTCGGCTTCCCAGAAGGGCCCGGCCGGAGTGACCTCGGTCACCACATGGCCCGGCCACAGTCCCGACGCCTCGACATCGGCGATGGTGTCCTCGGCGACCCTCTTCTGCTCGTCGTCGACGTAGAAGATGGCCGAGCGATAGCTGGCACCCACGTCGTTGCCCTGGCGGTTGCGGGTCGTCGGGTCGTGGATCTGGAAGAAGAACTCCAGGATGTCCCGGTACGAGATCTGGGCCGGGTCAAAGGTGATCTCGATGGCCTCGGCGTGGTTGCCGTGGTTGCGATAGGTGGCGTTGGCCACCTCACCCCCGGTGTAGCCCACCCGGGTGGAAAGGACCCCGGGACGCTTGCGGATCAGGTCCTGCATCCCCCAAAAGCACCCTCCGGCCAAAATGGCCTTCTCTGTCGTCCCGCTCATCGGGCCACCTCCTGTCCGTTCGCCGCTCCCTCGAAGAGCTTCTTGTACTGGCCATAGCCCTCGGCCTCGAGGTCCTCGTAGGGCACGAAGCGCAAGGCGGCCGAGTTTATGCAATAGCGCAGGCCACCCTCTTCCTTGGGCCCGTCGTCGAAGAGGTGACCGAGATGGCTGTCCCCGTGACTCGAGCGGACCTCGGTCCTGATCATCCCGTGGGCGAAGTCCTGGTTCTCCTTGACGTTCGCCGGCTCGAGGGGGATGGTGAAGCTGGGCCACCCACAACCGCTGTCGAACTTCTGGGTGGAGGCGAACAAGGGCTCACCCGAGACCACATCCACGTAGATCCCGGCCTCCTTGTGGTCCCAGAACTCGTTGTTGAACGCCGGCTCGGTGGCGCTCTCCTGGGTCACGGCGAACTGCCGCGGGTTGAGCTCGGAAACTCTCTCTGGGTCTTTGCGGTAACTGTCTGTCACGTCAACTCCTTCGCCACGCGAGGCGGCTATCGATACGTAGTATTCAACACCCGGGGAGCCCAGTTCATTTCCTCCGACGAGCGCCCCTGGGCCCCTCCGCGGTGGTCCGGCCGGGCCAGTTCGGGGCCTGCTTCGGTCTTCCGGCTACCGGCCGAACTCCCTAGGGTGAAGCGGCGGACGCCGTGCTCCCGCACCGGCGCCGATGGACAATGAGGGGAAGGCATGGGAACCCAGACCGAACAGGCTTTCGCCGAACTGCTGGCGGAGCTCTCCGGGCAGCACCGTCGCCTGGTGGCTCAGCTTTCGGGGCAAGGCGATGAGCAGAGCCTTCTCGAAGCCCACAAATGGCTGCTGTCGGTCCTCCAGGTGGCCACCGACACGCAGGTGTGGGCGGACACCGCGCACCCCCGGTTCGTCGAGATCGTCGGCCCCTACAAGAAGTGGGGTGGCGACAACGCCGACGCCTTCTACCTCTTCGCCCCGGTCGACCCCGCCCGGACCTACCGGGTGCGGGTCAGGCCCGGTGACGCGGCGTACCTGTCCCTCACGGTCTATGGCGGACCGAACGACGGGCGCTATTCACAGCGGATCGTCGGCTCGTTGAACGACCGTCAGGCACCCCCCGATCCGGACGGACTGATCACCATGGCCCTCTCTCCTGATGATCCGGGTGATGGGACGGCGTGGATACGCCTCGAACCGGATGCGGTCGCAATCATCACCCGCGACTACCTCGACGACCCGATCCACGGCATCAGGGCGAGCTGGGAGATCACGACCACCGGTGCCTCCCACACATTCCGAGAAGACGACGCCGACCTGGCGCGCCGATTCCGGGCTGCCCTCACCTGGCTCCGGGAGCAATCGGCCATGGTCCCGATCCCGCTGGGCCAACCGAACAGCATCGATGACCCGTACCCGGTGCCCACCACCACGTTCGGGTGGGCCGCGGGCGATGCCGCGTACGCCATGGGCAGCTTTCTCCTCGACGACGGACAGGCGTTGGTGGTCCGCGGGCGTTCGCCCGAATGCGCCTTTTGGAACGTCTGTCTCTGGAACCCCTTTCTGCACACCTACAACTACGACTACGAGCGCGTCACTATCAACGGGTCACAAGTGCGGTACGAGGACGACGGCTCATGGACCATCGTCATCGCGTCGGCGGACCCGGGGCACCCCAACTGGATCTCGACCGCCGGACACGGCAAGGGGCGCATCTGGATCCGCTGGTTCCTGCCCGACACCACCCCGGAGCGGCCTGAGGCCGAGGTCGTTCGGGTCGAGGACGTGTGACGAGGGAGCCCCCTGGCCTTGGGCCGGACGGCCCGCCACACGCGGAGTCGCTCTGGTAGCTTCAGCGCACTGGAGCGACGGACAACGAGGGGGGATCACTTGGAATTCGGCCTTTTCATTCAGGGATATGTCCCCAAATTCCGGCGGGAAGTCGATCCGGACGCCGAGCACCATGCCTTCATGGACGAGCTCGACGTGGTCCAGGCGGCCGACAAGGCCGGCTTCAAGTACGTGTGGGTGACCGAGCACCACTTCTTGGACGAGTACTCGCACCTTTCCGCCAACGACGTCGTGCTCGGCTACCTGGCCCATGCCACCGAGCGGATCCACCTGGGGTCCGGCATCTTCAACCCGCTCCCTCAGGTCAACCATCCGGCCAAGGTGGCCGAGCGGGTCGCCATGCTCGACCACCTCACCGGTGGCCGCTTCGAGTTCGGCACGGGTCGCGGCGCGGGCAGCCTGGAGATCCTCGGCTTCTTGCCCGGTATGACAGACCTCAGCGGCACGCGCGAGATCTGGGAAGACGTGATCGGCGAGTTCCCCAAAATGTGGCTACAGGACGAGTATGAAGGTTACGACGGAACGTTCTGGTCGCTCCCGCCCCGCAAGGTGCTCCCCAAGCCGTACGGCAAGCTGCACCCGGCCATGTGGTACGCCGCCGGCAACACTTCGAGCTACGAGATGGCGGCCCGACGAGGCCTGGGCGTACTCGGTTTCTCGGTCGGATCCTTCGACGAGCTCGGTCCCGTGCTCAAGGCCTACAAGGACGCCATTGGGAGCGCAGATCCGGTGGGCGCGTTCGTCAACGACAACATCATGGTCACCACCGCGGCGTTCTTGGCCGAGGACGAGGCGACGGCGACGGCGTCGTTGCTCCGCGCCAACGTGACCTACCTCCAGAGCAATGTCTTCCGCTACCACGACACGTTCCCGCACCCCGACAGCGTGCCGGTATGGCCCGAGTTGATTCCCGAGGTCACCCCGGAGGCCGTGCCGTTCCTCCAAGAGTCAGGGACGATCGTCGGCGACCCCGACCACGCCCTCGAACAGTGCAAGCGTTGGGAGTCGGCCGGGGCCGATCAGCTCGTCTTCGGCATAGGGACGGCCTCCAAGGCAGACTCTCTCGAGATGGTCCGGCTCATGGGTGAGCACGTGATCCCGAAGATCGACACCGACCCGGTCCACCGGACCACCCGGATGCGTGAGGCGGCCGCAGCGAAGCTGTAGCCGAAGGGGAGCTCGCCTCGAACCTCGGCGATCAGACGGCGGACGAGCCCTGCGGACGTTCCGGACGGTCGGCATGCTGGTACACGGGATCGTTCCGGTCGCGACGACCCTTGAGAAACCTGTCCGGAATGGCCGAGAACTCGTCCTGGGCATACCTCTGAATCCACTCCGTCGTCGCCACTCGCCGCGAGAAGCGCCATTGGCCATCCTCGTCCGACGACGCCCGCTGCTCGAGATCGTCGATCCAGCGGAAGCCGATGGCCTGACCCCGACGTCCGCCTTCGCCCCCATCGAAGTGCAACGCCATCCCGTAGCTCTCGCAGCGCGCCGACCCGGGCACCTCGGGATCGATTTCGACCAGCATGTTGGCCACCAGATGGACGGTCGAAGCGTAGGTCTCGAGCACGTCCCAGACCCAGCGGAGAGCCTCGTCGACGCCGCCGGCGAAGTCCCCGTGGTGGTCAACCGCGTCGGCGTGGTAGCACGAGCGCACGAGGTCCAGGTCCATCCGGTCGACGCCGCGGCAGTACCGGAGCACCACGTTCTTGATATTGCGCTCCGCCAGCAGTAGCTGCACGTCATTCACCTGATGAGCTCCCACCGCTTCGCCCTTCGTGGACCAGGACGGGGGACGCCCCCGGCGCGAACGTCAGTCACCCCTCATTCCGCAGCTTGCTCGTAGATCTCGACGGCGTGGGCGAGATCCTCGGCCGAGATCTCGAGTCCGTTCGGAGTCTTGCGCACCCCCAGGTCGTGGGCATTGAAAAAGCCGGCTATGCCTGAGAGGCAGTTCATCTCTGCCCCGATACAAATCGTGTCCATCCTGATCGTCACGGACTTGCAGCATGGGTTGTGGCGACGGAATCGGCTCAGCAGGGTTTCGAGGTCATTCGTCATTGATCACAAAGGCTAACGCTCGGGCCACGCGGTCTGGTGGAGGCTCGCTGCTCAGAGGTGCTCGAACGCCCGTGCCTCCTCGTCATCGACCACCGCCACGTGAGCCGGCACGTAGATGGCGGCGGCGAGAGTGGCGAGCACCATCACGGCCACGCCCACCAGTGCGGCCAGGCGAAGACCGCTCACGAAGGCCTGATTGGAGGCCTCCTTGACGGCTTGGCCGAGACCATGAGGCAACGTACCGGCCACACCGACCGCGTCCCCGATCTGATTGCCGATGGCTTGCCTCGTTCCCGCCGGCAGGCTGCGCAGCGTCCCGGCGAACGCAGCCTGCATGTTGGCGCGGTAGGCCGTCGTCGCCAGGCTGCCGATGACGGCCACTCCGAAGGCGCCGCCCAAGAGCTGCACCATGCTCCGCAGCCCCGACCCGGCACCCACCTTGTCCGGCGCAAGTGTGCCGACGATGGCAGTGGACGCCGGAGCGACCGTCAATCCCATGCCGGACCCGATGAGGCCGAACGCGATAGCGATGGTCAAAAAACCTGAGTCGACGGTCAACGTGGCCACGGTGACCAACCCGCCCGCGATGAGCACCATGCCGGTCAGCATGATGGCGCGGAGCCCGAAGCGGGCGGTGAGACGCGCCGCCACGTTGCTGCCCACCAGACTTCCTATGGCCAACGGCAAGAAGCGGACCCCGACTCCGAACGGGTCGGCTCCTTGGACGAATTGGATGTACTGGCTGAGGAGATAGCTCACGCCGAACATGGCGAAGAAGGCGGCGGTCACCGCCCCCAGGGCGGACGAGAACGTCCGGTTCTTGAACAGGGCCAGGTCGAGGAGTGGGTCTTCTCGTCGCTTGTTCCACGACAAAAAGCCGAGCAGCAGCGCCACGGCGACGGCGAAGGAGACCACCACCGTGCGAGAGCCCCAGCCGTCGGTGGAGGTCACGATGAGTCCGTAGGTGAGTGCGGTCAGCCCCAGGGATGAGAGCACGACTCCCACTGGGTCGAGTTTGGGGGGACGGACGGCGCGGCTCTCCGAGACCGCGAAGAGTCCGCCGATCAATGCGAGCACGGCCACCGGCACGTTGATAAGGAAGACCGAGCCCCACCAGAAGTGCTGGAGGAGCCAGCCACCGATGATCGGCCCGGCGGCGGCGCCGATGCCGCCCACGCCGGCCCAGATGCCGATGGCTCGGGCCCGATTGTGGCCGGAAAAGGTGGTCACGACGAGCGACAGCGTCGCCGGCATCAAGAAGGCGGCCCCGAGTCCCATGACCGCCCGGGCCCCGATGAGCGGGCCCGTCGAATGGACCAGCGCACACGCCAGTGAGCCACCACCGAATATCGCCACCCCGATCAGGAAGAGGAGCCGACGGCCGAAGCGGTCTCCCAGTGCGCCTCCGAACAGGATCAGGACGGCCGTCGTCAAGGTGTAGCTGTCGGCGATCCACTGCAATCCGCTACTGCTGGGGTGAAGATTCTTGACCAGCGTCGGCAGCGCGATGTTGAGCACCGTCTGATCCAATGAGATCAACAGGACGGTGAAGCACATGACACCGAGCGCGAGCCATTGCCGCCCGGTAATGATGGTGTCGTCGCCGAGGCGCGGCAGATCTGGGTGGCGGCTCCGTGTTCTCGAAGCGATGGAAGTCACGTCTCTCCTGGAGTGCGGGTGGGGATCATGGGAATCATTCGCCTATCCCCTCCCCTTGCGACAGGCTTGCGCGGTGCTACTCGTCTATTTCGGCAGAAGCGGTGTGGCCAACTCCTCAATCCCCCGGTAGACAAAGGGCGCAGGCGTTGGCTCGACGTCCTGATCTGCCCACGCTTGCAGCGCCGTATTGATCGTCAAGGTAATGGTCCCCGCGGTGATGAGGTTGCGCAGATCCGTCGGGTCCGTGCCCGTGCGCTCGGCGATCAGCTCGGCCATCCGGTCCCGCTTGCCGTAGGCCTCTTCCAACCAGCGCGCCCTGAGCGCGGGAGTCTCTTGCAGCAGGGCCAGGAAGGAGCGGACTCGCGTGGTGTCCTCCCAACCGGCGGCCAGGGATTGCTCGATCGCCTGGCCCACCGCGACCTGCAACGACTCGCCGGCCGGCCGGTTTCGCAAGGCGTCGAGGAACAGGTCCAGGCTGGTGGTGCCCAGCGCCACCACCAGGTCCTCTTTTGTCGGAAAGTAGCGAAAGAACGTCCGCGGTGAGACGTCCACCGCGGCCACAATGTCGTCGATCGTCGTGGCCGCATAGCCACGTTGGTAGAACAGGTCCGCCGCCGCCGCGGCGAGTTGACGCTTCGTGCGTTCCTTCTTGCGTGCCGCCAGCCCCACCTTGGGCGGTTCCATCGTCAGTGAAGCCGTCACCATGCCCGTTTCTCCTCAATACAGAACTGCGGAACGCCTGATCATGCCTTTTGGCACAAACTGCCAGAAACCGAGTATAGGGGGTTGGTGTTCGCTTCACACCGCGGCGACCGGGAGGGCCGGCGTCGTCCCGCCGGGACGGGCGCAGAGGGGTGGCGGCATGAGGTCCCCCAGGGCTCTCCTGGCGGGACAGCCCGGGAGGTTCGCCGGAGCCGGGAGAATCAACGGCGACGCCTGCTCAATTCGGTGCGGAGGGTTGCTCCTCGGCGGTGCGGTAATCGCCGAACTGCGCATCGCGTTCGGTCAGGGCGCCGGTGAGTCCCTTTTCCTGAATCTCCGCGATGAACCGATCCATTGTCTCGGTATGGATTCCCAGGGCACAGAGCTCGGTACCCAGACGGATCGCGGTGCGAATGCCCATCGTCTCCATACCGCGGTGCACGATCCGCTTGTTGAGCTGGAGCACGTCGGACGGCAGCCTCGCGATGCGCTCGGCGACGGCGAGGACGTTCTCCTCCAGCGTCTCGATGGGAAACGCTTCGTTCGCCCAACCGAGTCGTGCGGCCTCGGTTCCCGAGATCGAGTCCCCGGTCAGCATCATCTTCATGGCCGTCCGCATGCCGAGGAACCAGGAGTGGAAGTGCATGTCGGGAACGCCGAAGCGGACGGCGGGATAACCCATTTGGGCATCCTCGGCAATGAAGACCAGGTCGCAGCAGGTGGCGAGTTCACTCCCTCCGGCCAGGCAATACCCGTGTACCTGGGCGATCACCGGCTTGGCCAGATCCCAAATGCCCATCCATCCGTCAGTGACATGGCGCGGCCACGCACCTTCACCGGCTGCGGTGAAATAGGGCAGGTCGAGGCCCTCGTTTCCATTGGCCAGGTCGTAGCCGGCACTGAAGCTCTTGCCATTGCCCCGAAGAATCGTCACGCGGACGTCAGGGTCCCGGTCGTGATCCTGCAACGCGCGCAGGATGTCGCCTCGCAACGTGTGATTGAGGGCGTTTCGCTTCTCCGGCCGGTTGAGCGAAATGCGGCGAACGCGCGGCTTGGGCTCGTCGACCTCGATGAGTGAATACGTCACAACCCCCACCATCCATTCTCAAGAGCGCAGCATGCTGCGCGGCGTGGACCAGCGTCGACCTTTATAGTTCATCGCTCGTCGGCCCAAAGTGGCCGGTCGCCACCCTCGGAGGTGGCCCCCGAAGGGATATGGGGACCGGGCAGCAGGGGACCCAGCCGGACGAACGTGTGTTCGTACTCGGCTAAACTTGGCGCATGCAGGCGTCCTACCAGCCCTCTCTGCTGGATAGCGGAACCACGATCGAGCTGGCGCGGGTCACTCCCGGACACGAACGGACGTCCCTATCCGAGGGGGCATGGGTCGAGCTTCGACGCAACTGGGTCTCGGGGTCCGACGGGCTTTTCGACCGACTCTCGGAGGCGGTTCCGTGGAGAGCCGAACGGCGACGGATGTACGACCGTGTACTCGACGTCCCGAGGTTGGTCTCTTTCTACGACGAGAACGAGCCGCTTCCCGATCCCACGCTCGCAGCAATGAGAGGCGCGCTCAGCGAGGAGTACTGGCCCGAGCTCGGAGAGCCCTTTTGCACCGTCGGGCTCTGCCTGTACCGGGACGGCAATGACAGCGTGGCATGGCACGGCGACACCATCGGGCGCGGGAGCACCGTCGACACGCTGGTGGCGATCGTCTCGTTGGGTGCACCGCGCAGCTTCCTCTTACGCCCACGAGGCGGCGGCCCCTCGCGCCACTTCGAAGTGGGGAGAGGCGACCTTCTGGTGATGGGTGGGAGCTGCCAGCGGACGTGGGAACATTCCGTGCCCAAACGCTCTCGCGTGGACGGACCCCGCATCAGCATCCAGTTTCGCCCGGCCGGGGTGCGCTGAGACTCCCAGCGCGATGAGGAGTGGGCTTGGTAGTTTGCAGCCCGAGAGACACACGAGAGATCGATGTCCGCCTCCGCGTGATGCCCGAATCACCAGCGCCATTCCGGTGTCGAGGTCGAAGGGCGGATGCGGCAACGAGGAGACCAAGGGATGAGCGACACGAACAAATCGGGGGACCTGCCCAACTGGGCCGATCAGATGAAGGCGCTGGCGCAGGTCGGCGACAATCTGATCGCCAAGTGGCGGCCGGACGGAGCGACCGAGGCCGAGACCCAGGACATGAACAAGCTGGCCCTCTCGATCCTGGCCAGCGGATACCTCTGCCGGGTCTACACCGACGCGCACCGACCGGTCTTCATGCCGTTGTGGAACTACGCCATCAACCAAGGTGGCCCCGACCCCGATTACGTCTACTCGACCGCCGAGATCGACGCCAAGGGGGTCTACGAGATATCCGGTTACCGAGGCACAAGCCGTTTCGTGGAAATCACCCAGCAGAGTTTCGACATGATGCACCCGTCGGACATGGAACAGGGCAGCCCGGTCCCCACCATCAACGACCTGGACGATCTCCAACTCGACCGGGACGGCCGCTTCAGAGTTGTGTTGAGCGCCGAGCGGCCGCCCGACCACAGCGGTGATTGGTGGGAGCTGCACCCCGGTGCCCGCAGGCTGCTCATGCGCAAGTGCGCCTGCGACTGGGATGGCGAGATCGATGCCCGGGTTGCCATAAACCGCTTGGACGATGCGGGCCACGACATGACACCGGAGGAAATTGCCCGCCGATTCTCCGATATGGCCGCCTGGATCGAGGGAATGATCGAGTTCGACATGAAGCTCGTCCGCTACTACCGCGAGCACCACGGGGTCAACACGATCCTGCGCTCTTCAAAGATCGATTCCATGGGCGGATTGCCCAAGCAGGCCTATTACGACGGCATCCACGAGATCGACGACACCGAGGCCTTGATCATAGAAACTGAGCTCCCGAAAACGTGCCGTTACTGGCAGGCTCTGGTCGGCGATGATCGCTTCTGCACCGTGGACTGGGTGAACCGGCAGTCGAGCCTGAATGACTCGCAAGCCCGCATCGACGGTGACGGCAAGTTTCGCGCTGTTATCTCCCGGCTCGACCCCGGGGTGCCGAATTGGCTCGACAAGGCCGACTACCCCTGGGGGATCATCCAGATGCGTTGGAACCGGGCGAGCGACTATCCCGACCCGACGATCAAGAAAGTGCCGCTCAGCGAGGTGCGGAGCCACCTGCCTGAGGACACGCCGGTCGTCACGCCCGCCCAACGCCAAGAGGACCTGCGCCGGCGGCGCGAGAGCGCGCAACTACGGCGCATCTGGTAGCGATTCCCCGCTGGTCCGATCGATCAAGGCTGATCGGTCAGCCGCTCGATCTCGGCGACGGCCACATGCATCAGTTCGGTCGGCGAGAGCTCAGCACCTCGACCGAACGCGGTGCGGTAGGCGTCGTTCGACAGCCGGGTCCGTGACGCGTCGAGGACCCTTTCGCGTTGGGCGGCCGAGGCAAGCGCCGTTTGCCCGAGCGCGCCGCACAACAGGGTCGCCACATCGAACGCACCCACGGCCATCAGGGGATCCAAGGTGCTCACGACCGTTTGCAGCTGCTGGGAGAGGTCGCCCGACCGGCCGAAGCCCTCCAGCAGTTCCCCCAACGCGACCAGACCCGCTCTGTGACCACCCCGTGCCGCGTCGAGCTCGCTCAGGACCCGCTTCGCCTGGTCGCCCAGCAGACCGGAATGACCTTCCTCCGCCTGCGTCACGGCCTCTACGAGCGCGCTGCGGGCCCGCTCTGGATCATCGGTCGCCAGCACCCGCCCCATCGAGACCAGGCCCATCGCTCGCAAGGAGGCACTTCCCCAACGGTCACCCAGTGCCACCAATTCCTCGGCCCATCGGAGACCTCCGGCCGGATTGGTCGAAAACGAGGCAGCCAGCGCCCGGTCGAAACATGCCACGGCGTGGGGCATGGGGTCGCCGCTCACTGCTGTGATCTTCACCAGCTGCTCGAGGAACTCTTCGGCCCCCTCGAATTGCGAGCCTGCGGCACACACCAGGGCCAAGACATTGCGCGACAACCACACGGTCGGCGCGCCCAGTCGGGCCTCCAGATCCAGACTCTTCCTACTCAGGGTCTCGGCGTCCGTCAGCCGTCCTTCGACCAATGCCATGTTGGCCGAGACGGCCAGCGCCACCGCGCTCACGGCGTGTTCCTTCTCGCCCAGAGTGGCGAGCGTCTCGGTGGCCCACCGACCGATCTCGATCCGCCCGCGCAGGACGAGCTCAGGGACGACCGAGTCGAGCAGATGCATCCCCAAGTCCCAATTGCCCTCGGCCACGCACCACGCGAAGGCGGCGCGGATGTTGTCGAACTCGAGATCAACGGCGGCGACGCTGCCTGACTCCTGGGGCCCGTAGGGGCACTTGGACAACCGCGCCGCCAGGGAGGCGAAGTAGCTGGCGTGTGCCTCCGCCACTCTGGCCCGGTTTCCGTCGGCCTCGAGCTGTCTGGACGCGTAGTCGCTGATCAGCGCGAGCATCCGATAACGGGCCCTCCCGGGGACCGATCCCTCCGTCCCGATGAGGGACTGATCCCACAGGTCTGCGATGGCGTTCGCCACCTCGCCGTCATCGAACCCAAGTGCCGCACCAAGAGCCTCGGCCAACTCCAGCCCGAACCCTCCCTCGCAGACCGACAGGGCGGCGAACATCTGTCGTGACGTCGGCGAGAGCAGCCCGAACGACCAGTCGATCGTGGCGCGGAGCGCCCGGCGCTGACGTGAGCCGTCGGCCGACTCGAGCAAATCGAACGATCGACTGAGCCGAATCTCCAGCTCTGTCGGTGTCATGGCGGTCAGGCGCCGTGCCGCCAGCTCGATGGCCAGCGGAAGGCCGTCGAGGCGATCGACGATTTCGGGCAGCGACGGGTCCTGCACATCCACCACGGCACCCGCGGCGCGGGCGCGATCGAGCAGAAGGGCGACGCGGGGTCCCTGGGCTTGCGAGCCAGCAGAAAGACGCCGTAGGGGATGTACGCGCATGACGTGCTCTCCGGGCAGCCCCAGGGCACGTCGACTCGTAAAGACCACTTTCGCCAACCCACCCTCCCTCACCATGGGGGCGAGCTCGGCGGCGACCGGCGCCGCGACCTGCTCACAGTTGTCCACGATCAAGAGGGCCTCGGAGAATCTGAGCCAATCGGAGAGGTCCCCGCGTATCTCAGAGGTCGACGCGGCCCGCAGACCGAGCGCCGCGGCCAGGCGCTCGACGACCTCGTCGCCCGTGGTAGCCACCGAAAGGTCGCAGAACCAGGTCCCTCCGGCGAATCGGCCGCCTTCGATCGCGGCGAAATGGACGGCCAGCCTCGTTTTCCCCACCCCGCCGACTCCGGTCAGGGTGACGATCGGGACCTGGTCCACCAGTCTGACCAATTCGACCAGCTCGGTGTCCCGGCCCACGAAGCTTGTCGAGGGCGTGGGGAGCGTGCCCGTCCCGGGCCGACCAGCGCGTAGGGCTCGGACGGCACGGCCGAGCTCGCGATGGCGCAGCTCGTACGCGTGGACAGGGCGGGGCACATCGCTGAGCGACCAGTGCCCGAGGTCGAGCAGCTCACACCCGGCGGGAAGCCCATCGCGTGCGAGCTCGGCCGTGGTGGCAGACACGACCACTTGCCCTCCATAGGCCGCCTGCGCCAAGCGGGAGGCGTTGTGCAGCACCGGACCGAAGATGCTTCCATCGACCATTTCGGCCTCACCGGTGTGAACGGCCGCCGTGACAGGCAAGTGGCCCATCTTGCCCCACGACTGGGTGGAAACGGATCGTTGGAGCTCGAGCACCGCCCGCAGCGCGTCGGAAGGATGCCCGAAGACCGAAAAGGAGCTGCCATCGGCCCGGCTCAGCACCCGTCCCCCGTGCGCCGAGACCGCGGCAACCAGAAGCTCGTCATACTGCTTGATGGCGTTGACCATTTCTGCCGGGGACTCGCTCCACAGGCGCGCTCTGCCCTCGAGATCCGTGGCGGCGATCGTGACCACGACCCGGGCGCCGGTGGACACCTCCGGGCGTGGGTCCGAGAGGACTTTTCCACTCGTGGGATGGCCCACGAGCAGAGTCGGCTCTTGCATGAGAATGGCCCGCTCGAGCGCCGCCAAGTCCGGCGAGGGCGCAATACCCAGTTCCTCGGCCAACAGTGTCCGCACGCGTTCATAGGAGCGCAGGGCGGCGGCCTGTGATCCGCTCCGGTAAAGAGCGAGCATGAGATGTCCCCAAAGCTTCTCATCGAACGGATGCTCTGTCACGACCGCTTCGAGCTCCGCCACGAGCTCGGCTCCGGCGCCCCCAGCGAGATCGGCCTCGAACCGTTCCTCCAGCGCACAGAGCCGCGCTGCTTCCAGCGCCGTGCGACGAGGCCGCACGAATGGAACGCTGTCCAGCCCTACCAGGGGCGGTCCGCGCCAAAGTTCGAGCGCATGGCGCAGCAAGGTGGCGCGGGTGGGCTGTTTCGACCCCTGCACCAA
>Ga0302325_10018148_pt1 | contig 14835 bp, 12 predicted proteins | sample Palsa_T0_2_FD_201948 | JGI IMG/M metagenome (GOLD analysis project Ga0302325, IMG submission 201948) | Peat permafrost microbial communities from Stordalen Mire near Abisko, Sweden - Palsa_T0_2 | ecosystem: Environmental > Terrestrial > Soil > Palsa > Peat permafrost | place: Sweden: Abisko... | reverse complement strand
CCGGATTGGCCCAGACCCTTTGCTGAAAGGCAACAGTTGACCGAAGACATGCTCACGACGCGCACTCCGGAAGCGCATGCATGGGCCGTGAAGACCTTTCGCGAACTAAGAAGCGACGGTCAGTTTTTCCCAATGACGGTGGGCCAGCAGACCGTGGTGTTCCCGGGATTCGATGGCGGTGCCGAGTGGGGTGGCCCAGCAGTCGATCCAGTTTCGAAGATTCTCTTCGTCAACGAGAACGAGATGGCATGGCTCGGTGGCCTGGTTCCACGCGAGAAGACCGTCGGGATGGGAGTGCAGGTCTACAACGATCAATGCGCCATGTGTCACGGCATGGATCGAGCCGGCGCTCCGCCAACGTTTCCGAGCCTGATTGACATCGACAAGCGACTGACCGAGCAGAAAATCACGGACGCAATTCATAAGGGAACGGAACGGATGCCCTCGTTTCCAAATATTGACGACGAACATCTGCGGGCGCTACTCGACTATCTGCGCAGCGGCAACGACACTTCCGGTAAGAAGGAACTGAGTTCGACACCCGAACTACCGTCGCCGGGGCAAACTGCGGATGCGGCTGGCGCAGCGGTGTATAGCGATCGCTGCGCCATTTGCCATGGCGATCACCTCGAAGGGATTCCGCCTGCGTTCCCGATGCTGGTCGGATTGGGCGCCCGGCTTTCTGAAGCCCAGACCATCGAGCTGATTCACACTGGCAAGGGAAGAATGCCGCCGATGCCCGACATCGTGGGACCGGAAATGGAAGCGCTGCTGCGCTATCTCGGGGTCCATGCAAGCGCGCAGGACGAAGCCGAACAGGCTGGCAAGGACCGATACACTTTCACCGGCTATCGAAAATTCCTTGATCCCGACGGCTACCCGGCCATCGCTCCGCCATGGGGAACACTCAACGCAATTGATCTGAAAACAGGGCAGTACCTGTGGAAGATTCCTCTTGGGGAATATCCGGACTTGGCGAAAGGGGGCATGAAGAACACGGGCACCGAGAACTACGGAGGCCCGATTGTGACTGCCGGCGGGCTGTTGTTCATTGGCGCCACGGTGTACGACCGGAAATTCCACGCCTTCGACACGAGAACAGGCGCGTTGCTATGGGAATATGAGTTGCCATTCGCGGGAATGGCCACGCCTTCGACGTATAGGATTGACGGGCGGCAATATGTCGTCACCGTTTCGAGTGGCGGCCGCGATCCCAAATCGCCTGCGGGCGGCGCGTATATAAGCTTCGCCCTGCCGCGTTAGTTGGCCTGTTACCGCTAGCCCACTTTTCCGGTATCGAAAAACTAAGGCCGAAGTGGTCGACCCCTGGAGCTGTTTCTTTGTCCACCTTTGGTCTGCCATTCATCCCAGAGGATACCTCTTTCAGCTTCCGGGAGGAACTGCCGCGGCCATTTTGAATTTCAGCTGAATCGCTGAATGTGAAAACTTTGGGGAATAATACCGATAAAACGCCGTCGCATACCGACAAAGTTTAGCTGCAGTTACTTTGCAAAGTAATAAATAGCCGACTCGGCAGTGTCGTTAGCTAATCCTATGAGAGGGGATAATATGTCCGGTGTTTTTAGCAAGTGAAGTGTCCGCTTAACGGGCGGTGAGGATGGAGCCAAGCGCGAGAGCATGGAGATCTATCCGAGGACCGCGGCGGAGCGGGTGCTGTGACGAATCGCGGAAGCGACTTCCCGTAAGTGTTCCCCTGTTATCCGATACGCACTTGCCCAGCGCCGTAAGGAGAGTCTCGTCATTGCGAGCCTTCGCTAAAGGTACGAATTGATATTTTTCGGCCAGCAGGACATACAGCAACACGTCCTGTGATGAGGACTATGTCCAGGGCTATTGGATTCCCCGGTCCCCTTCTCATCGATGTGTTTTCCAGTTGCTTCCTCTTGCAAGGTTTGTTCTCGTTCTTGCCCGTTATCGCTCAAGTACTGGTTTCCGATGAGTATTGCATTCTGTGTACTCATGATTTCCCTTCCTACGGCTTCTCTCAAGGTGGAACTACACCCTGAGAGACATTCTGCCAGTGTGACGATCACCAAAGATGGTTGCTTTTGCTCAGGTAGCAAACCGCTTTGTCTAGAACTGGTTGCATAAATGTCGTCGCGGCCGAATGAACGCATCCCTCAGGGGCTGAAGCCCTCTGTTTTACAGGCCCATTGCGGCACGGCTGAAGCCGTGCCCTTTCAAAACACCATTTATGCAACCAGTTCTAGATTTGTCCTTCGGAGAATCTTTGCTCAGCAGGATTACCCCTCGCTCCGGCGAGGTGGAGGGAGTGGAGAGTTGGTGCGACAAAAAGAACGGCACGGGGCTTTCAGCCTGAATAATTGGGTACAGGTACTTGTCCCCATCTGTGCGTCCATGATTGAGCTCCCGAAGAGCCGATGTTGGCCGGCACAGCGCAAAAGGTTGATCCTTCGCTCTGCCGAAGAGAACCGCTCCGCTCAGGACGACAATTCAAAATCGTTCAGGATCGCAGCGGGTTTGGAGCCGGTTGACTCTTGTGAACGCTGCTATGCTCGAAGGGGGAGTTCGGACTTGTTCGCTCCGATTCGGTTCATTTGGAATGCTACGCGCGGCCATCGGCTGACGCCGTGGCGCAGTGAGTTTCTTCGCTGGCGTGTCGAGACGTATTCCGGCAAACCGGCCGGGACGCTGAGCGCGAAGGACGTGTTTAGTTTTGTCTGGAGTTCGCGCTGGGAGCTGCTTAGTTTTCTTGCATGGACATCCCGCCTTGAAAAGGAGACGCGCAAGCGTGGTTGAAGCATGCGCCATTGCCGGTCAGATATGGCCGGACCGATTCATTCAGGCTCGTGCCGGCAGTCGCGCAAGTCGAAATTTCCGCTGTCTTCTTTTGATGCCTCTCCTTTTGCTCGCTCTTTTTCAGCCGGTCAGAGCGCAACAACTCCCGCCACCGGAGCCTCCGAGGGCGTTGCCTGGCTCGGAAGAACCTGCTGCTACGGTCCGCGTAACTACCAATGAGGTGCTCGTTCCCACGCTAGTGGAGAAGAAGGGTGGAGGCATCCTGTATGGGCTGAAGCAATCGGATTTTGTCCTCGAGGACAACGGGGTTCCGCAAAAGATTCGCGTCCAGGAGGAGATGGATACAACGCCGGTTGCGCTGGTGATTGCGGTGGAGCAGGGAGGCGTGAGTGCATTGGAGTTTGGCAAAGTCGCCAAGCTTGGGCCGCTGCTCGATCTCTTTCTTTCGGACCAGCGGAGCGAGGCTGCTCTTATGGGATTCGACTCGAAGCCGCATCTTCTGCACGACTACACGCACTCCAGCGAGGATATGAACGACGCGCTTCAAGGGCTCCGACCTGGCGACGGAGGCGCAGCGATCCTGGACACGATCAGCTCTGCGGTTGATTTATTGGAGACACAGCCGAAGGAATTCCGGCGCGTTCTTCTTTTGATCAGCGAAGAGCGCGATCACGGCAGTAAGCATACCAAGCCGGCGCAGTTGATCCAGAAGATTGGCCGTTCGAATGTTCTGGTTTTGAGCGTTTCGTTTTCGCCGTCACGCGCGGAATTTCTTCACGATGTGAAGGACTCCGGCGACAACCGGACGATGAACATGATTTCGCCGCTTGTCATGGCTGTGAAGGCTTTTAAGAAGAACGTCGCTAAGGAAATCGCAGGTGAGAGCGGCGGGGAATATGCGACGTTTACCGGCGACAAGCGATTTGAGCAACGTGTCGTCGACGCAGCCAGCCACGTCCGCAACCGGTATCTGATCAGCTTTAGTCCGTCCGACCCGAGCCCTGGATTGCACAGCATTCGTGTGAGAACGACGCAGGATTATGGAGCGCGCATTGTGGCGAGGGCCAACTATTGGTTCCAGCAGGAGGAATGAGATCAACGCCCGCACGATCATGGGTTTGACCTGCGCTTCCTAGGCCGCGCCGGATAGCGTTGGAGGGCCGTTCATGGTAATCTCACAATAGACACTTGAGAGTGGACTGAGAACGCAAGAGGAGTAACCCCCGCCGTGCTGGCGACTGCAAAGAAAACCACCCTAATTGAACGCTTCCGCACCCACGATACGGACACCGGTTCGCCGGAAGTCCAGATCGCGATTCTGAGTGAGCGGATCGGCGAACTGACCGAGCACTTTAAGACACACAAGAAAGACCATGCTTCCCGTCGTGGTCTACTCATGCTGGTCAGCAAGAGACGCCGTCTGCTGGATTACCTGAAGGCGCACGATTCAGACCGCTATCGCGACGTCATCGCCAAGCTCGGACTCCGGAAGTAACAAGAAAGCAAACATTGAGCCGGAAGCGCCCAGACCGAAGCATGGTCACGGCCCCCGTTCTACACAGGACATGGGGCCATGGTGTACCTGACGAATCCCATCTGCTGCAACGGCAGAGGGGCTGCTTTGGGTCGCGTGTCGCCTCAAATTGCGACGCGAAAGCCGTCAAAGAATTCCGTGCCGGGGGCACGCGCCGCGATAAATTCAGTCGTGATCGTGGCCTGACCCTGTCAGTGGCATTTCTTCTACAAGTTTCCCAAGCGAACAAAACGAAACGAGGACTCTATGTCTACGAAGCATGAAGTAGCTGTCGAGCTTGCCGGCGGCAAGCGGCTGGTTTTTGAGACTGGCCGCATCGCGAAGCAGGCATCCGGCTCCGCCCTGGTGACCACGGGCGAAACCGTTGTGCTAGCCACTGCAGTGGCCTCCCCGGACCCAAGGGAAGGCATCGATTTCTTCCCCTTGACTGTCGATTATCGTGAGTACACCTACGCCGGCGGGCGCATTCCCGGCGGGTTCATCAAGCGCGAAGGCCGGCCCAGCGAGAAAGAGATTCTGACTGCGCGGCAAATTGACCGCCCCATCCGTCCTCTGTTCCCTGACGGTTTCCGCAATGAGACGCAAGTGATTGCGCTGGTTTTCTCCGCCGACAAAGAGAACGATCCCGATGTGGTTGCGATTAACGCAGCGTCGGCGGCATTGGCGTTGTCGGATATTCCATTCAGCGCGACTGTGGGTGCAGTGCGAGTGGGCCGGGTCGATGGTGAATTCATCATCAATCCGACGTATGCCGAGCGCGCTTCCACCACTGTGAACATCATGGTTGTGGGCCACAAAGACGGCATCGTGATGATTGAGTCGGGCGCCAAAGAAGAAACAGAAGACGTGATATTGGCGGCCATCGAATTTGCTCACACTGAGATTAAGAAGATTGTTGCTGTCATCGAAGAGCTGGTTGCAAAAGCTGGCAAAAAGAAGCGCGCTTTTACCGCGCCCGAGTTCGACGAGCCTTACTTCGCAGAACTCAATGCCAAGGTTGGCGATCGTCTGAAGGACGCGCAGGACACAAAGAAGTATGGCAAGACCGAGAGCTACGCGCTGATCAAGAAGATCAAGGATGAACTCGCTGCCGGACTTCCCGCAGACGACCCGAGCGCGAAGAAGAAGCTTGGCACGTACTATGAACATCTCATCGAGAAGCTCTTCCGGGAGCAGGTGACGAAGGAGCGTATTCGGCCCGATCGCCGCGCCTTCGACGAGATTCGCGCAATCTCAATCGAGACTCGCGTTCTGCCTCGCACCCATGGTTCGGCGCTGTTCACCCGTGGTGAAACACAGGCCCTGGTCACCTGCACGCTGGGAACCAACGATGACGGCCAGCGCCTGGAGAGCTACGAAGGCGAGCAGCGGAAGAATTTCATGCTGCATTACAATTTCCCGCCATTCAGCGTAGGCGAAACGGGGCGCATGACGGGAGTGGGCCGGCGTGAAATCGGCCACGGCGCATTGGCCGAGCGTGCGATTACCGCCGTTCTGCCGAGTCCGGATGAATCGCCTTATTCGATCCGTGTGGTCTCGGACATCCTCGAATCGAACGGCTCGTCGTCGATGGCGTCCGTTTGCGGAGCAAGCCTTGCGTTGTTCGATGCGGGAATTCCCCTCAAGGGCGCGGTAGCCGGCGTTGCAATGGGACTGGTGAAAGAGGGTGACGACTACGCCATTCTCACCGACATCGCCGGGGCGGAGGATCACTACGGTGACATGGACTTTAAAGTCGCCGGTACACGCAAGGGAATCACCGCTCTGCAGATGGACATCAAGATCGGCGGTCTGACGCGTGAGATTCTGCAGCAGGCAATGGATCAGGCCCGGCGCGGCAGACTGTTCCTGCTCGACAAGATGGACGAGGCACTTTCCGGACCCCATCAGGAGCGCTCGCAGTATGCTCCGCGCATTGAGACCGTAATGATCCCGACCGACAAGATTCGCGATCTGATTGGCAAGGGCGGCGCGACCATTCGTGGAATCGTCGAACAGACCGGCGCCAAGATCGATGTCGATGACACCGGCAGAGTGAGCGTTGCCTCAAGCGACGCCGACGGCCTGAAAAAGGCTCTGGCCATGATCAACGACATCACGGCCGTTCCCGAAATCGGCAAGGTATATCTCGGCAAGGTAGTCCGGTTGGCGGAGTTTGGAGCATTTGTCGAACTCTTTCCAGGCACGGACGGACTGTTGCACATCTCTGAGATCGCCGAACATCGCGTGAAGGAAGTTAAGGACGAGCTTCGCGAAGGCGATCAGGTGATGGTCAAGGTTTTGGCTATCGAAGGCAACAGGATCAAGCTCAGCCGCAAGGCGCTCATCAAGGAGCAAAAGGCGAAGCTGGCGCAATCCTCTCCCGTGGTTGAGACAGAGGAAGCCAATTCGGATTCGCCAGCTGCGCCCCCGCCGGCGCGACCGCGCAATGAATTCGACGAGCGCCAACCCCCGTCGAACCAGAGCACCATCCTGATCGAAGGCGGAGACGACTTCGACGAAGAGGATGGCGAAGAGATCGACGAGGAGAACGAGCCGAACTTCAACCGCGTGGAAGGCGCCCCAGTGCCAGTCGGTGGACCGCCGAGTGGCGCGGCGCGTCCGGCGCCAGCAAATGCGAACAATCGTCGCCGGCGTCGGCGGCGCGGAGGCCGGGGCCCAGGCGGCGGACAGAACTAGACGCATTCAACAGGATGACAACTGAGAAGGCCCAGGCGAATTCGCTCGGGCCTTCTCGCTTTACAGGCAATTGCTCTTTGAATTAGGCGCTAAAGCGCTCAGACGCGATGCCAAACCCCGGTTCGTCCGCGACCGTTTGCGGGAGAATTTTACCTGCAGCGATTTCTTCTTTGGTCCCGCGCGTGAAATTCTTTTCATCGTACATGCGCAGATCGGCAGCAATGCAGAGGGCTTCCATTTCGGTGGCATCATCTGGATAAAGTGCCACACCGATACTGGCTCCTACACGTACTATCCGACCTTCCACGGTGAGTGGCTGGTTGAGGTTTTGCAAGAGAGACTCGGCAACCTGACGGGCACTTTCATCATTGGCCGAGTCCTCGAGAATTATTGAGAACTCGTCTCCTCCGGTCCGCGCGACTGTATCGCAGTTACGAACTCGCCCCAGAAAAAGCGCGCCGACCTGCTGCAGCAACAGATCTCCTGCATGATGACCCAGCGTGTCATTCACCTGTTTGAAGTGATCCAGATCGATCACCAGCAATGCAGCCTTGGCGCCTGAACGCCGCGCCCGTTCCAAAGCGACTGTGAGCCGGTCCTGGAAAAGCCGCCGATTCGGCAGTCCGGTCAACTCATCGTGCAGGGCAAGATACCTGTTGTGTTCAAGCTGATCCTCTAGGAGCAAAAGAATCATTCCAACCGCCACCACATATTTGGGCAGGTTCCAGACTTCGCTTTCTATATGGACTGTTGGATAGAAAGCCTGCATGCACGGGGCGACGACGAAGACGGACGCCCATGTCAGAAATCCCGCAATCGTAATGAAGGCGCCCGTGCTCGCGCGGCGATAAGCGAACCAGAAATGCAGACAACAGACAAAGTAGACAGTGAAGAGAACACCATTCAATGCGAGATCGCTGCCATTCCCCGGTCGATGCTGCACGAGCAATAGAAAGACAGAGAGCGAGCAATAGAGAATGACGATCATCCAGCGCAGAAAGTGCTGGAATCCACGCGCTGTGAGAAGAGCCACAATGATGGGTAGTCCCCCAATCAACACTGCTGCGGGTGCGAGCGCCCAGTCAGCCGCAGGGCTGACATTCATGAGGCAGATGTAGAGCGTGTTGGTCGCCAAAAGTGAAGCGAGCATCCATCTGCTGGAGGGCTCCTGGCGATAGGGGATCGAAGCATACGTGAAAAGGACGCCTGCAGCGATGAGCGAGGCCAGGCCTATGTCGGCGGCCAAAATGCTTATGGCGCCGGGCCAAGTCAGGAACATAAACGCGGCAAAATGCAGTGCAATCAATAGCCAGCCGGTAAGCCACAATTTCGAGATCGGTGTTTGGCCGCGGCGCGCAACGGAGGCAAAGGCGCAAGTCAGGAGTGCAACTGCCGCTAGATCCGGTAGTTTGGTCCAATCCAACACATTCACCCCATGGCAACCATTCGCGGTTCCACAATCGCAGTGACCCGAAACCACTGCCCCTAAGCGCATTCTCTCTTCCGGGGTCCCGACGACGGGTCTTCGTGGCTGGGCTGAAAGTAAGAGCTACTACCTTGCGCGACGCCCGAAGGAGCACATGAATTATGGAAGCGCTCCAGGTCGCTACCATCAGTTTGGTGTGAATCGGTCGCTGCCGGTATAGCTCTTTTGTGCCAAAGCGGGGAATTGACAAACTGGAGTGATTGTGGCGTCGGCGAATTGACCGTAATCGATTGGATGACCTTTCGCAAATTTCGGCAAAAAGGAGACTAACTCCTACATTAAACTCGCTTTGATGGCTGCCAGCCTCTACATCGTTGTTGAAGGAGAGGATCCGGGATTTGACACCTTCGTGAATGGGCGGTCCCTGGCTCGAAATGAGGAAGCCCTGGAACGGTTGGCTGCGGCAGAGAGCGTCACTCCGCTCCTCGAATTCTTCTCCGCGGACGAGAACTCCATGGCACTTCTGCTGGAACAGGGAACCGGCAAACCCGAATGGGCTCAGAATCTGCCACAGCCACAGTGGTATGCACCTGCCGAGGGTCTGGCGACCGTCTGCGCGCTCATCGGTTTTCTGGCAGTGAATCCGGGAATCATCGGTTCAGAGACTTTACCTGTTCTGTCGGAACTGAGAGAGTACGAAAGGGTGCTCAGGAAAACCGAAGAATACGGGCTGCGCTGGCATTTGGCGGCAAGCTGGCGTTGATGCTCCGAGGGATGACCTAATCGGCAAATGCCTCAGCTTCTCGGACAGGGAAGACATTTCCCATACGCTGAATTTGCGCGCCCAGCCCCTGAAGCTTTTCTTCAATCCGCTCGTAGCCTCGATCCATGTGGTAGACGCGATCCAGAATCGATTCGCCGTCGGCGACCAGCGCCGCGAGCACGAGTGACGCGGAAGCGCGCAGATCCGAGCACATCACCGCTGCGGCGCTCAGCCTTGTCGGTCCCTGCACCGTTGCAGTTCGGCCATCCACTTTGATGTTGGCGCCCATTCGGACCAATTCCTGGACATGCATGAACCGATTCTCGAAGATATTCTCCTTCACCAGACTCACGCCATCGGCCTGCGTCGCCAGCGCCATGTATTGGGCCTGCATGTCGGTTGGAAACCCTGGATACTCTTCTGTCGAAATATCCGCGGCATTGAGATGTCCATAGGACCGCACGCGAACAGTGTCCGCGCCTGCTACGTCGATCTTGGCGCCCGCTTCTTCCAATTTGGCAATCACTGCGCGGAGATGGTCCGGATTGCAGTCTGCAACAGTGACATCGCCGCCCGTGATCGCCCCAGCTACGAGAAATGTTCCAGCCTCGATCCGGTCGGGATTGATGCGATAAGTAGCGCCGTGCAGGCCGGTCACTCCCTGCACATGAATCGTCGACGTCCCGGCCCCTTCGATCTTCGCGCCCATCGCCATGAGCAATGCCGCCAGGTCTGTTACCTCGGGCTCGCGTGCGCAGTTCTCCATCACGGTTTCGCCGTCGGCGAGCACTGCGGCCATCAGGAGATCTTCGGTTCCAGTCACTGTAATCTTGTCGAAAACGAGGTGCGCACCTTTCAGATGATCGGCCCTGGCCTCAAGATATCCATGTTCCTGCACGATGGTTGCACCCATCTTTTCGAGGCCCTTGATATGCAGGTCGATGGGTCGACCACCGATGGCGCAGCCGCCCGGCACAGCGACACGCGCCATGCCTGCGCGTGCCACAAGAGGTCCCAGGACAAGCGAACTGGCGCGCATCGTTTTTACGATTTCGTATTTTGCGACAGGATCGGAAAGGTTGCGGCAGCTGATCGTTGTGCGGTGGTCATTCGCGCCAGAGCCCAACTCGACTTCGGCGCCCATCGAAGAGAGCAAACGCCGTTCGGTTTGAATGTCGCGCACCTGAGGGATGTTTTCGAGAGTAACTTCGTCTTCCGTCAGTATTGCCGCAGCCATACAGGGTAGAGCGGAGTTCTTGGCTCCAGAAATGCGAACGGTACCCACAAGCGGATTTCCGCCGCAAATGACAAATCTGTCCATAAAAACAACAACTCCTGATCTTTTAGTTTAAGACCAGGAGATGTGAAGCGGGGATTTTGAGCAGACTACGGAATATCGGGAGCCAACTGTCCCGGGACTCCGGTCAATTACAGTTCGAGAACGTTGTCTTCGATTGCCAGGCGCACGTTGCCATCCGATTTGGCGAGTCGGCGAACAGCCTCCGGCTTATCGACCTTGGCTTTCAGCATCACGAGTGCCACGGGAACACTGCGGCCAGCGCTCTTGATTGTCTCCACAGCAGTCGGGCGATCGATATTGCAGGCGCACATAAGGATCCGAATACCTCGCTCGACCAGCTTAGAATTTTGCATGTGGACGTTGACCATCAGATTCTCGTACACATAACCCAACCGCGTCATGGCGCCGGTGGTGATCATATTCAGCACCATTTTTTGAGCGGTGCCGGCCTTCATCCGCGTGGAACCGGAGACCACTTCGGGTCCAACCTCGGCGATGATAGCGATATCAGCGGCCGCTTCCAAAGGCGTGCCGTGGTTACAAGTCACAGCGGCAGTGTGGGCGCCTCTCGCACGTGCATAGGCCACCGCAGCAACCACGTAGGGAGTGCGGCCTGAAGCAGAAAGCCCGACCACTACGTCTTTGCGGGTCGGGCGGCGGCGGGCGATATCGCGTTGTCCAAGTTCTTCCGAATCCTCGTTGACTTCGACTGCTGAGGCCAGTGCCTTGGGACCTCCCGCCATGATGTATTGAACTTGTCCGGGAGCCGTGGAGTAGGTAGGAGGACATTCCGAGGAGTCGAGTGCGGCGATGCGTCCGCTCGAACCGGCACCGACATAAATCAACCGGCCGCCGTCCCGCAAACTTCGCGCGACCTGGTCGATGACCTGGGCGATTTCGGGAATCGCTTTTTTGACTGCCGCCGAAACCTTCGCATCTTCATGGTTGATAATGCGAGCGATTTCCAGTGCAGATTTTGTGTCAAAGCCTTGAGATGCCTCGTTCTGGCTCTCGGTGGTCAAATGCTGAAGTATGGAGGCTGGGTCTGACTTTGCCTCTTCTTTCTTATGTGCTTCAGCTACATCCTGCGTCGTCGTGCTGGTAAGCATCGAGTCTGTCCCCAGCCTTATATTGTATCCCCAAAGTGCGCAAGTCCATAACACAAATTAGGGACGCTCTAAGTTCAGTTCCACGACGAACCCGCAGCGACAAATAACCGGAATACGCCACAAAATGCGGGAGTTAATGCCGGGCGCGTCTTTGCCCTTTGGATTTATTTCTCGATTGATTCGAGCGCATCCCGAATAGCATCGTGGAAGGCTGGACGTACCTCGCGAATCAATTGGCTGGAGCGATCGGGCCAAGTGCGGTTAGTCAGTAAGGCTACTGCAATTTCAGCATCGAGATCGATCCAAAGCGAGCAGCCACTGTAGCCCAGATGTCCGATCGAATGTTCAGAAAAATGGTGTCCCGCAGAGGAGTTCTCAGAAGGGGTGTCCCAGCCCAAGGCGCGCGAACTGTCCCCGGGGCCTTGTCGCCTGGCGAATTGCTCGACGATTGGTTTCGAGAAGATTGTTTGGATCAGCGCGTCTCCGTTTCCGCTCGGTCGACCCGCCCCGAGAATTGCGCCGGCAAAGCGCAGCAAATCCGGCACATTTGAAAATACTCCGGCGTGTCCCGCAACCCCTCTTAGCACGCATGCGTTTTCGTCCTGCACTTCGCCCTGAATGCGGCGCAGACGCAGAGTGGTGTCGTCCTCTGTCGGCGGAATGTGGGGCCGGGCGCCAGGTGCGGGATTGAATCCAGAGTCTGCGAGTTGAAGCGGATCGAAGACCTCTCTCTGAGACCATGTCGCGAGCGACTCGCGTGTTAGTACTTCAAGCGCTTTGCCCAGCAGGATGAATCCCAAATCGGAATACTCGACTCGGGTCCCTGGCTCAGCTTCGAGCGGCACTTGCAGACATGCGCGGAGCAGGCTGTCAGGAGTTGACGTGGTGCGAAAGAGTTCCACATAGCCGGGCAGCCCCGAATTGTGAGCCAGAAGATGCCGTACCGTAACTTCGCGTGCGCGCTCTTCGGGAGCCCGCCCGACAACGAACCCAGGGAGCAACTCCCCGAGCGGCGTGTCCAACTCAAGCACTCCGCGCTGCACGAGTAGCATTGCCGATGCAGTTGTAGCCAGGACCTTCGTGATGCTGGCAATGTCGTAGACCGTTTCCGCAGCGACTTCGAACGCGTCGCTGTCGTAGGTTGACCGGCCAAGAGCATCCTGAAGCACCACTTTGCCGTCTGCTAAAAATCCAAAAGCGCATCCGGGAAAAGCCCGCGCCGCAATGGCGTCTGTGAGAACCTTATACACAGACGCGAATTGGCCCTCGATGGGGGCAGCAGAGGCATCAGCCACGATTGCTTCGGTCTTCATCTTGTCTTGCATCCTAACTCGAATTCCGCTCGAATGGAGAGATCCCATCCATTTTGGCACCAGTCATTTTGTTGGGCTACCCTTGGATGCGGCCCATACGTCTATTCCGTAGGGGTCCAGGGGAGGGACGAAATGCGGTTTCGACGCGAGACCATGTCCACAGGAATTGTGCTGGGACTCTTGGTTGGAGCCTCTGGATTAGCCACCGCGCAGGCGCCCGAACCCGACAAATCCACAACCGGCGCGCAGACTCAATCACCGTCGGCTACAAACTCACCCGCGGCAACCCAGGCCACGGAATCGTCGCAGGTTTCGGGAGCCGTGCCACAGACCTCGACGCCGGAAAAGAAAATCTATACCGTTCCCGCAGGCACCAAGGTTTTGCTGCAGCTGCGCAGTGCCATCAATACGAAGAGTGCGCGGGTCGGCGATGGCGTTTATCTTGCTTCCACCTTTCCCGTCGTCGTGGGAAACCGGGTGATGATTCCGGCAGGCGTGTATGTGCAGGGCGTTGTGGATCGCGTTGAGCGCGCCGGTCGGGTGAAAGGGAAGGCGCAGCTCGACATGCACTTCACATCCATCATTTTTCCGAATGGGTCTGTGGTCGAGATTCCGGGAGTAGTGAACAGCCTGCCGGGTGCGCGAAAGCAGGAAGTGAAAGACAATGGCGAAGGAACCATTGAGCAGGACAGCGACAAGGGGCGCAATGCGGGTAAAACGGCCGAGATTGCGATTCCTACAGGAGGAACGATCGGGTCCATTGGCGGTCTGGGGTCGGGACATCCGATTGCAGGCGGAATTGCCGGGGTTGGAGCCGGGCTCGCGACCGTCGGCATTGTCTCCTTGTTTACGCGCGGCGCCGATGTGAATATTGATAGTGGATCGCAGGTGGAGATGGTATTGCAGCGGCCATTGCTTCTTGAGGAAGAGAACCTCGCCGGTGTGGGCGCCCCAGGCAGCGCTCTGAACCTGGTGCCCGCTCAAAACCAGCCCAGGCCGGTCGACAAACCGAATCGGGCGCGGGTTCTTTGCCCGCCCGGAGGACTCGGCTGCGAATAAAGTGAAGGGTTGCGAATAGACTGATAGAAATGGAATCGCCTTCTCAAGACACCCTCGACCCGCAAAACAACGCTATCGTGCCAGAGAGCTTTTCGATGGCTAACGCCGTCGCCCCGCCCACGGCAAGGGCCGGCGGCATCGGGCTCTGGGTGCGCGACCTGCTTATCTCGGCCGGCATCTCCATTTTGATCATCACATTTCTTTATCAGCCGGTCCGCGTAGAAGGCACCAGTATGCTGCCCCGGCTTGAAGATCACGACCGCCTCTTCATCAACAAATTCGTCTACCACATCGAGTCCATCCAGCGTGGGGACGTGGTGGTCTTCCACTATCCGCGCGATCCGGAAAAAAGTTACATCAAGCGCGTCATCGGTTTGCCAGGGGACCGTATCTGGATCGATCGGGGAAGCGTGTGGCTAAACGGCATCCCTTTGCGCGAAACCTACGTTCCTGAGCGGTACCGCGACTCGCGCTCCATGGCGGAGATGGTCATCCCCGACGACACGTACTTCATGATGGGCGATCACCGCTCCATCTCGTCGGACAGCCGCGAATTTGGGCCTGTCGAACGGGACCTTGTTTACGGCAAGGCAGTCTTTGTCTACTGGCCAGCAAGGGATCTTGGCGTGGTGCGTTAGGCGGATTCACATTCAGGCCCTTGTATGATCCGGCCTGCTAATCGGACTGGGCCTCAATGCATCCGGTTAATCCACAGCCCATCCCTCGCCGCGTTCTTTGTGAGAGCGGGAAAGCTGCTAAAATCGATTGAATCCACTCCTCGGAGAGGCAATGCAGGCAATTCTTGCGCTCGAAGACGGGCGCATCTTCCGCGGCCAAGGCCATGGGGCCCCTGGCGAATGCCAGGGTGAAG
>Ga0302325_10018147_pt1 | contig 14835 bp, 11 predicted proteins | sample Palsa_T0_2_FD_201948 | JGI IMG/M metagenome (GOLD analysis project Ga0302325, IMG submission 201948) | Peat permafrost microbial communities from Stordalen Mire near Abisko, Sweden - Palsa_T0_2 | ecosystem: Environmental > Terrestrial > Soil > Palsa > Peat permafrost | place: Sweden: Abisko... | reverse complement strand
GGTCGATGCAACACCATCTAATATAAAACTTCTGCTCAAAGGTGGTGTCTATGGCCCAAGGGAAACGGGTGGCGCTTTCAGCGGCGCAGCGGACCGAGCGATGGAGCCGTTGGAAGGCGGGGCAGTCGCTGCACATAATTGGGCGCGCCTTCGGCAAGCCACTACGTGATCGAAGGACCTGTAGACGGTTCTTGGCCTAACTGAACGTGCCAATTGTTTGCGACGGGCAAATTGACGACCTGCCCTATGGGCCTTGTCGCTACACTTTTCACGAGGCGCCAGAAATCGACCAACCGTGCCCGGCCGATTTGATCGGAACTTACTTCTGAAAGGAAACTGCAATGACGCCAAAACAAACTCGTGAATTCGTGAAACTAATTCGTGAACAGTTCCGATTACAAGCATATCTGAAGCAATTCGTGTATCACACACTTTCGCGTCAGACTTTTGGGATGTGAGGCTCGGTTCTATCCACTCGTCTCGTTCCCCTACGCGTATGGCTTTCATCTAAGTAGGCCACTACTCCACTGCAAGCATCGCAGGCCGGCAGGTGTGCGACGAACTTCGCATTCAATAGCATCCTTTTTGTATATCGCTTGCACGGCTGGGGTTCTGATGGTTGGCACTTGGCGCGCGCTGTCACCTTGCGAGACCTGGTTTTGCGCACGACTCCGGCGGACAAGTGTATTTTTTCCTTTTGCGAATCAGTATCTGACGACGATGCTTATCGACCCGTGTTTGTGCGGAGACTTGGCAGGGCCTTTCTTAGTGAGCGTGGGCGCTGACCGCACATAACGCTTCTTAATTGACGCAGGCGTTGACCCTGTCGGACGCTTTTTTTCGGGGGCTGGATCAGGCTCTGCGTCCGGGGATTTCATTCTTGCCTGAATCTCGTGAAGGGCTTCCGTGTAGAACATATAAGGCGACACACGGTGGCTGCCCTTCTTGAATTCTGCCCCTCTTGAGTGAACATCACATAGTTCCTTCTCCCATATATTCTCGCTTAGGTAAGAGGGAATTTGATGATCGGAATATTCATCGCGTAGCTTCCACGACCGTTCTTCCAAAATTTCTAGTTCACTCTCGAAGCATGCGATCTTCCCGAGAAGAAATGCAAGCGCTTCCGGGTCTTGTTCCCGGCGAACTCGGTCCAGCATGATCAGAATCTGCTTTGAAATAAACTCTCTTTGTCTCTTGTTTTGTTTGAGCCATTCCATGTAGGAACAGCTGTCTCCATGTTCCGCGTAATCTTCATATTCTTCGCTCTCGTGGTCCTCGGCCGCCGAGTTTTCACGTCCTTCAATTCTTGCGAGTGCAAGGGGCCCGTCAAGTGAGGCGCAACACGGTTTGCCGAGTAGGCGAAAAGCTGATTCCGGAAGGAGTGACGGAACCCTTGTCGGTAGCTCTACGACGCCGAGTCTACTGCCCCCGATGGGGGCAGTGATACGAAGCCTCGGCAGTTCGGTGCGATCCATTTTCATCTCCGGCCTCCAGGCTGAATATGAGAGGAAAGCATATGAGTTGTAATCCATAAATTACGCCATCGTCAATTAGCATAGTTACTGCTCTAACGTTGTTGTTTGTACGCATTAGTTGAATGTCGTCCTCGAGACCACAGACTGAAGAATTCTATATTGGAAGTCACGGTTGCGTTATCGCATCATAGCAAGATTGATCAAGCGAACCTGAGCGTTCCCAAATTGAAGACGCCGTGCGACCCAGTCCTACCTTTGCGAGGAGCCTGCATCTGGACGATTTGACAGGAAGGAATGTCGCTTCGATGCGTTACCAGAATACGGCCGATCCGTTCATCGGCCGGATTCTTGATCGGATTATGTCGGTGCGATGTGTTTACGAAGCGGGCCAGCCTTCCAGGAGAAAACCTCGCTGACAGTGCTTGGGCAAGGTTTTACTTGGCCAAAACTCCGCGGCGCTTCCCGTTGTCTCTGGTACAAGTGTATGTTGTCCGAGCACGGTGCCCGCCAGCTCAGTAAGACTACTTAAGCTTAGATGGCAGTAAATACGGATTCTAAAGAGCTTGACAGAGCCAAAGGTGAGAACTACCTTGGCGGCCTATAGGCGATTCCCACAAATATTCTAGGCCCGGTTCCTATGCTTGCTGTCAACAGCGGCGAGCGATTGAGGCCATTCTCTATGAAGCTCCCAGCAATTTTCGGGGGACTCGATCAAAAGCTCATCGAATGGCTGCGCGGGAGTAATTTCTCTCCTCAAAAGGCCCTCAATGCCTACTTTACGTCTGCTCCTGCCGAGATCGAAACTCTAGATTCAGAACAAGTCTATTTTGAAAAATTACAGAAAAGCGAGGCTCTCTTAGCCGAGGCCGAGCGGGTCGGACAGATCGGATGTTGGGAACATGATCTCGTCAGTGGCCAGGACGTTTGGTCCGCCAACCTCTGTCGAATGCTCTGTGTCGATCCGACGAAGACGAAACCGTCGGAAGAACTATTTTGGGAACTTCTTCATCCCGACGACCGCGCAGGGGTAAGCACCGTGATCGAGGGCGCCATGAAATTTGCGCACGAATACGAGTACCAATCGCGATTCGTTCTTCCGGGAGGTCGTGAACGGACTTTCTACACTTGGGGAAAACCGGTCCTCGGGCCCGACAATCAAGTCATCAAACGGATGGGAGTTACTCAAGACATCAGCATCAGGGTCGAGGCAGAACGGGCCCTAGTGGAAAGCGAAGAGCGCTATCGCGACTTGGTTGAAAGCAGCCATGACCTTATCTGCACACACGATCTAAATGGCCGCATCCTGTCGATGAACGAACTTCCCGCGCGACTGTTGGGCTACCGTCCTGAAGAACTGATTGGACGCTCCATCTCTGATCAACTGTATCGTGGTGCTAGCGGCCAATTTGAGGAGTACATCGAGCGAATCAAACGAGATGGTTTTGCGAACGGATCGATGGTCCTCGTGACCAAGTCCGGTGAACGACGTATTTGGGAATATCAGAATACACTGCGCACGGAAGGCGTCTCTGAGCCCTTGGTGCGCGGGATGGCCCATGATGTCACGGACCGGATTAAAACGCAGAAGGCTCTTCGTGAAAGCACCGCCCGGCTCCAAGCACTGGTCAATTCCATCGATCAGATTGCCTTCGAGTTTGACGCGGACGGGACGTTTCTTGATATTTGGACAACTAACGAAGACTTGCTGTTCCGTCCGCGTCAGAAATTACTCGGACAACGGGTATCGGATGTGGTCGGGGAAAACTTGGCCCCTGTCTACCATGACATCTTCCAGCGAGTTCTCGAATCTGGCAGAGGAGAAGACCTGGAATACTCGCTGCATGTAAGGGGCGGCAAGCGTTGGTTCTTGGGCCGAGTCACGCCGATCGTCGCTCCGGACGGAACGTATAAATCGATCTGCATGCTGGCGCGTGACATCACCGACCGCAAACAAGCCGAGAAGTCGCTGAGCTTATTTCGGGCGCTGATCGACCGATCCAATGATGCTATTGAGGTTGTTGATCCGAACACGCTTCGTTTCCTCGACGTCAACGAGAAGGCGTGTTCTGACGTTGGATACACTCGCGAAGAAATTCTCCAGATGAGTGTCTACGACATCGATCCTACGGTGGATGCGGCAGATCGCGCGAGGGTGATCGAAGCGTTGAAACAATCAGGGTCCCTCATTAGAGAGAGCATCCACCGCAGGAAAGACGGTTCCACGTTCCCGGTGGAAATCAATATAAACCTGGTCCAACTTGATAAAACGTACGTCGTTACTGTGGCACGCGACATCACCGAGCGCAAGCAGGCCGAGGATGTTCTACATCAGAAAGATGCGACGATCCGTAGCCTCTTTCATATTGCCCAAACCTTGACCAAAACGCTGGAGTTGGACGCTATCCTCGAACACTTGAACTACGAAGCGATGATGCTAATCGGTGCCGAAGGTTCATCCGCCGGAATTCTCAGTGCAAAGGAATTCACGTGTGACAGTTTCTTCGATAGGTCGGGGCCAAAGAAAGAAGGCATTACCTGGGCGCCCGATGCTGGGCTTTTGGGATGGGTCCTCCTGAACAAACGGACGTATTTGACCAATGACGCCGCCCACGATCCGTTGATACGCCCAGAGATCCATAACCCGCTCAGACTACGGAGCGTGCTCTGCGTTCCGGTCCTGGGTAGTCAAGAAGAGGTGATTGCATTCTTCGCTCTGCACAACAAACGTGGTGGCGATTTTCGACCCTCCGATGTCGAGACGGTTGAAGGAATTTCCAAGGTTGCATCCATGGCGATTCAAAACGCGTTGGCTTATCAGAGAACTTCCCGTGCCGAAGAAAATCTGCGCGTGCTGTCCGGGCAGCTAATCAATTTGCAGGACGAGGAGAGGCGGCGCATCGCTCTGGAACTTCACGAGGGTTTGGCTCAAGACCTCGCTGCATTGCGACTAAGTCTTGGACACCTGAAGAGAATGACAGCCAATGAAGACAGCGGAGAGGCCGGTATCATTAACGAAAGTATGAAACTGAGTAACGATTTGATAGAGCAAGTATGCAGCATGTCCTACAAACTCCACCCGCCACAGCTTGAAGAAATCGGACTGTCCCTGGCGATCTCGTCTTATGCCCGCAAGTTTTCTGAACGCAGTGGGATCGAGGTGAGAGTCCGAGCCGACCTGCCTGAGATCAGCCACTTTCCTCGTGGATGCGAAATAACATTGTTTCGGATCGTCCAAGAATGCTTGTCAAATATCCATCGCCACTCGCAGAGCCAGGTCGCCGCGGTATGGCTTTCTTACCAGAACGAGCACTTGATTCTGGAAGTTGCTGACCAAGGCCAAGGAATGGCGAATGCAGCTGGGAGAGGTATCGTGACAAATCCGGCTCAAGGAATTGGGATTGCGAGCATGCGCGAGCGCGTGAATCAATTGCACGGAACATTTCTCATGGCATCTAGCGAGGGGCAAGGGGTGACAGTGCGTGTCGTTCTCCCGGTTGCGGACTCCGTCCCGACGGGAACACATGCCAAAAATACATTCGCCTGAGATGTATCGAATCCTGTTGGAGGATGATCATTCGCTCGTGAGGCGCGGACTTCCGAGCACGCCGCGATCTAGGCCTGTCGCGGACAGAACGCGAGCGGATGCTGCATTCGGATCGCTAGCGTCTCTCCGACACGGATCTTTCTGTCTCTACCACCTCGGCACGACTCTACGCCGGAAATAGATCGCAATTTACTTGACAAGTATATTCACTAGAGAGTAAATTCGAGTTCGTCGGAACCGGAATCCTGGGCTTCGAATTCCACAGAGCAATTGTGTTTGACTAACCTAACGCGAGCGCGCGCGTTTGTGTTCAGAACTTTCTTTAGCGTCTTTATAAATCAATGACCACTGACGCCGACGCGAACTCCAAATCAAATCAGGCGAGCAACGCGAAGGAGAAGGCTTCTTCCACGAAGAGGCGATCGGAGCGCGCCGAACGTAATTTTGCGCTGGCCTATAATTTTCGCTACGACGGAATCGAATCACTCGCGACAGCTTCGCGTCCGCTGGCCACGTTGGTAAAGACCTTCGAGGAGTTTTTGTTCGAACTGGACGCAGACGGCAGGTTTTTGGGCATGTGGAGCTCCCGCCAGCCTCTTAAGATCGGACGCCAGACGGACTTTATCGGTCGGCATGCCATGGAGGTTTTGGGGGAAGACGTTTTCCTACCGTTTAGCGAGGTTCTTCACCGCGTGATCGCGACCCACCAGGCCGATGGGATCGAATTTCCCGTGGACTTGGAAGACGGCCGCCACTGGTTTTACGCCCGTGTGTTGCCGGTCGGCCGAACCTTGGGCAAGCGCCCTTCGGTTTCATTGCTGGCTCACGACATTACCGCGCAAAAAAAGACCGAAGACGAACTGCGCAAAAGCCAGGCTTTGCTGGCGCAAGCCGAACAGCTCGTCAACATGGGAAGCTGGGAAGTGGATGCAAACCTGGGAACCGTTTTATGTTCCGACAATCTCTATCGAATTCTCGGCGTCGATTACCGAAAATGCGAGAACGATCGTCCAAACATCGCGCAGAACGTCCATCCCGACGATGTCATCGAGGCCCGGAGGCGTATGCAAGCGGCGATGACAGAGGGGACACCTTTCGAGCATGACTTTCGATGCGTTTCAGCCGCGGGAACGCGCCACCTTCACGCGCGCGGCTTCCCGCTCCGCGACGCCGAAGGGCGCGTAGTCCGCGTGGTGGGAGTAAGCGAAGACGTGACCGAGCGCCTGAACATCGAGGAGCGGCTGCGGTGCTTGTCCGACCAGTTGCTCACTTTGCGTGACGAAGAACATCGCCGCATGGCCCGCGATTTGCACGAAACAGTTTCGCAAGAAATGGCTGCGCTGAAGATGACACTCGCGCGCGTGGCCGACACACTGCCAAAGCGCAACACCGTGGGCAGGAAATTCCTGCAGTCCGCGCGCGATTTTGCCGACGCGGTCATTCGCCAGGTTCGCACCGTCTCTTACCTTCTGCACCCACTGTTGCTCGAAGAAGCCGGACTGGGCTCCGCGTTGCGATGGTATGCCTCGGGATTTGCGGAGCGCAGCGGCATCCAGGTGAAAGTGAACAGCAACGGAGATTTCGGCCGCTTGCCCAAGGAAACCGAAATCGCGCTTTTTCGCGTGGTGCAGGAAGCGCTTACGAATATTCACCGCCATTCCAAATCTCCCATCGCCGTGATTCGTCTGCAGCGCGCCGGCGGAAAAATCCGCATCGCGGTAAAAGACGCCGGCGTCGGGATGGCGCAGCCTTCCGCGGCCACGGGCTGGAATTCCCCGCTGGGCGTCGGTATCGCCGGAATGCGCGAGCGCGTGAAACAGCTTGGCGGAGTCTTCGAAATTCAAAGCAAGCCCGGTCGTGGAACCACCCTCAGTGTCGAATTGCCGGTAACGGAAAACCAAGGTGTAGTCGCGGAAAAGCCGGAGAAACTCCCGTGTTTTGAGAATTCGCCGTCCGTAGGAAAGGCAGCTAAGGCGGCAAGGGCAGGTAGCTAGGGCAAAGGCAAACTTTAAATCTCAGCGTTCGAGGGCATCCCGACGACAATAGAGGCGGCAGCAACAGCGACATCGCCAACGGGAACCTACCGAATTCTCGTGGTTGACGATCACGCGATCGTCCGCCGCGGATTGCGCTCGCTGATTGAGTCGCAACCGGGGCTGGAAGTTTGCGCAGAGGCGGTCAACGGTGTGGAAGCGATGCAGCACGTGATAAAAGACCGACGGGACCTCGTAGTGCTCGGCCTCACCATGCCATGATTCGCCATTCTTAACAGCTGGTAGCCAATATCAACCAGTTTCCACTGGATAAGAATAAACCAAAGTTGTGTTTGACCCGACAAGCAAATCTAGTTCGCCCGAGGAGAAATTGCTAAAACCGGTTGCCTAATGGACCGAGCGACGAGCACCCGGGGCCAAGCCGTCCTCTAAGCTGTTTCTTATAAGAGGTGGCGGCGTCAGTAACGCATCCATTTTTTTCGATTAAGCAGAAGACCAGTTAAACCGGTGGTCAGCATGATCAGCAATTCGGGCTCGAGCGTCGTAACCGCAGGCGGCGGTGGGCCACCACCGCTAACTGGAATGATCGGAGCAATTATGATGCCGCCTCCCGGACCGTCCGGATTGCCTGTAGGAGTTAAGATGCGGATATTGAAGATGATGGTAGAGCAAACTGCATAGCCGTCGTAACTCCGCTGGGCAACGCGGTCTGCTCGAGCAGATCCAGCGCCTCATCAGGTACCTCAAATAATGGCTCTACAGCCAGCACCGGACCACTGGGTGTTTCCGAAACGCGGTTCCCGCACCGCGTCCTGGCCATGTACTCGCCATCGGTAACCATCGTTTCTCCTCTGGGAACTCTTAATTGTTTTTTCAACCAAAACACCCTGGCGCCGAACCTGTAAGACACGTACAGTAAATGTTCTTCACTTAAGTGAACGATTCGCGCTCTTTCCACGTCAAAACCCTTGTAATGGTTTGCAACCACAGGATCACGCGCAATTGAATTTCGTAAATCCGCAGCGCTTTCAATGCCGCCGGGAATCACGGAATAGGGGTATACCCTGCGCGAAGAGTCATTTTCATCGCCTGAGATTCCCAGAGGTTCTTGGCCACTCAAGGACTGGAATGAAGAAGCGTAGGACGGAGCAATCTGATTTCGTCCTTTTGGAGCCAGAGCGATCCACACCATACATATCCCTAAAATTAGGATTGCCAGCGGTCCAAGAAGCCCGAGACCGATCTTTCCTGCGTGCTTCTCCTCTAGCTTTCGGAACTGCCCCATCTCCGTTCGTGTGTATCCTTCGTGTCGCTCCCCTCTCCAGTCACAGTTTTTAATTTGTCGTTGCGCCCGCACGACCAGAGACAAGTTATTCGTAGTTCGGGTCTTGTCCCGCAAATCGCGCATCACACGGGCTTCTGGAGCATGATATTGCCTTCCTCGTCGCTCAGGATACGCACGGCCCAACTCCTTTTTCATGAGGGATTCGATACAGAAGCTTGGGAACAAGCGAAGGTTTTTAATTGTTGCAGATAGGTTCATGAGAGCGCGCGAATACCGCATGATTAGGTCACACCGACTCAATTTTCAGTAGGAGAGCCGAGCCGCTCATTGCCAGACAGCTTTAATACGCGCTCAAACCAACGTGAAACCCAGTGGCCCGCTTGCCATGAACTGGATTCCTTCGGTACCCATACCTCGTACGTGATAACGCCCTCGTCTGCCAAAACGCTGCTGATAAAACCGTCTTCTTTGGTCTGGCGGTTGTACAGCAATTGTCCCACGTGGAACTTGGCAACCCTATAGTGAACGGTTGCATTTAAAGCCATCGCTTTCACGACACTGTCAAGTGTCGCGTCCTGCAGTTCCTTCCATTGCTTTTTATCTATCATCAAGTGACTGTACGACTAAGCTTAAAGCAATACTGTGCAATACCGCGCATCCAGCAAGAATAAAGCGTGATGTGACGTATCCAATACTATCGATTCAACCGAGAAAGCTCTCCGTTGATACAGTAAATACTGGTTTTCTTTGTCCCTCGGAAGTAATTCACATGCCTGATTAACGCGCCCACCGGGCAAGTGAAATCGGTCGAGATCCACTTGTCCGGTAATCCGACGTATCCGGCACTTGAACGCCCGCGCTCCCTAACTGGCACAATCTGGCGGTGGTATGGCCGACAGCCGGCACGAATGCGTCAATGGTGGACCGAAGCGGCTAAGGCAGGATCAAATCGTTGCGAATGGCGAAGCGGATCAGATCGCTAAAGCTGCGAAATTCCATTTTGCGCATGATGCGGTTCCGGTGGCTTTCCACGGTTCGCGTGGAAAGGCCCATCAGAGCTGCCGCTTCCTTGTTGCTTTTCCCGTTGGCCAATAAATGCACCACTTCCATCTCCCGCGCCGAAAGCGGACTCTCATTATTTCCACAAGGGTAGCCCGATTCACGGATATCGCGCACAAAACTTTCTGCCATGGTGGTGGCCAGCTTCCCGGTAAAGAACGGCTTGTTCTGCTGGATGTGGCGCACGGCTGTCAGAAGTTCGACGTCCGCATCGGATTTCAGAATGTAACCGCGGGCTCCACAGCGCAGCACTTCTCGCGCAACCCCTTCCGAGAAGTGCATCGTGAGGATTAAAACATGGGTGGACGGCGATTCTTCGCGAATCAGCCGCGCCACTTCCAGTCCGTTCTTTTCCGGCATGGTGAGGTCGAGCACTACGAGGTCCGGACGATCTTTTATCACGTGCTGCATCGCTTCCACACCGTTGGCCGCCTCTGCGCAAACCTCCAACCCCGGTTGCGACTCAATCAGCGAGCGCAATCCGCGGCGGACGATCGCGTGATCGTCAACCACGAGAATTCGGTAGGTTCTCGTTGGCGATGTCGCTGTTGCTGCCGCCTCTTTTGTCGTCGGGATGCCCTCGAACGCTGAGATTTAAAGTTTGCCTTTGCCCTAGCTACCTGCCCTTGCCGCCCTTGCCGTCTTTGCTGAGGGCAGCGAATTCTTGAGGCGCGGGAGTTCCGCTTTCTTTTCAGCGACAGCCTGCGAGCTTTCCTCTACCGGCAACTCAACTCTAATCGTCGTCCCATGGCCGGGCTCGCTTTGAATTTCGAAGACTCCGCCAAGCTGTTTCACGCGCTCGCGCATTCCCGCGATGCCGACGCCCAATGGAGAATTCCAGCCGGTCGCCGCTGAAGGTAGTGCCATCCCGACACCTCTATCAACCACTTCCACGCGAACTGTTCCGTCGGCTCGCATCAGTCGAATCGTCGCGGCACGACTCTTGGAATGGCGGTGGACGTTCGTAAGCGACTCCTGCACGACGCGGAAAACAGAGATTTCTGTTTCTTTTGGCAAGCGTCCAAAACCTCCCTTCATGACGACTTGCACCTTGATTCCGCTCCGTTCCGCAAATCCCGAAGCGTACCATCGCAACGCGGAGCCAAGTCCCGCTTCTTCCAGCAACAGCGGGTGCAGCAGGTAAGAGAGCGTGCGAATCTGCTGGATCACGCCGTCGGCGAACTCGCGCGCTGCTCGCAAGAATTGTTTGCCGATTTTATTCCGCGTTGGCAGCGTCTTGCCCACGCTCGCAAGCGCCATCTTCAATGCAGCCATTTCTTGCGAAACCGTTTCGTGCAAGTCGCGCGCCAAGCGACGCTGTTCTTCATCGCGCAGTGTGAGCAACTGGTCCGACCATGCACGCCGGAGCCGCTCCTCCACCTTTAGGCGGTCGGTCACATCCTCTGTTACTCCGACGACGCGGACTACGCGCCCTTCGGCATCGTGGGAAGGAAACCCGCGCTCGTGGAGATTGCGTTGTCCGCCACCTGGCGAAACGTATCGCAGGTCATGCTCGAAATGCTTTCCCTCCGCGACCGCGTCTTGCAGATCCACCCGCGCCTTGATCGCGTCCTCAGGATGCACGTTCCGCATGATTTCTTGAAGGTCGATCTGGCGTCCCTGGTAATCGAGACCTAGGATTCGATGAAGATTGTCGGAACACAGCATGGTCTGGAGATGCACATCTATTTCCCAGCTTCCCATGTTGACCAGCTGTTCGGCTTGTGCCAGCAACGCTTCGCTTTTGCGTAATTTGTCTTCCGTCTTCTTTTGTATGGTGATATCACGAGTTATCAACGAAACAGAGGGAGCGGTTCCGAAACGGCGGGCCACGGGTAAAACGCGAGCATTAAACCAGTGCCGCCCGTCGTTCAAATCCACCGGGAATTCAATTTCATCGCTCTTCCGGGTGGCGATAACGCGGTGGAAAACTTTACCGAATGGTCGGAAAGCTTCTTCGCCCAGGACTTCCATGGCGTGCTGCCCGAGAAAATCCGCCTGGCGGCCGGTTGTGAGAGGCTGGCTAGAACTCCACATGCCCAAAAACGTGCCGTCCGCATCGAGCTCAAACAAAAACTCTTCGAATGTTTTTACGAGTGTTGCCAGGGGACGCGAAGCCGCAGCCAGCGATTGCTTCGCTTCGCAACTGGAATTATCTGCGGGCTCGGGATTATGTTCGGCGCTCTCTGATCGCCTCTCCGCGGACGGAGGCTCCTCATCGGCGATTTTGGCCTGTTTCGATTTGGAGTTCGCGCTGGCGTCTTTGTTCATTAGCTGGACAGATGTTAAACAGACCTGTGAACCAAAATACGCACACGTGCTAGGCCGGACAAAGTTGGGGCAGCGCGGAATTCGAAGCCAGGATCCCCGTTCCCGATGCCGCCGAAGTTACTCGTATGTTAATGAACCTGTCAAGTACATTCCACGCTGTGCACGAGTTTCTGACCATGTACAAAGCTTGGAAGAAATTGCGACCTCATTGGATGCAGTTTATGCAAAATGCGCGTAATTATACCGAGTCTCGAAATTCAGCTAATGAGTAGTTTTACTTAGTAAATTAACGTCTGTTGCCGAGGCGCTATGGTAGCAACGCTGTCTCACCTTAGACATGCCAACCTTTTTGCCTCGAAGTTGCTGGAGCGGGGTCGGCAAGATCCTTCGCTGACTACGTTGGTTAAGGCTGCTCATGGTTTGAAAGTCTCGCTTTCAAGGGTCGTTGAAAGCCTCTAATCCCTCAACGAGTGAGCGACACTAGTCCGGTAATCCGACTATACGTCCACTGGAACCTTGATAGGCTTGCCACGCAATATCGCGAACATAATCTGTACCTCTTTTGGCCGTAGACAATGGGATATATCTTTATCATGCAACTACTATCAGATGTATACTTCGGCAACAAACTACGAAGCGATCAAGAGTCATATCTTGCGGGCCTCTGACTGAGATGGTCACATTCAACGGTAAGTGTGGAATACAAGTGAAAAGAAAATTTGGACAAGGGTCGATCCTAGGCAAACCTGGCACCGAGAAGCTGTACATCCGGTATCAAGACAACGGCAAACGGATTCAGGAGGCCACTGGTAGCTCGGCAAAGGCAGTGGCGGAGGCTATGTTACGAAAACGGATCATGGAGTTTGGCGGCTATAAGAAATCGTTCAATCCGCGACCAATAGTGGTGCGAAAACAGAAAAAATCCACCGTGTATTCTCTCATTGATCCACGAACCGACCGAATTCATTATGTTGGCGTGACGGCGTATACGCTGGAGCAAGGGTTGTACCTGCATGATGGAATGCAGAGTCAACGGATGTTCGCGTGGTTCGCAGAACTGAAAAGAATGCGTTTGAAGCCTGTTATCAAAGTTCTCGAAGTCGTCATACATAAGGATGCGCTTCGTGCAGAACGCAACTGGATTCGCACGTTGCGAGGGCGTGGATGTCGTCTCCTGAACACCCTGAAATTGTCATCTTAATTGGCCCGCAACAACTGAACTTCGTTCGAGGCCAGCGCCGGTCCACTTGCCCATGTACTAATAAATTGAATTCTCTAAACTCGTGCTTGCACTGCTTACCTGGCATACATGGCAATTGAGGAACTCAGGACGTTCCCTCCACTTTATAGACAACAGTGTCACCCTCGCGGCTGGCATAAGCAACCCGCGCGCGTTCCTTGTCCGGGCCCTCGATGCTCCAGCGATCTCCTGCCCGGGCCAGCTTCATCTGACTTCGACTTCTCCACCAGCGGTCGACCTCTCCCGGCAAAGCCATCCATATTTTCTTGTCCGCGCGCGTCCGAGCCAAATGTCCGAGCAAATCGAGATAGACGTTTCGAGCTTTTTCCTCAATTACGTAATCCGGATGTACGATAAAGCTGATCAATCCGTTTCTCTTGATGATCATATCGATCTGTTGCTTCCAAAGCTCAATTGAGTAATCCCCAAGAATGTGAAACAAGGAATAATCCTGCGTAGTTGTCAGCGGCAGCTCAAGAATTTTCCCGATGAAGTAAGGCATCAACGTGCAGCAACCGCCTCGTTGCGGCTCCAAATGAGCCACATTTGGAACAGACATGTCATATGAAAAGTTAAACGTCTCATACCAATCCTGGTTGCGATACATCGCTCCGGCGCGAAACCCTTGCGCGCCAAATCCTTTTACGTAACGATTGATTTGTTCGACTCGCCGGAGGAATTCCTCTTTGTTTTGGAATAAGTCGCCATCGTGGTTCAAATCATGAACGTTCACTTCAAAGCCTCGCCTTCGGAAAACATCCAGGAACTCAGCGTGAGCGTCGTAACGCATTTCGGGAACAACCTGAAACGCCGATTTGATGCCGTAGGAGTCGTCAATATCCATGAGTTGGGCGCTGAAGTCTCGTCCGGCTGCGGCTTCTACATCGTGGGTCATGATTAGCGCCGCGGGGGCAGCATTAGGCCAAAACCAAATGAATGGAACTCTTTCAGTCTGTCGAGCCTTCAGAAGTAAAGAGACGGTGTGCGCCATTAGGGATTCAACCGTCGAATCCACCGGCCAATGTGGAAATAGAATTTTGTCCCAACCGCTCAAACGAGCTCTTTGGAGATGTTTCCTCACCGATATGGGAAGGATTGGACGGAGCAGATAGTAAATAGCCCTCGAAGCTTTTCCTCCGGTTATCTTTTCCAAGGAGTGCCACGAATTCAGTTGATAACGCTCACGCCGAAGGTTTTCAACGACTTGAGTGAGATCAAAGGGCAAGTAAAGGCGAGTACCTTCGATCTTCACGTCTTTAGCCGCGTCGTAAAGGCTAGCAGTTAGGTGATTAGAAGGCTGGCCGCCGGAGCACTGGCCGTAACAGATGTCTTGTCCGAATTGGAAATATCCGGAATCTGAGGATAAACGCCCGTTGACTTCAATCTCTGCGAAGTCCTCTGGACACCGAAAGTAGACTAGTAACGCGTGATCCATAATTTAGCTATTGATTCCGAACCCGCTTTGAGATGGTCTCGGTGTGTCTTATTCCTTCCGGCCGCGAGGGAAGAGAGTTTGTAAAACAGAAATGAGATAGTTAAAAGCCCAAGACTTGCACTGAGCCCAGCTGACCAAATCGCTGTCGGTGTTATCCTTAATTCTTAAGATCGGTTGTCAGGTGCAGAAATAGCCTATTGGTACTTTTTCTATAGTACTCCGCTTTCTGGTGCCCCATCAGTGCGTTGTGTCCTTAAGAAAACCCGCGTCATGCATCAGTGTGAGAATTTTTCTCTTATGATTTCGTGGATTTGTGAAAGTTTCGAGACGGGCCACATCTGCAGATGCTCTTCCATGCGCTAGACAACTCGAATTTTGCACGCTAATGTAACTGTGAATTGAGACTACGGCCCACGAAGAAAACATTCCAATTCCTGTTTATCGGCTTGTTGTGTATCGGGACCCGTGCGCAAACCGGCAAAGCTCGCGCGCCGGTGCCGATTTTTGAGGAAATAGCGGCGCGTGCCGGCCT
>Ga0302325_10018146_pt1 | contig 14836 bp, 14 predicted proteins | sample Palsa_T0_2_FD_201948 | JGI IMG/M metagenome (GOLD analysis project Ga0302325, IMG submission 201948) | Peat permafrost microbial communities from Stordalen Mire near Abisko, Sweden - Palsa_T0_2 | ecosystem: Environmental > Terrestrial > Soil > Palsa > Peat permafrost | place: Sweden: Abisko... | reverse complement strand
TCCCGCAGTGACCATCATCTGCTTAACTCTCGAACCAAGCCATATCATTCCAAACCCCGATAGCATCTGAATAGGCATGATCCAACTCTTTCTCCGTCCAACCTTGGGGCTCCATACTGCATCCACCACCGGACTCCATAATAGCTTCAACGAATATGGATAAGAAGCCAAGCTAAACACGCCAAGCGCACTGTACGACATATGTGGTTTCAGCAGAAATGGCACCGATCCAGTCGCCAACCCCATCGGCACGCCCTGCAAAAAATATAAAAGGACTAACAGTCCAAAGTTTCTCCTATCCTGCATGGGCAGCTGAAAGAAGCCATGGTTATTTAAAACTGGAGTTCGCGGGACGTGGTCGTCTAAGGTAAAGGATTCCCTGGACATCAGGTTGGCAGTGATGGCCGGGGATTCTAGGGAGGCGTTCTTCCGCCGGTATTCGACATTGTTATTCATATTGCCGTTTGCGTGGCCGTTTGTATGGCCGTTTGCGTGACCGTTTTCACCTCCGGTCGAAGAGGCCGAGCTCTTTGGCTCTTTTGATCGAGGCCGTCGGGATTTGGTACCCATAGAATTCGCGGTTTCTTCGTCTTCTTCGTCCGAGCTGTCTGCTGCTAGGAGGTGCTGCGTGTCTTCTTTTTCTGAGCTGGCAGATTGGTTTCTCTTATGACGTTGAATGGGTGGAGTAAGTTCGTCTAGCTCTTGCGCGTGAGGGAACTGTGGGTCGTGGTGTAGAGGAAGAATCTGGTTATTGTGCAGAGCAGACGGGGAATGTACGGTTAATGAAGGGAGTGTATCGCCCGGGAAAGGCATCCATGTGTTGTTGTCGCTGACTTTAGAGACTCGTTGGCCTCTAAAGTTCGCGGCAGGTAACTTTTTGGGCTGGGTCCAGAATAGTGGATCGGGAACAGCGTCAGGGGAACGTGTCCTCTTCGGGGCGGCGAACTAATAAGCACAAGGTAGGAAGCGGTGACTCGATCGCGGTTTTGTCATCAGGAAGGACAGACAGAAAGAAAGCAGCGAACGGAAACCATCGCTGATGCTGATGAAGTTGGCGATCCCCCCTTGAGATTGAAAGGGAGAGTGTGAGACGTGAAACGGATCTTATCTGTCCATTGCTTCTTCAGCTGCATTGGGGATGCGCCCCGCCCTGCACGTGCAGAGGCTGATAAGCCTGGACGACGCGTCTCGCGATCCAGGAATTTGACTGCAACCACATCAATCCTATGAACTTAAGAAGATATTCTTCACAACCCATTCCTTGACCGTATCATTTGAACATCATCATGATTCCCTCAACAGACGATTCCATCCTCGAAGACCCGATTGGCGCACAACTTGACAATGAAATCTCCTCCCTCCAAGACCAAAGTAAACACCATGCCCTCCCTTCACTATTTCACTGACAACCATAGTCGCTGCCCTCAAAGCCCAGCGCAGCATCCAAGCTTCAACCATACTTTCCTCTCAATCAACGCGATCGACCCTCAACCGTCTACGAGCCTCGCAGAAACAGTCCAAGCCTTCCCCTACAACAACAGACACCACACCCCTCCTCTCCACCTCGACAGCACAACTCACCCACAACCGTGAAAACCTCTACCGCCTCTGCGCTGGAATAACAACATTCCGAATCCAAGATCCCGATCCAAACGCAGTCGACGATGGTAAGGTCCTCGGCCTACGCATCGATGTCGCAAGTACAGGCAAATACCTGCGTCCTTACTACGTGATGCTCAACAAGTCATTCCCAAAGTCCGATCTCTTGAGAGTTCATCGCCATACGATCCCACCCTGTATCCCCCTCTCATCACTAGTCGACAGGTACCTCCCGCACGGGAAGGGTAGTGTGAGCATAGGGAGCAAAGAGCCCGGAGCCAGGAAACAAGATCTCTGCCGTTTTGCACGCGCGTTGAGGAAAGAGGTCGTGGGATATCATAATCGGGTTGGTGTGATCAAGAACTTGAGGAAGGAGTTTAAGCTTGATGAGAAGGTGTCGAGGAAGGGGAAGGGGAGGGAGAGGGTTATTGCTGATATTAGTGCTGCGGATGCGGAGGCGAAGCAGGTTAGGATTGAGTGGGTAGATGGGAGGATCGGACGGTGTGTCGTTGGTGATGACGGAGAGGTTAGGAAGTGCGTTATTATTGGGGAGGAGGGAAGGGATTTTGAGACGGAGAGGAGGGTAACTAGAGGTGGGATGGAGGGTATAGGGGAGAGGTTGAGGGAAGGGATCTATTGAGTATATGAAGTTTGGATGGGTGGTGTTTGGAGTTTGGTGTAAGTTGGTAGATACCCTGAAGAATTGCTTTGTTTTGTCCTGGCTTCCACTACCCCTCTCGAAAGCTGGATAATACAGCCCCTGTTTCGTACATTCAGCTTGTGGATGTCCCAAAATGCTTTTGGCACATGGTAGAGCAAAGTATGCCCAAGGTGCACTTCTTCAATATTTCTCTGCGAATGACCCCTGGTTTCTCCTTAACTACGTTGGTATGGTGAAGTGCTCTTGTTTTATTTGTACTTTGTAAGGGGGTGAGATGAGAGGAGATTCAAGTGAATGGATCACGATTTCAGATGATACTTGCTGCACATTGCTTCAATGTTCAAAGTCGGGCGGGTACAATGAAAATATCTACACCCAGCTCGTGTTCACTTTCTGCTGGCAAGTGCCTCAAGGCTTGGTGGGTAATCGCATGATGGCAGTAAGCAAGCACCTTCCCTCCTTCCTTCCTTTTATTCTTTCCCCTACTCCTTCCCTCTATTACAACTGACTTTACTCTCTCCTTCTGTCCTTTCCTCTCGGCTTAGAGGGTAACTACTCGTCTTTCTTCTCGTTTCCGTTTCCTTTTCTCTTTACCCTTCATAACCATATTTCCAATACCACCACCACCACAACCGCAGTTACAATAGGTCTTACCGACCATTGGTTGACTCTTTCACGGTGGGCCATGACCGTTGCAGGTCTCGGGCTTGAAATGTTAGGACCTTTTTTGTCTTTAATTGTTTTCTGGGTTATTCGAGGGATAGATAAACTCTCGAAAATCCCACGCATTGCCGTGGTATGGTCTCCGAGGAGCGGTTGCGTGCCGTATTCGACAAGAACGTTCAAGAAGTAGAAAAGAACAGACCGGACTGCACCGACAATGAAAAGCAGTTCTTGGCGGAGCGGGTGGCGTGGAATTGGGCTTGTAAGTTTTCTGATTCCTGTATTCGGTCAGTCGTATTAATCCAATAGGGAAAACCAATGCCAAAGATGCCGCTGGCCGCTGGATCATCGATCCCCCATTCCCGGGAGAGCTGGAGTATCTGAGGGATAAAGAGATACTGCGGGTTATTATTTCTTAAAACTTTTGATTGCTGTTACTGACCCTTCACTTTTGTAGTTTCGCGACCCAAACAGAAGTAGAGAGGGAAATGTATCTGGAGGGTGGGACCGAGAGAATTTTTGTTACAAGTCGCTTTAAAGTTCAAGCAAGGTCTTGGACATTAGCTTTGCTCCCGGTTGGCTGAGAAAGCGAAGGGGTATACGCTCGTGTGAGTGAATTAAGAGGATTTTTGCACATCGCAAGTTCTGAATAGCTTCATATGCGGTAAGTGTCCCAAATTTTGGAGTGAAGTTGGAGATGAAGTGTTCGGACGAAAACGACTTTCATCTGAAGGGATCGAAAGTTATTTGTGCACATCATCTCAAAGTTCCGAAGTTTTTGGAACATTGAGCGTCCAAGTGGAGAGTGAATATCTAAGTGTTCCTTCCATGTAAACTTGAACCTCTATTATGCAAATCGTACTGAGATTTGGACGAAGGTAGGGAAATGGGTTTATGGAGAAGCTCTTTGCAGGTCCTTGACACTTCCCGTCCTTCCCGTCTCTTGTAAAGTACAACCAGAGCCGAATAGCTTTACATTTATCAAATCCCTTCATCTCAAACCTCCACGCTCCTCATCGCCTTGCCAAATACACTTTCAACAAGGTCGGTGACCACGCCCCCTTCGTTGATCCGGGAGCTTGACTTAGGGGAATCTGTTGCAGCAGCAAAAGATTGATCTGAGGCCTCTCTTTATCGGCGCTCTTCGCCGGAATGCCGGACTGAACTAATCTGTTATTCATTTCTTAATTTGCTCACATGCGGGATTGTGTTCTCTTTTTCTTTAAGGAAAGCTTGGAATAATGTACGAGTCAGCCGTCCTATGTTATCTTGGAGTTTCGAGTTTTTAGATGCTGTTCACATTCAGTTATACGTATACTCTCACTCGGATTCAGTTCTTGTAAGCCATCTTAGTATTATGGGTGAGTGGTCAAGCTGGTGGTCGCTTTGAGAGGTTTATTATCAAAGTTGCACCTCTTCCCGCTTCCTAGGTGACGACTTGACCACAAACCCGAGTAAGTCTCTGACATTGTATAATTTCCGCTGGCAAGGGCAATTCTTCATGGCCTTCTATTCTTCACTTGTGTTGAGCTTTTTCAAAATAGCGAAGAATCAATTGATAATAGATGGGTTGGGATGAAAGCTAACAAAAGCTCTCACTCTGCTGTTTTGGCTGATCGTTAGGAGGACCACACAACTTAATCAAGTTATGATATTGAGTCAAAAAAAACTTTTCATTTCGTTCTCCATATTTCAAGCACCCAGCCTCTCTTTCTCTGCACCAACATCTAAGCAACAGCAAATGTGCAAGTCCCGCGAATCACCTCTCCATCAACCTGGCCTGATAAGCAAAGCCCTTCTTCATAGCGCAACAAGTCACTACTCACCACCTCACAGCAAAGCGAGTTCCTTGCAATCTGATCTATGAACTTACATTCATAGGTCACGTGTCCTGGACCGGGCACAACTGTTGCACTCGTACCTTCACGCCTCATTTATTAGACTCTGCTCCGAAGAAAAGTGTCCATATATAGAAAGTAAGAAGACATGAAATCCAAAACGTACAAATAGTATCTGAAGGTGCGATACAGCATTCCCCTACTCTCCCAGATGGACAGGTGAAAGCCATTGCTGTAGCTGCTAGGAAGGCAAAGCCGAACGAGAGTTGAGTAAGCTTCGTCATTTTCATTCTGCGCTCTTTTCCGCGATTGAGTTTTTCTTGCACATATAATAACTGCATGTCTTGGCACAGCTCTTATACTCTCACGCGGAGCATCCATTTCTCCAGCTTATGCAGCATCTTCAGGGGTATCATACGACTCCCGTCACGTTGCACAATCCTTCCTTCCTTCTCGGACCGAAATCTTCAGCACAACACAGAGCTAAATTTAGAATAAAAAGGGACAGATCGTGGGGCATTTTTTTTTCCAGTGGGCTTCGAGCTGATGGATTGATTTGATACTATCATTCAGCTCAGGAGCCGACTCGACTCTCATTTGAGAACGAATCTAATCCCACCAACCAGCGGGGATCTATCAGTTAGGCGCGCACCGCAATTTCTAGTTGTTCATTACCTGGCCAATGTTCGTCGTACGGATATTGGTGTTATGCTCAAGCTTCAAAATGGAAATCAAATTACGGGAATAACAGAGTATGAATTCTTCCCTTTTCAACTCTCGCACAATCAAATGACTCCACTTTCTCTCTTTTTTCTCCCCCATTCTATCCTCTCTATGCTTCACTGCACACCCTAATACGAATTCATAGAGCTTTTTTGTATCCCACGTCTGAATTAAATTTGGGTTTTTTCTAATTCAAAACATTTTCGAAGCGCAAACCTACGACCTCTCCTTTACCCCGCTGTCAGATAATGGATCAAAATCAATTTAATGCGCTGCAGTAAGAGAAATCAGCTGGAACCTTACCTCCACCTCGAGCGGGGTTTCAAAAGTCCTCAGAAACTACACTACCTTGGAGCTTCGATGCCTCATCTGTGAGTTTACTTCTAAGCTAAGCATCGTCGAAATAGTCTAAACCGGAGAACACAGGAAAGCGAGCTGAATATAACGCTGTTCCTTTCCGAGTCTTTTGAGACCTTATCGAGAGGCTAGAGAGCTTACTTTCGATCGTAATAAGTCACTGTGTGCCTACTCACAGATGCCAAGCTGGCCTTCGGCAACATGTATCACCGTCTATAAACACAGAATCCGCCGTTCCTGACGAGCCCACGGATCACGGACCGTTTTATCGTAGTATGACAAGCAAACAACCCAATCCATTAGTTCGCATGACTCGGAACTAATCTCGCCGTCGTGATTCTGGCTCGTGCAACTTAGTGGCGGGAAAATACGATCCGTATCCCAATTGCCAATTTATCCCTACAGCTTGTCAGATGCAGCCAGCCACTCTGCAAGAAGAATCCTACGAATGTCACTCTTCTCTGCTTACAAGTTTAAGTTTTCCTACAAAGCAGGATGGATATTTAGGCCTTTTCTCTTCAAATTCAACATCGAGGTTGACATTGGACCCTTTTTATTCCTCATTTAAGACCGGAGAACGTCGTAAAGGAAAATTCATCATGAGGTTTATATCTTTCATCACAGCTGCAGTGACGATTTCAACCGCAATCGCACTAGACGCTTACTTTCTGTGCCCCTACAAAACGGAAGGGAAATGCTGTCTTCACGTCAACCTAACATCGGGAACTGACTCCCTTTGTATTTCCTCCCTTCCCTTGCGCTTCCAATACTCCCCTTCAACCCTATCCAAGTAAACTGATCAGGACACAAACAGGTGGAAACGCAACCCGAGAACACATCTCGATCGACCCTGGCTCGCCTTCAGAATGGGCTTGCTTAAATAATGTGGACAGGATCCCTGCCTGTTGTTATCCGCCTGTGAGTTCTAGTTTCGCTATTCTCCCTCTGAGGAATTTCGGGGTAGAGGCTGATCGATGAAGCAGGAACCAACCACCATTGCATCGCCGCTGAAGTGTGTTGCTGCTACCATTGTACCGTCACCTACTCCTGCATGAAAAGATCGCACCACGGAATGGGAAGCCGGGAGCGAGAATTCGTTCCAGGGGAGAAAGGCAAAAAGGGAGCCGTTTATAGTGTTATGTGTAACTTGGGAATAAGCTTCAATTTAACCTTATGTTCTGTCCTGTTCCCGTTGCTAGTTGCTGATGTGTTCCATTTCTATTTCCATCCTGTGGGTCATTACCTTAATCCTGTTTAACCGGCATTTCGGGCCAGCTCCACCTCTACGTCTACAACCAAGCCAGACCTTTAAATATGCAGAATCCCCAGCTGAACTTCGTTCCTTGCTTCGAATATTCGACCCTGTTCACATCTATTCACAATTAACGGAGACGTTGTGATTTGATTTATTGACTGCACAATGATTCCCAAAACCCTGCTCGTCGTTCTCATAATCGGAACAGCGATTGCAGCACCAAGTGTTCCAGTAAACGCTTTCTACTGCCCCATCGGACCCGTTGGAATTTGTTGCCAACACTTTGATCCATATAGCTTTGAAGGAAAATCCTGTACGTCACGTCAAGTCACCTTCCCTCTCCTCTCCTCTCCTCTCCTCTCCTCTCCTCTCCTCTCCTCAACTTCTCCCTCATCTGTTTTAAACTCCAATGAAAGAAAAAACGAAAACTTGCTAACAAAATAGGTATCCCCGCTCTCCAACTCCACAGTTTCGAGACCCCGGTCACCACGCAATGGGTCTGTCAAAGCGAGGATGTGAATGCGGTGTTTGTGGAGCTTTGTTGTGAGGATGTAAGTTATGCTTCAATATTTAATTTGAACGTAGAATAAAGATTAACGGGTGGTGTAGGGAAAGAAGGATAAGGGGTGTATAATTGGTAGTAAACGACCAATTACCGCTGCTTCTTGAGGGGTGAAAATGGGATTGGATGAAAGGCAGCTGGCATTTGTCTGAGCATCTGAGCAATAAACTTAAATTTCGGCAAGAATTTAAGCTGAAAACTATTCTTTAACCCCGAGTAGAATTCTGCCCTGTAATGTACTTCTAATTCTACTTTTTACTAGTTTCTCTTCCCTCGCGCCCTTGTCAGGACTTGAAGTCAATGCTCAGAACTGATTGATTTACAGAGGCTTTCTAAAACAAGAATGTTCAATTATCGTTGAGAAGCTGCCCTCCTACTCCTGTTAATACGTAGCGCAGTAGAACTGGGAGCATTCTGGAAGGTTTAACGCGCCCAGTGTCTAAATCTTAAGCACGTGATCTTGCATCTAAGCCTTTAGTCACATGATCAACGACCAATCCTCGATCATGTGACAGGTCGCCAGAGAATCCCAACACATCCACCACGGGTACAATCCTTGATCTTCCGTTTTGTGATTAGATACAAGCAGCTGCCGCTTTAACCTGTGCAAAGGGTGAGTATTTCTGAGTATGCCTCAGGACAGCCTAAGCACACGGCAAAGTCAGCCTGAGCATGAACTGAGAGGCCATTTAGCATCCAATGGGCTCGTTTAGGCCCCCTTGAAGCCCAATTACACTTCCTCATCTTCTCTCTAAACGCAGTTCCTATTTGGCTCCGACTGAGATTCCTCCGGAAACAATTTCAAACCCACATTTATTTCTGTGCACGTGATAAGGCTCGATAGCTCGGCCATATTATCCCACAACGGATCTCTTAATACTATACGTTACTAGCGTAGTTCTTTTCTCTTTCTCCTAGATTTTGTTCTACCTAAAGCAGGCAAGCGGGCAGGTTTGTTGCGGCGGGTTTGACGGGTTTGACATTACATGGGAAGGGGCGCTGTATCAGGAAGCCTCGTTCAAAGATACTTATAAACCACAGTCCATAGAGTCACAGCCGTGCTTGCTTTTCCGAATAGAAATAGATCTGATTCCGGTTTCGCTTTTGTCTAATGTCCAATCAGATTTGTACAAGTTTGGAACTGACAGGGACTCGAGCTGAACTCGGAGCCTGATGATTTGCCTCGCAGTCTGCCTCATCGCTACCTGGAAAGATACCTGCCCCTCAATCCTCACATCACCAAGGTCATTCAACTCTTTCCTCCCTTTCTACCGATGCGAAAGGATTATCGACAACGACGGAAGCGCTATATCGAGCAGATTGACGATTTTCCACAATGACCACCCTCAACGGATTTCCGCATGCATTGGCGTCTCTTCCACCAAACACGTCATTGGATTTCAGCCATAATGAAGCCTTGCTCATTTTCGAAAATGCCATTAATTCTTTTCGCGATATTCTGTCTGCAGAGGATAAGCTTGGATTCAAATCTTTCAAGAACCCCGAATCAATGATCCAGGACGTCAAAGAGCGATGTAAACAGCTCAAGGACCACCGGCGACTCCTTGCTACCTGCAAATCGATTGACAGATTTGCACTCGCCTGGAGTCCATTCTTCGATATTATCACCATTTTCGTCTCCACTCATCCTGAATGGGCGGGTTTTGCTTGGGGAGCGATACGTCTTATATTTTTAGTGCGTTTCTTCGACTAGAAGGCGTTTTTGTGCTTGGATTGCTGCTGACTACTATTAGCTCAGCAGTAACTATACGAGCTTTTTTGAAAAATTAGGAGAAATGTTCGAGCGAATCTTGCTACGTCTTCCCAATTATTCCAGCCACTTGGAAAGATTTCAAAGAAGAGGTTCTCTTCTGCCTCAAGCCCGTGTTCTCAAAGCCTTGTCATATGTATACGCCGATATCATCCAGTTTTGTCAAGGAGCATGCAAGATATTCACAAATAAGAAAGGAGGTGAGTGAGCTCGATCAGAAGAGAGAAATGTGAGGAGCAAAAAAATACTGACACCATGGCAAGGATCGAGGCATAGCATTGCGGTAATACGAGATCTTTTCTGGAAACCATTCGACTCACGATTGGGAGCCTTACTCGACCGCCTTCAAGACCACCAACAGCTGTTTGACATTGAGCTGAGATTGGAGGATCAAGGCGCTCTGGACCGGTTTATAAGGACGGTAGAAGAGGATATCGCTAAGAAGGAACGCATCCGCCAAGATAAATATGACAGGATTGCAGACCAGCAACGTGAGATCCTGAGTAAGTAAACGCAGATGTTGGCGTTTATATTATGTGCGCTTATCATATCCTAGGGACAAGAGTCCGTGAGGTTAAGGAGTGGATTTCACCACCTGATTTTATGTACGAATATGAGACCGCACGACGGAACAGATTACAAGGAACCGGACAGTGGCTGATAGAAAATCATGAATATTGTGCCTGGAAATCTGCGGCTGTCTCTCAGAGTGGCGTTCAATCTGATTTGATACTTCCATTTTCCGACAGGATCCTAAAGCTTCAGGGTGAGCAGATTACAATACATTCATAAGACAGGCGCTGACACGATCGTAAGCTTATCCAGGATTTGGAAAAACAATGCTTTCAGCTTTGTTAATAGAAGATCTGTCGAGCGTAATATGCACCAATATTGCATTTTTCCACTTCGATTCAGAGCTTGCGGAGAAAAGGTCGGGACTACACGCACTTCGAGCTATCCTCATTCAGCTTATTCACAGAAATCAAGCTTCGAAACACATCATCGACACTGTATCCCTCCTAATGGACGAAGGTGGTAGTGGTCAGCCTCGGGCATCAGATGATGAGTTGAGAGAGATCTTCTCTCTTTTCCTGCGCCACATTCCGAACATGATTCTCTTGTTTGATGGAATAGACGAATGTGCTGATATTACTGAACTTCTCGATACACTCCAAAGACTCTGTCAGCATACTACCACAAAGATATTGTTGATCGGAAGACCAAGCATCATATTTCCGCCTGCTTACAGGCATACATCTTGCTCTATACATATCAACGAAAAAGCCCACTGTGCGGATATTGAAACATATCTTGCACACCAACTTCGACAATCGGAGATTGAAGTTGCGGGGAAGCTCGGAAGACGCGAGATGGTCAAGAGCATTGCCCGTGGCTCCGGATCTATGTTCTTATGGGCCAGACAAATGGTCTCATATCTTTCTTCACCTGCCCTCAGCCCCTTGGAGCGATTGAATGAGCTCACCAACCTCAATCTCATAGAAGGGCTTGATTTTGTGTACAACCGGACAATGAAAGCCCTAGAAAAGAAGATAGCCAAGGAAAAGCTATTTGTGTTCAAGATCTTCCAGATCTTGGCAGTCTCTTTACGACCTCTGACGATTATGGAACTCCAAACAGCACTTGCATCATACCCAGGAAAGCCGGTAGATAAGTTCAATCGGGTCTACAATCTCGAAAAGTACCTTTCGCATATGTGCGGTGCTTTGGTGGAAATCAGGCCAGACGATTCAGTCCGCTTCATACATCTCTCTGTCAAGGAATACATCACGTCAAGAGTTATGTGCAGAAATTATTTTTTGGTTGATACACACATTGCCAATATATATTTGGCCAAAGTTTGTCTTTCTTACTTGATCTTTGACATGCCAGCAAGCCCGTTGAGCGGAGCAGCTGATTGCGCCGCGAAACGCGACGACCTTGCAGATTGTCTTCCATTGCTAAAGTATGCAGTTCAAAGCTGGAATCGACACATCAAGAACGGCTTAAGCGCGATAGATCGTGAGTCATCTGCGGGGGTTCTGAAAGCATGCGAAGAGATGGTTCTATTTCTATCCTCTTTTCTGGACAAGAAGGCGTGCATCACTGCCTGGATAGAGGCGGCATGGACGTTTGGTAAGAAACCTGAAGGGATACCGTTATTCAATATTCTCGAAGACTTGAAACAACATCTAACGTCACCTAATGAGTACCTCTCACAATTGGCCTGGTATTGCGAGAGACTGGACCGCCTCTGCAAAGACTTAGAAATTTTGAACAAAGAATGGTGCCATTTACTTGCAATAAAGCCAAACGAAATCTGGGGCGACTCTGTTTCTGCATTCTTCGAATCCGAGTTTTGGCTGGCAACAAAGAAAACCATCGTGTTGACTTTAAAGCCCAAGGAGCATGACCCGACAGGTGGTTCTAATACCTTGGCAACAGTCATTGCCTCACAAGTCTCCACGGATGGAGGCCATTTGGGAATACTGGAGGTCATCCCATCAAAGTGAGTGACTCTGCACTCCTGTAATCGTCTTTGTCTAAGCCACTTGCCAGAAAGTTCGTTGATCTTACAATTCATGCATTTCGACCGTCTGTGCCGGACTTTTTCGAGTGGGTTGCAAGATATCGTGTTCATGAACTCGGAGGAAGTAATCCCTTTCTATCTCAATTTGATTTCAACATCCCTCAATCCGAGTTATCTCATCTTTACCAGCATGCCAATGGTTACAATATGAGTTTTCCCATTGCATTTTGCGCCAATCTACAACAAGTAGCTATTCTCAGCACCGTCGTCAGGATATACAAAGATACTGAGACATTGTCAGAGGATGCTATAGACCAGGATTATTCGCATAGCACCCAGTCCATCGATCTCTCGCCTCACAATGTTCCACTGATGAATTCAGTCCTTGAACCATCAAGAATGGTTGATGATGGATATCCTAAACATTACCGGATTGTATTTTCGCCAGATGGAAAATACCTAGTGGTAGTGAAATTAGCCAGTTGCGTAGGTGCGCAAAGCTTCAGATATGGGGTATGGTTTTTGACTATCTGGGAAGATATTGCTGCAGGAGCCAATATTCCCAATTTTATGCCACTTGCTGCCACTACTGCGAATAGCACAGACCTTCTACCGGATGGAACGGTTGCCTTTCATCCTACAGAGCCTCTTCTCATCGTATCGGGAGACATAGAGACTTTTGTCTGGCCATTTGACCCAAGCGACAAACGTGAGTTGAATTTCTCATCTTGTTTATTTCCATTTCCTTGCTAAATTACATGCAGGCGGTCGTGGGAAACAAACTATCTACCCCTATCCCTTGGATAATATCCATTTTTCCGAATGTGGAAAGTTTGTCTACGGGGCTCTGTCGGGAACTTCACTCCCAGTTATGGTTGACCTGGATCGTTTTTCGAGGGTACCTTTATACAAAGCTGCTATTACAGACGCAAGCAAAGACCCAGATGAGAACGAAATCGCCGCTGTCTTACATCTCAAAGACTACGGTAAAACAAACAGCGAGCTTACACGGCTCGAACCCAGCCAAATACAAGGCACGAACAAAATCGCGATGATTGGGTCAGCGGGAGCAGAGACGATGTCCATTATCAGAAGATACTCACACGACGGCGGCATCGTCAAGAAAACCCTCAGTAGAGACGGCGAGAAGGCAGAAACCCTGCTATACCTCCCGCGATCAACTGTCAAGGACAATTCTTCAGTAACCCTTTTGAACCCATCTGGTGGCGACGGTTGGATCTCGATGGTTATAAACAAATCCCAGCAAGAGACATATGACTTCACTAAGTGTGGGGAGTTGGGAATACCGGCTGTTGTAATGCGGGAGAGGAGTTCAATCACTCCATACAAGTCCTCCTTTGTCCCTAAGATCAAGTATAAAGTGGTGAGTGTAAAGAAGTCCTATAACACCTAACACAGGTATGAAAAGTAACTAAACATTTTGTCTTTAGCCGGAGGTAACCAATGATTTGAGTATCCTTCTACGCCCAGGTCATCGGCATCACCCCCGCTTTCTCATATATGCGGATCCCAAAGAGAAGGAGATGGAGTCCCTAAATATGGATGAGTTTGATCGAAGGGGGTTTGAAATATCCTCGCTTGAGAACTAGGTTGAAGATTTCCCGACTCTGAAAGTACTACGAAGAAGTCTTTTTAAAAAAATAAGATCTAAGTCTGTCTTTTCTTATATTTTCATTCTTTCACGACGACTAGTGGCCCACTAAATGCGCTACGCTTTCAGAAAAGAAACAGATTTTCTTCCTGTCAAGATTGGCGTGCGATAATCTTCTCTCGTCTGACATCACACATGGAAAGCTTGATGATAGACTTTGAGATTCCCACGTATGGAGAACAGCACCTGGTGGTACAAGTGGGGATCATACAGTGAGTGGCGGTATGGAGGCGGACCACAAACTTAGAGAAAGGAAGGAGCCTTCCAGGAGCTGAGCAATTCCTGACTTTCTATTCTCATCACAGTCACTGAAGGGACGTCCTCGCTTCATTCCATCTCGACAGCTGCAAGGAGCTCAAAAGATACGAGAATTGAACACCTAGGACATATCATACTCTGTTGTGAGAAGATCGAACTGACCGTATGACCCATAAGATTTTTATTAATATGATTTACTTTGTGCTTGAAACTCTGGGTTTCTGAAGGGAATTCCCGAGATAATCAATCAACTGTTGAGGGTGCTTCTGGAGATTCATCGCTCTGTTTAAGAAGGATAATTGCAAAATTACGAGAAAGAGAACGTTGTCCTCTCATCTCATCGAAGCATCCATTCCAAAGCTATGTAGTTCCATAATTCGGGAATTTGGTTGTGAGGTGTAAGAGCTTCTGCCATTGCTCGTCGTACAGCTAAGCGAACATTTAACTACCACCCCACTTACCCCACCAAAAAGAGCGGTCTCCACCAAAGACAGCAGTAGACCACTCTCTATACTTATAATTAATAAATTTTAAAGTCAGAACATTGTTTTCGCATTAAATTTAAGTGATTTAGCGTACAGTTACCATTCCCTTAGATCCAATTACGTTTTCTAGCTTGCAAGTCAATCTCTCAGTCAAATATCTCTACTCTTTAGGATCAACCTCATTCTACAACTCCCTAACTACCTCCTATATATTGTCTACACTCAAAGGAATAGTCTCTAGCTTGGTAGTCTCGTTTTTTATCCAACGCCAGATCTTTTCAATTGGATTAAGGTTAGAAAACGAACTGAGGAACGAATCGAAGTCTTCCAGTTCTCGTTTGGGTTATAGAACCTTAAAACGCCCGGGAAGAGGATATTTTGAGCTTCTATAATTATATTTAATTAAGGTGAATGTAATTAATTAAAGTGCACGCAAATCCAAGAGAAAATGGGTGATTTTGTAGG
>Ga0302325_10018145_pt1 | contig 14836 bp, 6 predicted proteins | sample Palsa_T0_2_FD_201948 | JGI IMG/M metagenome (GOLD analysis project Ga0302325, IMG submission 201948) | Peat permafrost microbial communities from Stordalen Mire near Abisko, Sweden - Palsa_T0_2 | ecosystem: Environmental > Terrestrial > Soil > Palsa > Peat permafrost | place: Sweden: Abisko... | reverse complement strand
ATCCTTGGGATCAACGTGCATGGACCTTGCAGGAGAAACTACTCTCTGCTAGATTGGTATCATTTTATAGCGATGAAATCCAATGGCGCTGTAAGACTCAGTCTGTTTGCGAATGCGCAGTACGCCCTCTCTTGGACTGGAGGGAATGTCCCGGATCAATCTTTCGGCTGCACAACGACAGACATGCTTACATGTTTTGGCACGTACAAGTGATGGAATATACAAACAGACAGTCCACATTCCCTGAAGACAAGCTTCCGGCACTTTCAGGGGTAGCACGCAGTATTTACAATATTACCAACTCCGAATATTTTGCTGGCTTATGGATGGACAACTTCTTGATGGACCTATGCTGGAAAAGAAGTTTGCACCCCGAAGAGTGGGAACCGCCATGGGTGCTGCCGCCGTCATACCGAGCTCCATCCTTTTCTTGGGCTTCCGTGGAAGGACATGTATTCTATCCAGAGGAATCCTTTTATGACAAATGGACATGGCATGCCTCAACTCTAGGGAAATCTTTGAATCTGTCAGGGAATAACCTCTTTGGAAAAGTAGAGCGGTCATCTGTCACAATTTGGGGACCAATCTTCTCAGCTTCAATGAGCAGTTTGCAAGAGAATCCGGAATACGAATTCGAGTACTCTCTTTGGTGGGATGTAAGCTCAAGATCTCACAAATTCCAGGCAGATGTGATGCTTGAAGAATTTACTTTTGCCACTCCTTGTGGTATTTCCAAACGCTCTGCGCGCCGATCTCCTACAAGCGTCCAACATATTCTGGAAGAAGTCCCTGTTTGCGTCTTAAGTCTTGGGCATTGTGTTGATCTGGAAGAAGGCATTGTTACTCAGTATTGTCTGGTACTAGGGACTTCTCCGACTGACTCAGCGTCCTATGAAAGGTTAGGTTTGTTAAGGCTTATAAGAATTACGAGCAGCTGGGATTGGGAAGAATTCGTCAAGGAGACCGCATATCAGACTGTTACTATCAATTGATTGGTTTCCTAACCCTATTTTGTCTCTATAGCTACCGGCTAAACAATCACCTTAACTGCAATAAGTTCCGTTTATGGCAAGAAATATCGTACCCAGCTATTCGCAAAGGGAAATCAGGGAGCTATACATGAAATAAAATTGTTTGACAGTAATATAACTGGTGTAAATTATCGGGGTCTCCCAGCCGTAAGGAAGTTTTACCAGTTTCTCCTTAGGGTTGATTCAATTTGTATTAATTAGTCCGACGCCTCCGAGAAATATCAATAAGTGCCGCGAATGAGATTCATCAGTAAAAGTACTGTACAATAAGGGTTCTAATCTAGATTAGAAAGATGTATTTTTAAGGGGATCCTATTTAGGCTCCCTAGGAGCCGACTTGGTCCCCTGAATATAGTCGTGTAAAGTTGACAACTTTCGCACGGCAGAGCCGAATAGTAAGCAAATCACGATTAGTCACTAGATCGTGATTGGTCACTGGAAGGGAGAGCAGGAACGTGACTGAGCAACCTGAGTAGAGGGTGCGAGGGTGAGTAGCGCCTGAGCAGAGCGGCGATGATGACTAACCGCCTTGGAAGATAAATAGAAGAAATGTCGTCTGAGATTTCCTACATAATCCGTACGAGACGTTGAGAATCTGAGTGACTGAGTCGGCATCTAGCACGGGCTGCAGGCTCAAGATCAACTCGCTGGAAACTTTACAACAAAGTGGGCCGATCAAAATTATTAGCGAAAGTTAAGTGTAAGAAACTTGTAAAAAGGAGAAGGGTGATACTGTATATGGATGTCTTACACTCGAGCAGGCAGGTTTTTCGTCGAGGTCGTTTCCCGAAATCATTTATGATGAAGTGAACAGCTCCTAGATTCCTCCTTATACTAGTGACGTCAATTGAGGCTCACTGCTGCGTGGTGAAAGGGGCTTTTCTAATAGTCTTTTGTGTGATCTAAAGTTGAAGAACTATAAATATGGAATCGTTGCTAGGAGCAAACGAGTAATCGTTATGAGTCATGCTAGAAAGTTATTTTTATCAATCACTCACTCCGCTATCGTCTATAGATCGTGAGTCTCTCAATTTTTTTTTCGTTTTCTATCTCCAAGTCTCCAAGCATCTTCAAAGCCCACGAGCTTCACTCTAGGCCATAACCTACAAGGCTAAGGTCGAACTAATGAATATGCTAACCCATCTCTTAAGGGAAAAGAGCTAGGCAAAAGAGTGAAAATAACGAATCGAAAAATCAATGAATGGCTTAGAATGTTGCGGTAAGATGTTCTGGCGAAGACACACTGTAGGTCTTAGGCATAGGCGTAAAATGGTGTTGCTCTGCCGGCCCATTCTCTCCAATATATCCTTCCCTCCAAGAAACTTGAGCAAAGCAATTCTAATGGTTCATACGAACCAACCCATCTTCGACCCTGAGCTCGGTAAAGCATTGTAGCTGTTTCGTTGAAATAGTCCCCATCTACCTCCCCAACCCCGAGTTTGTCGAACGCTTCGCAGAGCGCCTGGACATCATCTTCTGTGTCTTGGAAGTATTCCTCATCTACGTCGCCGTCGTCGATATCCCCACCACTGACTTGTGGGGGTCCTTGAACGATGCCTAGTGTCCGAAGATACTCGGCGCATTGACATTCCGGTTTGTGGTTGCTGGTCCTGCACTCGTTGAACGATACCTTTCGAGGTTGGACAAGACCGGTGCCGAGATTGACATAATCATCGCTACACACAAAGCATTTGTGTTGAATTTTAGTCGGTTCCGCAAGAACCTCTTGACGTGCCAAGTGGATAGTCTGAGCTAGTGACTCTCGATCCATTGATAGATTCTCTAGCATACAGTCGAGTTCTGCCTCGATAAGACCTTTTACGTTTTCAAGTGCCCGAGGCAATGCTTTTGTCCATGATGTGTAGATAAATGGCAGTGTGCGAGCAAACATTCGCTGGCCCACACCGTCCGCACCGGGGAAAGAGTCAAAGCCGTCGATTTTGAGGAATTGTCCGGCTTGAATCACCAGTGGTAGAAGATCCCGCTCGCTTGCCGAAGCGCTAGCCAATGCGCAATGCTATTTACCTGTGACTTGATTTGGAGCTCTTCCTTTTCCAGGTCGAGCTCGAGTAAATGTTGGAGGACATGGCTCTCATGTTCCTGAATCAGGAATTCCCGTACGGCGTGCTGGAGCCGTGCCATATCGTACTTGCTCCAAATGCTACGATCATCTCTTTCTGCTTCTGGCGCAGCAGCCAAGCAACGCCAGTATCTGCCATGTGGACTTCTTCGTTCTCCATTGTCGTTATAAGGGCATGGCCTACGATCTACCCGTCACCATTGTTTTCTGTTACGTCAAGACAGTCCGAGAAGACCCGCATCATATCGATTTTTTGTTTGGCTGGAGCGTCTTTGCATAATTTGGCTCACATGGCTATTGGAGATCTAAACTCAAAATTAGGTCGAGTTAAGGTTGGCAGTAGCTGAGGGGTGGACTTACAAAGCCTCTTCTGTTGGACCTTGGTAAGCCAGAGCTGTCTTCTCTGCACCAGCTTCAATCAAAGCAACACAAAGATCAACGTGACCCGAGGTGGCAGCAAACTAGTTCCTATTAGTAATAATAAACTGTCCACCATCGAAGAACTTGAAAGCTAACATGTAGAGGAGTCCAAACTTTGGGACTGGTATCTTTCACAGACGCATCACCTCTGGCAAGCATCAACTTAACCGCTTGCACATCACCCGTTCGACAAAGGTCAAAGAGCAGCGAGTTCTCTGGCATCGCTCGGATTGCTTCGACGTCGAATCTCCAGCCAGTTAAGGCGGAGTATTTAAGACTAGCCTCCGTTCCGTATCGAAGGCCGATCCGGTTCAACCAAGAGGCAGGATAGAAAATGAAAGATGTTATGACTTCCAGCTTGCCAGCTGATGCGTTAGACCCACCTTCGGTTTTGAGTGTACTAGTGCGGATCCAAATAGATTCAAGCGCCACGCCCATTTACGACGATTGATTGCAAACTTTAGAGCGGGTGAGACGTGGTCCGTGGCTGGGCTTTTCTTCTGTGGTGCTTGTCTTGGGACTGGATTGTCCATGGGAAACCGGCATGTTGTGTATATCATAGGTTTCTGACCCATAAGAACCCGAACTTGCTGTGTCGGATGAAGTGACTTGATTCAAGGTCGTGTCCATCAATTGCTGTACCGTGCCACTCACAAAAAGGTTATCAACTGCCAGGTGCAGCGAGTGTTGCAACAACCCCTGTACTGCATTGCTGGATACGATTTCCGCCACAGAGCTATTATCATTCTTCGGAACAAGGTTAGTTGTCGTTGCTGAAGTCTGTTCTGGACTCAGGCCTGAGTATGGAGGTGGGACAGTATCGTAGTCGGACGAAATTTTTGTGAGTACGGGATTTCTGAGCTGTTGTTCGGTATCAGAGGTTGACGAAGCCCATATCGAGACCTTTCAACATCTTGGTTTGTGAAGCATAGCCTAGGCTTTTGAATACTGGGAGCCATTAGCATCAATTGGCTCGAGAGAGTTGAGTCTCTATGTAGCATGAACCTACTTTTGGTACATTAACTTAAGCATCAACGTGCTCCTAACACTACTTAAAGCTTCTCGGAACTTCTGAAATTGCTGGCTTTTAGTCGTCACCCTTAAGGCTGTCCAGAGACGTTCTCGTTTTGAAGTCGACGAGGTGAATTTTGAGTCGAACTCCCGGACAATAGAGTCAGGTTCCTGTATTGATTTTAAAACTGCGATTTTTGACCATTTCGCAAAGCTGATGTCACTCACTTTGACCTTGTCCTGACAAGACTCTAAAGTCAGTCGAACGGCGGGCGACAAATCTTTTTCTTGGGCTATATCTCCCAAGACGTTAGTGAGCAACATGAGATCATTCTTAATCACTTTGACGTCGTCCGGGGCGTTGCGTAATGAATCCCAGAATTGGTAGAGACGCATGCAATCTTGGACAAGTTTGGCGGCTGCGCTGACGACAGCAAGACCTGTGAGCAGTAGTTAGGGCTATGTTTCGGCTTCTCAACCTTAAAATAGAGGCTTACTGCCTGTTGCCATAGTAATGGGGTCTATTTTATGAGCTTTGCCACTCTTCGTCTCAGTGGGCTGCGCTATGTGTCTATTATCATGACGCAGTCGAACGTCGAAGAGTGCGTTGTCTAGTAGTTTTCTATGTTTTGGGCGTTTTCCACCCACACGGACATGGATAGCATGGTTGGTCACTTGGTAAACCTGTGAGAGGACAGCTCTCATTCAGCGTTATTGGTGATGCATGATAATAATGCCCAACAGGTGTTGTTAAGAATTCTCATTGGCATACCAAAAGTAGCTACAGGGCTAAAAAGAAAAAAAAGGAGACATCTTCGGTTAAATACCCCAACTCGTAGACAATAGTGATAGCTTAAAACCTGCCGTCTCTAAACTAAAGATGGTTGCCCAAGTTCGCGATGACAAATTCTCCATACAGCCTCCCGCATAATTGCTCCCGTTCTTATATTTGCATCCCGGTTCATGCCCCCTTTCGTGGAGTTCTTTTCGTCCGTCCCCTACGCACACGTGGCACGGGATCTGGCTTAGGTCACGCAAAGGCAGGCTGGCTATCTACAAGCTTTAAGCCTCTAGGTGAGTGGCCTCTTTATATCACTAGGAATGGCGCAGTGTAGAAACCGGGATTTTCTTATGTCATATATATAATACGGTCATCGAAGCTCAAAGATCCTCCAAAGTCCAGTCAGTGGAGAAAGTTTTGCCAGGCGGAGCGGGCTTTGAGAAAACAACTGATCGCCCTGCTTCAAGATGTCACTATATTTCTGGTTCCACTCCTTCAGCGCAAGCATGCCTTGAAGCGCAGCAGGTGAATTGAACCCAAGGAGGATATTGCGTTCTCGTTCCACATTCGACCTTGCCGATGATTTGGCCGCTGATGATTGAGTCGTGATGTTAGGTTTGCTTCTTTTCTTGGGATGAGGGTGATGTCTTTGGCCAGCATCAAGTAACGAGGCGGTGGCGTTAATAAATGGATCGACTGGAACAGATGGCGAGCTTTCACCCCAGCATTCCATACTCAATGGATTAATTCCTCTGCTATTGGCACTCAGCAAGCCTATGAGCATTCCATACCCTCCATTTCTCATCTCCACAATTCTCTCATTCCAGGCTTCTCCCCATATCTGCTCCTTATATGGAGAAGGGCAAGCAACTAGAATGTCGAGGAAAATTATTGCAGCGACTGCTAAGATGCTGGCGCTGAGAAAGGCGGGAATCCAGTCTTGACGATCTCGGATGTCAGAGGGTGATGCTGCGAGCTTTTGGTATTGTTGAAAGGCGTGCCGTACTGTGATGCGTACAGCTCGGATGTTACTGATCAACTTTGGGATGGATATTGTTTGCGGAGTCCGACTTGAGCCAGGGACTCCAACGATGGTATTGTAGAGCTCGCAGACAGAGATTAAGGCTGTGCAGCATGTTTCTAGTGATTTTGACTGCGAGTTCAAAAAACCGAGTGAGTAAATTTGTGATTGGGCATATAAAATGAATGTTTAGTTGGAAACACACCTGTATTGGTAATGAGAGTTGATACACCTGAGCTATGTTTGCGAGCTCTTCAAAGTCATCCGAGAAAAGTTGAGTTGACCTCACGAGCCGCTTCGAAAGGCTCCATCGATATTGAAACCCTTCTTCGCCGAAACCAGATTTAATGGGTTGACTTTGTTGAGGGAGCATGCGCCAAGATCGACCTCGAGGCATATTGGGCGGGGCCGAGCTCAGCACTTCCTCCATATGTGCTGCGTCGTCAGTAAAGTATCTACCTAAGGTTCAGAAGGCTCACCAGGCATAAGAAATAAAACCAAGCTTTCTATATTCTCGTTACGAGTTCCGACGGCACTGGGCCAAGCATTGAAAGAAACTTGCAGGCAGGGGGAGCAGAGTCCAGGAACTCCGAACTGCTTCATCGTCAGCATTGGTTCGGGGCTGCTATACTCTCGGGTTGACTCACAAGGGTCTCGTATATACTGCATCGCGAGCATAAAATTATTTTACCACGGCCATATGGTCCCCTCGAAGATTGCGGTGCCAAATGCCAGTCGTTGTGGAGATATGGAAGCAGGACTTGAGTGGGCGAATCGGGCTCCCTTTTTCGCTTCGTAGCAGACGGTGCTGCCACTGGGAGGTGCGGCGTCACAGCTGGGCCGACAAATGAGTGCGAGAAATCATCGCCATCGCTCTGAGGCCATATATAGGCACCAGCGAACGAATTGTCTTGCAGAATTTGAGGACTGAATGAGTTTTGAGTTAGAAACCCGGAATATTTAGCTTCGCGCTTTATGTCAGGCGCGAGATCTTGAGGGGTAGAATGCTGACACTTGCGATAGTTCTCCACGAGCGGATTGTTCGACTGAACTGGTTGATGGCAAAGAGAGGCTATTTAGACTTTGTCCATAAGTGAGTGGCTCCTGGAATGAAACTTGATGATGCCAGGAAGCGCCCAACTGGTTCCGTTGATGAGGTAGCGTTGGTGGCTGGGCTGATTGCTCGTATTGCTCGTATTCCTCGGGACCCTCTGAGACGGAATCGATGGGCCGGCCCTGTTGACCGAGTGTCGCATCATGATTTATTGAACCACCAAACTGCCGTTGATCCATGCCTTGAGGAGATGAGGTGAAGTGAGAAAACGATGAAGGGAGAATAGAAAGCGATATGAGGATGAAAATGCAAAGGCGGCTGTCATGAACGGTGCGACGGCTTGACGGCCGAGACTGCCCCACCCGTCCCGACTCCCGGGTGGTGATACGGTAGGACTTACGTTTCCTCGCCCTCGGCTCGGGTCAAAGCCGTCGCCGCTCACATCCAGAGGCTGAAACCCGAATCCGAACCAGCCAAAGACAAATTCAAGGTGAGTTTATGGGTAACGCTATTTTCGGCTGTTAACCTTACTTTTAGGGGCAACCGATCCCAAAACACGAACTATATCGCGGCAGCGCAGCACTTCGGAAGGCAATATGACTCTGACCATCCACCTCGGACTACGGTATTCAAGATCAAAACAGTACGCAATATCCGCAATAAAATAATTTCATTCTATCTACAAAGTAGGCTTCAACAGCTGGAATTTGAACTTCCACCGTCACTCCAACACAAGATTTCAGAAGAACTATGACTAGCAAGCTCGATTTCAATGTCATATGTGACTTAACACCCCCCCCCGGAGCTGACAGCTGAGGATTTAAGTCAGCCAATTAATTATTGAACATTAAATAAGTCAGCTGGTCTAATATTTTTCAACTGATTAGCCACTGATTAGCCAAAGTACTAATATTATATCGCATGATACAAGCTTTTTGAGCTATTAAATAAAACTTTAACTGTAAAATACCCGAAACTTATATAAAATTTTAAAAATATAAAAGAATTTCCCTTAAATCCCCTTAAATTAAATATAATCAATCACGTGGCGAGGCTATAAGTCCCTGGTTAGATTTGCTAAGACCGTTCTCTTTGTCTCCAAGCATATCGACGTCCGAGTTCTTTGGTGGAGGTTAATCGATTGTGCTGAGGAATCATTACTTGAGAAAGTGGTAACTACCTTGGAGAATACCGTCTCTATTGTCGGATAGCCGAATAAGAGATGGAAAATTTCGGAAGAGGACTGGAAAGATGCTGAAGCAACCAAGTCGCCGCCAGGGATAGCTCGATCAACTCCTATCATGAACGCAATTCAGATTGCTATCAACGACTGACGCATCTAGAGAGATTGCGAAACGAACTGAGAAGACGAGATCTTTTACCGGGTATCGAACGCTCCATCGCCTCAAATACAGACGTTCCTTGTGTGCTTAGGTCCTTGAGTGCGTATTTATGTCGTGTGAAGATGTTGTGTACTGGAGTTTCAAAGGTCTCGTTTGAAAGTGTGGATGCTGAGGGATGAGGCGACGGTGAAGAAGGCGAAAGAGATTATCGAAGGATGCTTAGGTGGTGAAAATGAGTGGATAAGAGAAATGGGGAGGTCAATGACGAAAAAGGAAGTATAACGACGAGAAGTGAAGCAGAGCGCCACCGGGGGGGGATGAAGCGCGCTGAGCTTGTCAGAGGCTCTTTGATTCTTATTGTATTATGCTTAGAGTCCATTGACCTCGGCTCCGGAGAAAATTTCTACTTGAAGATTTGATCTTGCGAGACCGAAAAAAGGCAAAATTCCGGTCTCAAATTAGGACGAAAGCGTTATAATTGGGCATTGAAAAAGTTTGGTGGGGAGGTTAATCCACCCTGTATCCACTTGGTCAAAGGAATGCGGCGGGCCAAGAATGGGGTGTTGGAACCCCACGCGCCGCTGTTGGGTGGGGGATATTAAAAGCCTAGACCGTGATGATCACCCCATGAATTTGACAACTTCAAATCTTCCCACTTCGACAAAACATTCGAACAGGCAAAGGATCCAGTGCCTTAAAAACCAAGAAAAAACAAGTTCGAGCGAAGAATAAGAGGAAGAGCTCGTCAAATACTAGAGCAATGCCAAAAATTGCAAACGGCGTGGAAGCTCAAACTGTCCACAACACGATCAAACTTTTGATCAACCAGCTCGTCAATATCAAGGATGAAACTGGAGAATTCCTCTTACATCTGGAAGATGGTCGAGTAATTGATACCAAAGGCTGGAGTGGGTGGGAATGGACCCACGGGGTCGGACTCTACGGTCTCTGGAACTACCACACCCTCACCGGGTCGCCAGAAGCCCTCCAAATCATTGAATCCTGGTTCGCGAGTCGCTTCAGCGAGGGAGGAACAACTAAGAATATTAATACCATGGCCGCAATGCTCACACTAGCCTACCTGTATGAGAAAACCGGAGATCAGCTCTGCCTACCTTGGCTTGAGAGTTGGGCCGACTGGGCAATGTACGAACTTCCCCGGACAAAGTACGGCGGCATGTCCCACTTGACTTATAACCTGCCCAATTCGCAAGAGCTTTGGGATGATACGCTCATGATGACCGTCCTCCCACTAGCCAAGATTGGAAAGCTCCTGAATAGACCACATTACGTCGAAGAGGCGAAGCGGCAATTCCTTCTCCACATCCAATATCTGTTTGATACGAAGACCGGACTCTTCTACCACGGATGGACGTTCGATGGGAATCACAACTTTGCGGCTGCGTTGTGGGCTCGAGGTAACAGTTGGTTGACTATCGCCATCCCGGAGATCCTGGAGTTACTTGACTTGCCGCCAAACGACTCTTTCCGCGTCCACTTGATCGACACACTTGAAGCCCAATGTAGGGCACTCGTTGAATATCAAGAGCCAGGTGGTCTCTGGAGAACTCTCATCAACCTTCCTACCCATGATGGATCCTATGTGGAGAGCTCCGCCACAGCTGGTTTCGCGTTCGGGATGTTGAAAGCATTGCGATTGAGGTATATTCAAGGAGAAGAGTTTCGAGATTCTGCGATTAGGGGAGTGAAGGCTGTCTTAGAGAAGATCAACGCTGAGGGGGAGTTGATGGAGGTTAGTTTTGGAACTGCTGTGGGCCATACGTTGCAGCATTATAAGGATATTGATCGGACGAGTATGCCGTATGGGCAGGCCATGGCGATAATGGCCCTAGGAGAGTTTTTGCGGGTCTTCATATGAACTTTGTGCCAAGGGTAGAGGTTCGCTTAAATATTCCCCTGTCGCGAGCGTTTGTTGATTTTTAGTAGGACAGGAGAGATCGTATGGGGAGATATAAAAGGCCTTGCTGAGAGGATTTGAGAGAAGCTATTGCATGGTGGAGGGGGCGGGCGGCCACTGATAGCATGAATGAAGCGGAATGTTTCTCATTGGACCTACATGGTGAATCCATGCTTTGTGGAAACTGAAGCCACATGATGCCGGAAGTCTACGACCATGTAAGCATCCGCAGCAACATGTATGGTTCCGTTGACCAAAGAACTCTCTAAGCAGCTGGATATTTTACTTGCCTGATTGCATACAAAGAGTTTGCGCAGACAAAGCTTGCTAAATTTTAACAAATAGACCTAGCTGATCCTGATTTCACTTCAGTCTTGCTTGATCAGATGCTGGCACATTTCTTCAATCATCAAGGCCGAACTTCACCACCTTTCCAACGGGCCAGCTCCGAAGATCCTCAAGATTAAGACTATGGCTGCCAAGCAGAAGACTGCTTCCAGCAGCACTCCCGGGCCAATGATGAATACTCTGCTAGACTATCCGATAACCCCCGAACCTCGCTATGCTTCAGGATTCAAGCCAGTGGTCATTGGTCTTTACGGGATTCCCGGCTCTGGCAAGACAACTTTGTTGAACAGTTTGAAGCAAGAGCTTTCAGAAGAGAAGTTCGCATTCTACGAAGGCTCTCAGGTAATCGACACTCTTGTTCCCGATGGTCTGGACGGATTCAAGAAACTGGACGAGGAAGAAAAGATGAATTATCGCATACATGCCATGGAAGCGATTGGAAATGAGTGCTCCCGGAGGGGCAATGTTGGAGTGGTCACGGGGCATTTCATGTTTTGGCCCGAGGAAGACGAATTTGCAACCCCAGTCTATACCCAAAGCGATCTCGAGACTTTCACGCACATCATCTACCTGGATGTTCGAGCAGAGGCGGTCATGCAACAAAGTCTAGCAGATGCAACAAGACGTCGTCCTTTTGCGTCTGTCAACCATTTGCGTAAATGGCAAAAAGCTGAAATATCCCAGCTTCACCATCTCTGCCGTCAGCATGCAATTCTGTTCACTCTTCTATCAAGACAAGAGAAGTTGGTGGAAAAGACCCCGAAGCTGCTGAGAGATTTTCAGCATCATACAGAGAAACAGAATCTCTCTCTAGCAGAAACTGCTCTAGACGAGGCCTTTGGCGACTGTCAAGATCATCTGAAGGTGGTGTTGGTTTTGGATGGTGATAGGACCTTGGCCCCAGAGGATACCGGAACACTATTCTGGCAGAAGGCTTTCGCCTCACAGGGAGTGGAAGACAAGAAATGTCCCCTAAAGATGTTGTTCAGCGGTCCCCTGGGCCACACCTACGCTGCCTTTCGCCAAGCCACCTTGATGTATGAACACAGGGCTGATATTTCTAACTTTGATGCTCTTTGTCAAGAAGTCGCATCTAAAGTCACCATGTACCCCGAATTTGTATCCCTGTTGCGAGCGGTGGGAGAAGAAGAAAATATTGGTGCTGTGGTTGTTACTTGTGGTCTGCGTCATGTCTGGGAGATGGTGCTGGAGAGAGAAGGCCTCTCCAAGAAAGTAAAAGTCATTGGTGGTGGATGTATCGCAGACGGCTATGTTGTTACTGCAGAAGTGAAGACAGCCTTGGTTCAGCGTTTGCGTGAAAAACACTAGAAGTATGTTTGGGCCTTCGGAGATAGTCCCTTGGACTTGGGCATGTTGAAGACGGCAGATTAGGCCATCGTTGTGGTTGGTGAAGAGAAGACGAGGAGCAAGAGCATGGACGAGGCCTTGATGAACGCCATCAATAATGACGGCCTCCAGGCACGCCAAGTTGTACTGCCGAACAGTGCATCACCACGACTAGACACCACCAAGCTTCCACTAGCGGAGTTCACTGAGCCGAAGTTAGTCAATTCTATCCTCCGCTACCAATTCCGACCTCCATCTTTGAAAGTAATTGTTGGTATAATTAGGTTATTGGTTGGTTTTGGGATCACGTGACTACGCACTAGTCCCAATTAGGATTAGCTAAATAGTGGGAGGCCCACAACACCAAAACTACAACTGGTGTTATTGGCCTTCCTTCCGAATAATCATCCACTTACAACTACGCAACTAGCATACCACGTTTTGACTACGTGTCGTGCTACGCGTACTGGGTGGACCGACACTGATTAGTAGACGTATAGATTAAAAGGACTTATTTAGGTTTGTTTGTACGTACAATTAAAGGGACTTATTTGCGTATAGTGGGCGATTCGGTGGCTTTATATGCAATTAACAATCTTGCGTCGTGATTCGACAAATACCGACTACAAGGAGGAGTATAGTGGGCGATTTGGTAGCTTTATACTCTTTTATTGCAATTGTTAACAAAGGTAATGTATAATGGGCAATTTGGTAGCTCTATATACTATTTGCGTTGCATTTGCACCCTATTCTACGACTTTTACCCTTACTTACCTCCTTATTACGAGAACCCACGATTCGAACGACCCCTCGAGTCGATTCTTACTTACTTACAAACTTACAAATCTTAAGAGCTAGCACTTAACTGCTAAATAGAGCTGACACTTAACTATTAATATATACACACAAGGTCCTAAAGCTAAAGCTAAGATTAGAGATACCTAAGAAAATACTAAAGTTTACTAGATAACAATTAAAAAGCTACTATAATTTAGAGCAGTTTACCGTTTAAGGACAAATACTCTTAGCTCGACGCTACAAGCATACTTAACTTTAAGTCTACACTCTTAGAAGTACTATAATTTAGTATTAATATAGCGTCGGACTAGCAAGCTAAAGTCAAAAAGTGGAGATATGGCATCGACTTTAATAATTTTGATAAGGCCGAAATTAGAAAGTATATATACGCCAAATAATACTAATATTAGTCTAAACACATCTATAACATTAACCTCTAGGAGCTCTTCTAAGATAACTTTAAGGACTTTACAACAAATACCTTTAAGAGTATAAACCGGGCTTGTTTACAAGACTTAAGAGCTATATTGCGTTGTAGCAGCGTTTATATAAAGCAAAATAACAAACATATAACAATTGCTAAAGCATTTATAGCTATTATCTAATAAGAGGAATTCTACAAATAGACTAAAGATAAAGTTAAAGAGGCTAATTTAGACCTTACATTAGGGCTAATCACTTTAATTTATATTACACTTAAGCGTAACTTACGCCTTAAAATGCTTGCAAAAGTAAGGGCTCTGTAACTTACTACCCCCTAGCTTATATAACCTCTTACTCCGCAATCGATTATAGCCCTGCAAATCGATTTGCAAAACCCTATTTTATAACTTACTAGACTTGCGACTATTCTTGCAATTGTACTAGTTTTACCGGCAACATTTACTTTTGCTGCAACTATTTGTATTACCTTATAACTACTATAGCCAATTGCTACTAATTTCGTACTTGCAAATGCTATAAACCTTATGCTAGTTTATTAACCTTAATAGCACTAACCTTAACAAAGCATAAACGCGAAGCTTATTTCAAAAGTGGCTAAATAATACAAAAATGACTAAAAGTACAATGGAATTAGCAGTCTCGATAAAAAACTAAGGATATTTTATAACACTTGCTAGCGTAATGATGTACTTGCTAAATTATATATAAGAGCGTTCCCGATTATACTTAAGGGATTAGTATTAAACTAATACTATAACTCGGAATTATCGCAATATACATTTTAAGATATATGTAATAGCCTTTATAACTTCTTTTAAAGACTTGAATTCGAACGTCGAAGCCTCAAGAATTAGAATAAAATCACTTTAGCTAGTGTTATAGAGCAAAACCTAAAGAAATCGACATTTGCGGCCCTTTAATTAATAATTAATAACTTGCGCAAGCTTCGTTATTGTTTACTAGTCGATTTACAGACAAATACGTTCTTTTAAAACAAAATCGTTATTGCTTGCTAAGGATTACTAGCATGCTAATATGCAGTAGTAAACCCTCCTCAAGATCTTAGTCAATTGCTAAACAAGCTCGAATCGTCGATTACTATATACGAAAACAAAGTATAGCAAAACCCCGAAATACTTTTTACTAATCGACAATACTATTCGAACTAAAACTATAGCTACAATAATAGTCGGAATAAGTCTTATCGATACGGATCTAGTAGTAACTGCTATAACTATAA
>Ga0302325_10018144_pt1 | contig 14836 bp, 9 predicted proteins | sample Palsa_T0_2_FD_201948 | JGI IMG/M metagenome (GOLD analysis project Ga0302325, IMG submission 201948) | Peat permafrost microbial communities from Stordalen Mire near Abisko, Sweden - Palsa_T0_2 | ecosystem: Environmental > Terrestrial > Soil > Palsa > Peat permafrost | place: Sweden: Abisko... | reverse complement strand
AAACGGCTGCGAAAGAAGCGCGACGATCTGATTGGATCGCTGGAGACTTCGGCCGCGGAGAAGATCGCGCAATACCGCTACCTGTTGTTCGGCGATGCCGACTATCCGGATGCCACGTCTACGCCGCGGGTGGAGTTCGGCACGGTCAAAGGTTATACCGATCGCGCCGGGACGCCACAGCCGTACGCGGCGACGCTGGGGGGGCTATTTTATCGGCGCGCCAACGAAGGGCCGTACCAGGCGCCGCCCCGCTGGCTGGAGAGCCAGGTGGCGTTGAACCTGGTCACTCCGCTGGACTTTGTGAGTACTTGCGATATCGGGGGCGGAGACTACGGCAGCCCGACCGTGAACCGCGCGGGCGAGTTAGTGGGCGTGATTTTCGATGGGAATCTGGAAAGCCTGCCTAATACATATTTGTATGTGGAGGAGCAGGCGCGGGCAGTGCATGTGGCTGTGCAGGGGATTGCGGAGGCGCTGGAGAAGGTTTATCATACGACGCCGCTGCTACGGGAACTGGGCGTGGGAGCGGGGGGCGGCCTATAGGTCGTAGGGCGCTAAGCCGGTTCGGCATCGAATCACAAGACCACCAGAGGCGCACGCGGAAATGCGAACTTGCGCCCTAACTGGTCGATCACATCGATCTGGCAGATATAGCGTCCCGGAGCCAGATCCTTGAGCGGAATCTGGATCTGCACGGGCACCGCTCCAGGGCGCGTGGCCGCCAGGCGCGTGGCGTCCACCGGTCCCACCTCGAAGGATTTGACGCCCTTGCGATTGAACAGGCTCATGCGCACTTTCAATTGGCACTTTTGCGCATCCGCGGGATCGGCCTGGACGTCGTAGACGTCGAAGGTCACATAGAGATTCTGGTTGCGCCGGAAAACGCGCGTGATGTTGGGCACGATCTTCTCTTCGCCCACGATCAGCGGATTGGCCAAACGTTCTTTGGCGGTGATCTTCTCGGCCGCGCCCACGGCGGCCTTCAGAGGCTCGCGCTGACTGCTCCACACGATAGAGCTGAGCTTCAGACCCGTCGTGTCCGCGCTCAAATCCGGGATGGTGAAGCGCATGTCGAAGGTCCCCAGTTTGCCCGTCACGTTCTCGCGCACGACGAACTTCAAGCGGTATTTGCCGGGCTCCAGGGTGAACCCGGCGTCGTATTGGAAGCTCTGGTGGCCGGCCTTCGCCGCGTTGGCCCCGTCCAGGCGGATAGTAATGTTATCGCGCACATTGCCGGCCACGACATGTTGTTCGTCCTGGATCTGGCCGGCAAAATCGAGCTGGGTCACACTGGCGCCCCGCTTGGCAGCCAGCGCCACTACCGAGCCGGGAATCTTAATCGATACCGGAACAAAGTAGGTTGTCGGCGCCACGCGGAAATAGTTCACCTGCAGCGCTAGCGGCAGGTCCGTAACCGGATCGCCGGCGGAGAGCGCCTCTTTCAATTGCTGTTCCTTCTCCTGTCCGTTCAGCTTGCCCCAGACCTTAGACGCGTAATAGCCCTTGCGGTGCTCGAGCTTCGCGGACATTGGATTGGTCAGCTTGACTGTAATCTTGCGGTACTTGCCATCCTGGGCCGGATTAGTCGTGTAGTAACCCAGTAGATAGTAACTGCGCATCCGCTGCTGGGCTTGCACGATGCCGGCGGTAATGTCGTTGCTGTCGAAGAAAGCCTTGCCGCCGGTGTCGGCAGCCAAGGTGTAGAGCGTCTCTTGCGAATCGTTGATGGTGGCCCTTTGCTGGTTGTAGACGGAGCCATTGTAGATACCGGTTCCGCGCGAAGCGGCGTGGCTGGCATCGCCGCCGGGAGGATCCGCCATCAGCCCGCGCGCATCGATGGGATAGATGGCCACATTGGCCTTCACGGCCGCATTGATGGTGGCTTCCAGTTGCGCCTGGTTATCGATTCCGGTCTTGTTGACACCGGCCGAGAAATAGATCAATGCCTTTTTCTCAGGCAACGGCGCCAGCATGCGGGCGGCCTCTTCGATGGCGGCCAGCTTTTGGTCGGTATTGAAGATATTGAATTCGGTCTCGTCGGCGACGAAGGCCGCGCCGGTATCGTCACCGTTGGCGGAGTCGGTATCCGCCAGACCGGCCAGCTCGCTCATTTCGCCGATGGGTAGAGCTTTGATGATGCTGTCGATGACGTCGCGGTCGGCGGTAAAGTCGGTGAGCACTTGCACCTGGCTGGTATAGAGCAGAATAGCCACCAGGTCGTCCTTGGTAATATGTTTGGCGGCGTAATCCAGCGCGGCTTCCTGCGCCCGCAACTGTTCGGGGATACCCATGGACGAAAAGTCCAGGTAAAAGATCATCAGCCGCTTGTCGTGATACTGCACCTGGCCGGGCTTTTCCGCGGTGATGGTGGTCTTGGGGGCTTCGGGAAGCTTGAGCTGGTCGGCGAGAGCTAACTTGGGCGGTGGTTCGGGATCGTTGCTGAGCTTTTGAAATTCAAATACGGCGATCTTCTGGGGCTTGCCATCTTCGAGTACCACGAAATCCGCCGGCTTGAGGCCATCGATAGGCCGGCCCGTTTTGTCCTGCACCGTCACATCGACGATCACTAAGTTGCTATTTGTTGTGAACGTCGGCTGGGCCTGCTGTCCGGCGGCCGGGAGCACCGACACAATGACGATGGCGACGATGACTAATAGTCTCAGAAGCTGAACCTCATGAGTAATTGCACCGTTCGCGTAGCGGTGGCCGCGACAGGCAATCCGTAAGTCGCCGAATTAACGGTCGTGCCGAAGCTGGTAATAGCCACGTGGTTGAGTGCATTGGTGGCGCTGAGCCGCAGTTGCAGTTGACGGCGAGTGTCGCCGAAGCGGAAGGCGCGGTTCAATGCCGAATTGAAGGAAACCTGAAACGGTCCCGGGATCGTGTCTCTGCCGGCGTCTCCGAACTCGCCTGGCGGAGGCGTAGTAAAGGCCGCGAGATTGAAGTAGGGATACGCACCGGCTGAGATGGGGAGGCCGGTGGCTTCCGCGCGCGTGCTCCCGGAACCGGCCAGGCCCGCGGTGTTGGAGAGATTGCCGGCGACCAGCGCGGTGAGCGGCATGCCGGAGGCGGCCGTAAACGTGCCACTGACCGTCCAGCCGGCTAGAGTCTTGGTAGCCCAGCCTCCGTTGCGCAGCAGGCCGTGAACGCCTACGGGCGAAGAGAGCAAGAAGGTAGTCTGGAGGTTGTTGCGCTGGTCGAAACTGGAGAGACCGCGCTCGAGATTCAGATTGTCGATGAATTGCACGACGGTGCCCCCGGGGCCGCTGAAGCTGGATGCATCGTCGATGGATTTGGAGCGGGTATAAAGCAGCACCCAGGAGACGCCTCGCGCAAACCGGCGGGTGAGTCGGACCTGCCCCGCGTTGAAGGTCGAATTAGCCTGTGAGGTCTCGTAAGTAAAGCTGGTGGCGTAGGGGATCTGCAGTTGCTCCTGGGTATCCAGCAGCGAAGTTCCGGGCAGCGGCCGATTGGGCTGCTCCGCGACGGGCAGATTGGTGCCCTTAGTGCCGATGTACTCGAATTCCAGGAGCAAGCCGTGCGGGAGTGTATTCTGAATCGCGAAACTCCAGGTTTGCGCGTAGGCCAGCTTGAAGTTCGGATCGACCGCGAAGGTATTCGGGATGGTCTGGGAAGGTATGATCGGAAAGCCATCCTGTATTGTCAGTGGGGCCGCCGCGCTGGTGGTGAGCGAGAGGGAGGTCGAGTAGGGCGGCTGGGTGGCCAGATAGGTCCCGAGCTGGGAATACGCGGACGGGCTATAGAAGATACTGTATCCGCCGCGGATGACGGTGGAGGCTTTCGCGGAGGGCCGCCAGGCGATGCCCAGGCGGGGCGAGAACGCATGCGTGTCGGGCTTGATCAGGCTGCTGGGCAGTCCTTCGGCGCCGGGCGTCACTACGGACACGCCAGTGAATCCCGGATACACGAGTAAGTCCGCCAGGTGGCCATTCAGCTCCGTGTAGGGAGCGAAGTATTCGTAGCGGATGCCTAAGTTAATCGACAGTCCGCGGCTGGGGCGCCAGTCGTCCCGCGCATACCAGCCAGCGGCCCAGCTTTGGAGGTCGTAACTGCCGTCGCCGTATTGCAGGGAACTGGATTGCGGCAAACCGAGCAGAAAGTCGGCGAAGTCGAAGCCTGTGCCGGATACAGGGTCGCCTTGGGCGTTCAATTGGCTGGTGAGCAGGCCGCTGAAGGTGAACGACCCGCGCGCGTTCTGATAATTCAGGCTGTCGAGTTCTGTCCGGCGGTAGAGGAGGCCGACGCCCAGATTATGCCGTCTGCGCACGACGTAGGTAAGAGTATCGGTGAAATTGGTAGTTTGATTGTGAGTGAGGGCCGGCGCGGAATCCGAGAGGCTTCCTAGGTTAGTAAAAGACAGGTTGGGCGGACCGTAATCCAGGGGATTCTGCAAAGTACCGGTAATGCCCACATTACCCTCGATGTTATCGGCATAGGCAAAGTACGGCGACGTTTGGTTTGTGTTGCGGCTGAAGGTGAAGTTGGCGCTGTTGTTGAAGCGCGGCGCGAAACTGTGGCTCCAGCCAGCCGCGGCGCTCACGCCGTAGCCGTTGGTGGAATCCTGGAATCCGAAAAGCTGCTCGGTTTTCGAATCGCGGTTCTGAAATTGGACGTTGAAGTTCAGACGGTCCTTATTAGAGACCGGCATGTTCAACCGAAGGCCCACATTGTTGCTATTGTTCGGAGTGGAGGTGACGAGCGCGTAGTTCTGCACTAAGCCCGTGTAAGTGGGCAGCGGGAAGTACTGCAATAGTCCAGCCGAAGCGGTTGCGATGCGAGAGGAGGGTATCACATCGCCGGGGAAGGGCACATGCGTGGTCGGGTCGAAGACGGTGACGGGAGCGTTGTTCACCATCGTTTGCGAGAAATCGCCGTCACGTTCCGCCAGCGTGGGGACCGACGATTGCTGGCTATAGGGATTGCGGCTCAGAGTGCCCTGGTAAGTCAGATAGAAGGAGGCGCGCGGGTAATGCAGGATCTTGGGAATGTTGAGAGGGCCGCCCACATTCAGGCCAAAGCTGCCCATGGCATAAGAGGGCTTCGGCTCAGCGCGGCCGTTGAGCGAATATGGCGCGGCGTTGAGGGCGGAATTTTGCAGCCGCATGAACACCGAGCCGGTGTAGGTGGGCTGGCTGCGCCGCCGGTTTCCGAAACTGGCGTATTGGCCATTGTAGGGGCCGCGCCGGTTGTTGTTGCGATTGCCGCCTCCGCCGCCACCGCCCCCGCCGCCAAATCCGCGTCCTCCGCCTCCACCTCCTCCGCCTCCGAAGCCCCCGCCGCCACCTCCGCCCCCGGGACCTTGCCCCCCGCCGCCGGGACCTTGACCTCCGCCGGGGCCGAAGCCTCCGTTGATGCCGCTGGCGCCGAAACCGCCTAAGCCGAGCGTATCGCTGCCTGGAGCGCTCATGCCGGGGGGAAGGCCCAAGGTCTGGCTGCTGCCTGGGCCGCCGCCTGGCGGAGTCCCGCCATTGGCGCCGGCCATGCGCTCGCGCCTGGACTCGTCATCGCTGGATTGGGCCAAGCCACCGCTGGTGCTGCCGTTCACCAGCAAGGAATCCTGAGCCTCGGCGCTCAAATCCGCGCCCAGATCGGCGGATGCCGCGTTCGCGGCGGCATTGGCGAGCGCCTGTTGGCCATCGTCTGTGGCTTTGACCTGGGCGTTCTGAAACCCTGGGCCGGCTGCGGGATTCGGCACGCCACGGGGACCGGTCCGTGGCCCGCCGCGGGGCTTTCCCGAAGTAGCCGAGTGGGCGGGCGTCTGGGCGATGCGCGGCATTTCCAGAGTCCAGTGTTTGGTGACCGCTTGGCTGCCGATGGCGACTTGGTCTTGCACGGCCGTAAATCCGAACATCTCCACCTGGATATTCCAGACGCCGGGAGCGAGGTCCAAGGTGTAACGGCCGGCGTCGTCGGTGTATGCCACCACTTTGGCGCCGCCTTGACTGGCGGTTACGGTGGCTCCGGGAACCCACTGGTCGGCGGCCCTTACCGAACCTGTAAATTGAGTTGCGGAGAGGAGGCGAGGTCCCAGCAACACCATGAAGTAAAGGGCTGGGACCGCTAATGCTCGCATCGCTTACCGCCAATCGGGGGGCCAGGATGCCCGTTTTTATGGGGCGCTCGACCGCACGGGAGGGTTACAGCCATCCGTTCCCGCTTGGCGCCCGGACCAGGGGTCGGAGGCCTGGGGTCGGAGTCTTGGTTTTACGCTCGCTTCGCCTCGCGTTCGCCCCCATTTTTTGGGTTCGTACGGTAATTTTCATGGGTTGTTGTGCAGATTTAGGCGGAATTGTGCATCGGCATGGGGTTGGAGGGATGGTTCCGAATTGACCAAACAAAGCCAATTTGCGTTCGTGAGAGGCATACGTTGCTTTTAGGCGAGCGTGTGGCGTGGCGGGCTATCGCCCTGGATTGTTAGTAGCCGCCCGGATGAATAGTCTCGGAAAAATTTACGGGGCGCATCGTCTGCTGAGTCACTGCACTTTGCGCATAGGTTGCATTCCCGCGGCTGGCGCCCCGTCACGCGGGGCAAGAACGGGGACCGCTCCGTGCTGCTTCTCCGCGGCCGCGAGGGCGTTCATCCACTTGTTCCAAAGTGCCAGAGCATCGCGCGCGCGCGGCGACCTTGAGTCCAGAGCAACCGCTCTGCGCAAGGCCACACCGGCTTCGGCCGGCTTCCCCATTTCGCCTTCCAGCAAACCAATCAGCCGGTACACCTCCGAACACGGCCGGATCTGGGCTGCCCGCAGCAGCCTCCGGAGGGCTAGGTCTTTCCGCCCCACGCATTCCAGAGTGCGGCCCCAAGCCAACTCCACGAAATAGTCATTCGGCAGGGCTTGCTCTGCGTGCTGCAGATATGGAATCGCCACGCTGCAGCGCCGCTCCTCCACCAGTTGGTCCACCAGGTTAGCGTAGGGCCGGCCTTTGCCTGTGGATTCGAGGGCGGCCTGCGCCCAAAGTTGAGAAGGCTCGGCCCATAACAGGTTGCGCTGGTAGCACAGCACATAGAACATAGCCAACATCGCGCCGCATACCGCGTAACCCGTGAGGGGCCGCACACGAATATGCTTGGCAATTTCGCATCCGATCAGAATCAGCCCGACTAGCGGCAGATACATCCGCCGCTCCACAAGTGGATCGAGGATGGGTACGATCGACGAGGTTGGCGCCAGCAGGATCAGGGTCAGAAGGAAGCCAAAACACGCCAGCGGATATCGCCTTCGCCATACATAGCAGACTGCAATCAGCCCGGCCAATGCGGCCAGGTAGAAGATGGCGCCGTGTTCCAGGATAGTATGCGAAACCGGATAATCGTGATCGATGGATTGGCCGGCCGGAATCACCGCCAGCCGCACGTAGGTAAAGAAAGCCCGCGCCTGCGTGAATCCATATTGGTACCAGGTGACGCCGGGAAGTGAAAAGCCCGCCGATGGCGCCGCGGCGAGCATTCGAAAGACCTTCCACATGGCCACTATCAAGCCCGCCGCCATTGCCGCATAGAGCTTCCAATTGTTTCGTAACCCTTGGGTCGAGAATGCGCGGGGCCAGTATACGTCCGTGAGAACGAGCATTCCCGCCAAGCTGACCGCGTTCTCCTTGCTAGCTACACCGAGTGCGAAAAGCGTCAGCACCACGGCGGTTTCCGTCCATGAAATGGCTTCCTGGCGCCGGTACAGAAACACTACATAAGCCAGCAGGACGAACAACGCCGCCAGGCTCTCCGACCGGCCCGCGACATAACTGACCGACTCGGTCTGCAGCGGGTGGATAAGAAAGACCGCGGCTCCGGTCATCGACGCGACCCTAACCACGCGGGCGCTCATACCGCCGGATAAAGCAAGCAATCGACTGAGTACAAGGAAGACCAGGCCCGTATTGATCGCATGAATAATAAGATTCAAGAGATGATAACCGAGCGGCGAGTTACCGGACACGCTGGCATTCAACCAATACGTCGACATCAGGACAGGGCGCACTCCCGATAACCATGCCGACAACGGCTGCGGAGATCCTAGCTGAAAGGGCAGGGAGAAGTCGTCGAAGACAAATGGCGCGGCGAGCGATGCAGAGTAGAGATGCAACTCCACTACAAAGGCGCCAAACATGACGATGGCCGCCAGCCGGCCAATCGGGATGGACTTAACTGGGACGTCAGGGCGACGAGTTCGGACGCGAGCTTTCTGAACGGCGCTCCGTGCCATAATATTAGATTATTAGCACGGCTGGCAGTTCGTTCGCTTGGCGCAGCGTTGTGTGTTACTGTACATTTACTGACCCAACCCAAGCGCTACCATCGAGTCGCCCACGATGCGCTGGATCGGCTCCGAGACTTTCTATCTCACCCGCCTCGTCTACCAACGATGCCTGGCCCTCATCCTGCTCATAGCCTTCCTCAACGCCGCATTTGAATTCAAACCATTGCTCGGCGAGCACGGACTGCTTCCAGTGCCGCTCTTCACCAAAGCGGTCCCATTCGGCGATTCGCCCAGCCTATTCTTCTTTGCCCCCAATGACACGGCCTTCACCATCGCGGCTTGGCTCGGCGTGCTGCTGGCGTGCCTCGCGCTCACCGGCATCGCCGACCGCTACAGCACCGGGTTTTCCATGCTGGTGTGGGCCACTGTCTGGGTGCTTTACATCTCGTTCGTCAACGCCGGCCAGATCTTCTACGCCTTCGGCTGGGAATCCATCCTGCTGGAGGCGACCTTTTACGCCATTTTCCTCGGCAGCCGCCGCGTTACGCCCCAGACTATCGGCATCTGGCTGCTGCGATGGCTGCTGTTCCGACTGATGTTCGGTGCGGGCCTCATCAAAATGCGGGGCGACCCGTGCTGGCGCGATCTCACCTGCCTCAACTATCACTATGAGACCCAGCCCATGCCTGATCCGCTGAGTTGGTTCTTTCATTGGTCGCCCGCCTGGTTTCACAAGTCCGGCGTGCTGTTCAACCATTTCTCCGAGCTGGTGGTTCCGTTCGCATACTTCCTCCCTCAGCCCATCGCCGCCATCGCGGGCGCGATCACTATTGCCTTCCAGGGACTGATCTTCGCGGGCGGCAATCTGTCCTGGTTAAATGCGCTGACCATCGTCCTGGCCCTCAGCACTTTCGACGATCGTTTCCTCGCGCGGCTATTTCCCATGCGCGCGCCCGCGGCGCGGCCCGCGGTGGCGCACCGGTTAGCCACGATCGGCGTCGGCATCCTTGTCGCAATTCTCAGCATCCAACCTATTCGCAACATGTTGTCCCCGGCGCAGGTGATGAATACGGTCTACAATCGTTTTCATCTCGTGGGCACGTACGGCGCATTTGGGTCGATCACCCGGCCGCGCTATGAGGTGATCGTGGAAGGAACGAACGAACCGGTGCCGACTGTCTCAACCAAGTGGCGCGAATATGGGTTCAAAGGCAAGCCTGGCGACTTAGGGCGCATGCCTCCGCAGATTGCGCCGTATCACCTCCGGCTGGATTGGTTGATGTGGTTCGCGGCCCTGTCGTCGTACGAGGAGCAGCCCTGGTTCGAACCGTTCATGCAGAAACTGCTCGAAGGCGATCGGCCGGTGCTCTCGCTGCTGCGGACAAATCCATTTCCGGATCGGCCGCCCCGCTACGTGCGCGCGCAGCTTTATGAGTATCATTTCACGACTCCGGTTGAGCGGGCCGCGACCGCGCAGTGGTGGACGCGGAAGCTGGTGGGCACGTATTTCCCGGCGATTTCGAAGGCCACGGCCGCCGACCAGGGGGTCAGCCGCGGACTGGGGGGTCCGCCCTGGGGTCCGCCCCAGCAGGAGGAAGAACATTCCCAGCCATAACGAAGAGGCGTACGTGGTCGGCTCCGGGCCGAACGGCCTGACCGCCGCCATCATCCTGGCGAAAGCGGGGTTGCGCACCACCGTGTTCGAGGCGCAGCCCACCATCGGCGGCGGGGCGCGCTCGGCAGAGTTGACGCTGCCGGGATTCATACACGATATTTGCTCGGCCGTGCATCCGTGGGCTGTCAGTTCACCGGCTTTCGCGGCCTTCCCACTCGCGGAGCACGGGCTGGAATGGATCCAGCCGACGTTGCCTCTGGCGCATCCGCTGGATGACGGATCCGCCGCTGTGTTGGCCATGCCGCTCGACGAGACCTGCGCGCGCCTGGGAGCGGACGGCGCCGCATACCGGCGGGCGATTTCGCCCTTGGTAAGGCACTGGCGCGACCTGGTGCCGATGATCCAAGCGCCGTTACTTCGTGTACCCGCCCATCCATGGCTGCTGTCGCGTTTCGGAGCAGTGGCCATTTGGCCCGCTGCTTCCTTGGCCCGGCGGCTCTTCCGCACGGAAGGCGGGCGCGCGCTGTTCGGCGGCAATGCAGCGCATTCCGCATTGCCGCTGGATACGCTCGGATCGGCCGCTTTCGGATGGCTGTTGGCCGCGGCCGGACACGCCGTCGGCTGGCCCATCCCGCGGGGCGGCTCGCAGGCCATCGCCAACGCACTGGCATCGTACTTCGAATCGCTGGGCGGCCGCATTATCGCCGGCCATAGCATCCAGTCGCTCGACGAATTGGGCGACGCTTCAGTGGTTCTCTGCGACGTGACTCCCCGCCAATTCCTAGCCATGGCTGGCCACCGTTTGCCGGACCGCTTCAGGCGCCAATTGGAGGCCTACCGTTACGGCCCGGGCGCTTTCAAAGTCGATTGGGCCTTAAGCGCGCCCATCCCGTGGAAGGCCGCCGAATGCGGCCGCGCCGGCACCGTCCACGTGGGCGGATCGCTCGACGAAATCGTGGCTTCCGAGCGCACGGTCGCGGGAACTGTACCCAGCGATCGGCCATTCTTACTGGTGGCGCAGCCCAGCCTATTCGATTCCAGCCGCGCGCCCGCGGGCCGCCATACCGCATGGGCTTATTGCCACGTGCCGCACGCTTCGACAGCCGATATGACGGAACGTATCGAAGCCCAATTGGAACGCTTCGCTCCCGGCTTCCGCGCGCGCATTCTGGCGCGCCACACTATGGCCCCCGCGGACCTGGAACGGCATAACGCCAACCTGGTGGGCGGCGATATCACCGGCGGTGCGCAGGATCTGCGGCAGCTCGTGCTGCGGCCCACCCGCCTGCTCTATCGCACACCGCTCGATGGCGTGTATCTGTGCTCCTCGTCCACGCCGCCCGGCGGAGCGGTACATGGTATGTGTGGGTTTCACGCGGCGCATGCGGCTCTGCGCGCGCGCCGCCTCAAATAAATAGGTGCACTCCCGGCCCGGTTTCACGCATCCTATGAAAAGTGAGGCGCTTCCTCTATCTGGTGGCCGCTGGCGCAATTCTGTGCATGCCGGCCCGGACCTATGCGCAGACCGCGCAAGACGCTGCCGCGGCAAGCGGACCTGTCACCGTCGAGCAAAAGTGGCAGTTTTTCGTGCAGGAGACCTTCACTCCGCTGACGATAGTCGCGAGCGCGGCGACGGCTGGCGAGTCGGAGGCCAGCAACACAGACCCCAAGTATGGCGTAGGCGGCATTGCCATGGCGAAGCGCTTCGCCGCCGCGTCAGTCGATAACGTCACCCAGAACTTCTTCAGCGATTTCGTGATGGCGTCCGTGTTACACGAGGACACTAAGTACCGGCGGAGGGGCGAGCAATACGGTTTCTGGGCGCGCGTGGGATATGCCGTCAGCCGGGCCGTAGTAACGCGAACCGACACGGGCGCGAGCACGGTGAACTGGTCGAATTTTACCGGGACGGCCTTGAGCGTGGGCCTTTCAAATGCGTACTATCCAGCGCGCAGCCGGAACCTGAACGCCACCGCCATCAACTGGGGATTCAGCACGGCGGGCGTGGGATTCGCCAACCTGTTTCCGGAATTTCTTCCGGACTTCAAGCGCTGGCTCAAACGCCATCGCCTCTAGCGGTAGGGCAGGCGGTTGCGCCTGCCTTTCCCGGATACGCTGGCAGCGGAGTCCTGCGTAGCGTGCGCCCGTCCACCAGCACATGGACCGTCCGCCCGCGGGAACGCGCTGGTCGCGATATATAGACGTATCCGCGCGCACCGGTGTTATCCTTAGGGAGCTTGGCTTAAACGATCCGCCGCACCGGCGACGCATCACTCACGCCAGCCAACAACATAGATGATCTCTTTGCTGCGAACCACTTGGATTTGGACCGCGAGCGCGCTTCTTATTCTGCTTTGGACTCCGCTGCTGGGCGTGGTCAGGCTGTTTGACCACGAGCCGCGCCGGCTGCGCACTGGACGCTGGTTTCGCAGGCTTGGGCGCGCTATGGCGGGAGTGAACCCCTGGCGAATCCACATTTCCGGCGGTGAGAATCTGATCGCGAACCAAGTGTACGTCGTGGTCAGCAACCATCAATCCCTGGCTGACATCCCGCTGATTGCGCACTTAAAGCTGGACACGAAATGGCTCGCCAAGGCGGAGTTGTTCCGGGTGCCGTTGTTGGGTTGGATGCTCCGCATGGCGGGGGACGTGCCAGTCGAGCGGTCCGACCGGCGCAAGAGCGCGAAGGCGTTGTTGCAGTGTGCGCGATACCTCCGCCAGCATTGTTCGGTTGTATTTTTCCCCGAAGGGACCCGCTCGCCGGACAGGCGGGTCCTGCCGTTCAATGAGGGTCCATTTCAGTTGGCGATTCGTGAGCAAATCCCGATCTTGCCGCTAGTGGTGGACGGTTCCGGAGCGGCCCTGCCGCGCAACTCGTGGATCTTCGGAAAAACCCAGGATATCTATCTCCAAATTCTGGAGGCCGTGTCCGTTGACGGCTGGAACATTAAGCAGGTGCCGGCACTGCGAGATGCGGTTCGCCAGAAAATCGTAGATGAATTGGATCGGCTGCGCCCAACAAATCAAGAATCCTGACCAGCAGGCGGTTGAACTTGCCGCCGCCGCCGTCATTGCGCCTGTGGCGCACGTGTCAGGATCGCTTCGATCGCCGCGAGATCCTCCGCCGTGAGCCGCCAGCCTGCGGCGGAAGCATTGGCCTTCACCTGCTCCAGCGATTTCGCGCCCGCGATCACCGACGCTACCGCGGGTTGCGCAGCCAGCCACGAAACCGCCAGCTCCAGCATGGTGTGCCCGCGCGCAGCCGCGAATTCCGTGAGCGACTCCACCAATGCCAGATTCGCATCGGTGAACACCTTCGGACCAAATCCATCCCGCGCGCGGCTGCCTTCGGGGAGCGGCTGCCCACGGCGATACTTCCCGGTGAGCAGCCCATTGGCCAGGGGGAAGTAGGGTAGGAATGCGATCCGCAAATGGACGCATTCCGGGATGACGTCCGCTTCCGGCTCGCGATGCACCAAGCTGAATTGGTTCTGGACGCTCACAAAGCGCGCGCCGCCTTCCTGTAGGGCCGCCGCAGCGCGCAATTGATCGCCTGAAAAATTCGAACAGCCAACCTCACGCACCTTGCCGGCGCGCACCAGATCGTCCAGCGCGCCCAGCGTTTCCGCGATGGGCACTTCAGGATCGGGCTGATGCAGTTGATACAGATCGATGTGGTCCGTTCCCAGACGCTGCAGGCTGTCCTCGGCCGCCCGCCGCACATATTCGGGACGCGCGCCGCGCCGCTGCTCGTCCATCTTCATGCCGAACTTGGTGGCGATCAACACCTCGCCGCGGCGCGGCCCCAGAGCCCGGCCCAGAAACTCCTCGCTCGCACCCGCCCCGTAAATATCCGCCGTGTCAAAAAAGTTGATGCCGGCCTCCAGCGCGGCGCTCACGGCAGCCGCACTCGCGCCCGCGTCGATACGCCATCCGAAGTTGTTGCAGCCCAGGCCCACCAGCGATACTTCCAGCGATCCAATCCGTCGCGTTTCCAATTTCATTTCCTCCTTGCCACTTGGATGGTTGGTTATATTAACTGGATGCAGCCGGGCGCTTCGAATTCGAGCGCACGCGGCCTCAGAAGCGGTAGTCCGGCGGTTTGATATCCTTAATCCGCAAGTAAACTTCCGCCTGTCCGCGATGATGCGCCGTGTGCGTGAAGCACGACCACAACCGTTCGCGCCCGCTCGCCGGCCCGAACATGGCGTCGAGTTTCTCCGTGTCGATCTTAGCGAACGCTTTGGTGCAGAAGTCGAACGAGTCGCGCAGGAACCTTATATCGTAAGTCTCTTCATGAAGCCTCCGGGATATAATTGGTATCGCAAACTAGCTTGCAAATGCAAGCAGGAGCATCGCCATGACACGCAGAGAACTCGGCAAACTGGCGGCTGCCGGAAGCGCGGTTTTCTTACCCGCCGCGCACGCCCAGAACAAATACGGCGGCCCGCTGGAGGGCTTCGAAGACAAAGTCGACGGCGCCGCGTTCGACCCCGTTCTTTACACCCTTAAACTCTACGAGTCGGCGCCCTTGCGGCTCACCTTCCGCGCACAAAGCCGCAAACAGGCGGAAGCTTGGCAGAAGCGCTTGCACGCCAAACTCACCGAACTTGTGGGGGAATTTCCGGCGCAACGCACCGCGTTGCAACCGCAGACCCTCGAAACGCGTGACTTCCCCGCCTATCGCCGCGAGAAGTTCGTCTTTGAAAGCCGGCCGGGACTGTTCGTGCTCGGCTATCTGCTGACGCCGCGCGATTTCGCGCCGCCGTATCCCGCCATGATCTGCCTGCCCGGCCACGGGCGCGGCGTGGATGATATCGTGGGTATCGATGCCCAGGGCCGCGACCGCACAGACAAGCCGGGCTATCAACACGATTTCGCAATCCAGGTGGTTGAGCACGGCATGGCCGCCGTAGCTATCGAACCGCTGGCCTTCGGCTGCCGCCGCGATCCGGTCACGCGCAAGAAAGGCGCGGAGGCCACCGCTTGCCAGCCCTCCGCCGGC
>Ga0302325_10018143_pt1 | contig 14836 bp, 11 predicted proteins | sample Palsa_T0_2_FD_201948 | JGI IMG/M metagenome (GOLD analysis project Ga0302325, IMG submission 201948) | Peat permafrost microbial communities from Stordalen Mire near Abisko, Sweden - Palsa_T0_2 | ecosystem: Environmental > Terrestrial > Soil > Palsa > Peat permafrost | place: Sweden: Abisko... | reverse complement strand
GTCAGGGCCGCGATGGCGGCGGCGCGGAGCCGGGGGTCGTCGGCGAGGTCGTGGTCGGCGCCGGGGTCGGCGCCGGGGTCGGGGTCGGGGTCGAGGTCGGCGAGGTCGTGGTCGGCGCCGGCCTCCGGAAGCATGGCAATGAGCTTGGGCAGGGCGGGGGACGGACCGGCCAGCTCCCTCGGGTCACGGCCCTGCAGAATGGCCCAGGCCAGGAGGCGGGGGTACGGCGGGCGATCGACGCCGACAGGACCCTGCAGGAGCTCGAGCGCCTCGCCGACGCCGGCAGCCTGGGCGAACCGGGCCGCCGTGGTCGAAGTGCTGCGCGCGATCACCAGCCGCAGCAGGTCGTCCTTGGAGCCCACGTACTGATGGATGAGGCCGTAATTGAGCCCGGCGTGGGCGGCGATCTCCCGCAGCGAGACGCCGTCAGGCCCGCGCTCGGCGAAGAGCTCGGTCGCTGCGGCCACGAGGGAGGCCACCGCGCGAGCGCGGGCGGGCCGGTCGGTGCTCAGGGCGCCGAGCTGGCCAGAGGGCCCCGGATGAGCCGGCCCGGCCTCGCGCCCGTCGGGATGCCGTCGTCAATGATGACCTGGCCGCCCACCAAGGTGGCCCGGAAGCCGACCGACTTCTGCTCGATGCGCTTCTCACCAGCGGGCAGGTCGTGGACCACCGTGGGCATGGCGGGGGCGACCCGCTCGGGATCGAACACGTTGATGTCAGCGACCAGGCCCTGGCGCAAAAGCCCGCGGTCGTGAAATCCCCACGCCCGGGCCGGCGCCAGGGTGATCATGCGCACCGCTTCTTCGAGACTGAAGTCGCCCCGGTCGCGGACCCAGTGGGCCAGCAGGTGCGTGTAGATGGACGCATCGGACATCTGGCTGACGTGGGCCCCGGAGTCCGAGAACGACATGACCGTGCGCGGATGCGCCATGGCGCGCTTGGTCTGGGCGTGGTCGAAGGGCAGGTTGGTCTGCACGAAGAACTGATGGAGGTCGGTTTCGAGGGCCAGGGCGATCATGAGCTCGACCGGGTCGATCCCCCGGGCCGCGGCGGCCTCGGCCACGGTCGGATTGGGCGGGACGGGCCGCTCGAGCACCTGCATGCGGTCGAACTCCGGCGGGCGGGCCTCCCCGCCCAGCGCCCGCCCGTAGGGACTGTGGTGGGCCGAGGCCACCAGGCGCTGCACGAGGTCCTGATCCCGCAGGGCGATCAGCTGGACGTCGAGTGGCCGGGCCCGCAGGTCTCGCCACTCGGGCAGCCCGTCGAAGGGCAGTTGGGTGCGGAACGACGACATGGTGCCGATGCCCCGGCAATGGGTGAGCCCGAACATGCGGGCGCCCGCGGCCGCGGCGGCGTCGATCAGCCCCAAGGCCCGGTCGCTCCCACCCCCGATGGCCACGGGCACGCCGGTGCGCACGGCCAGGTCGACGAGGCGGGTGTCCCGCTCCGGATCGTCCGGCGGGGGTGGGTCCTGCACGAGCTGGAAGACACCGACGCCGAGCGCGCCCAGCACGCCGACCAGCTCGGCTACCTCGGTCCACGACGCCAGCCGTGAGGCGACGGGGCGATCGTCGGAGGTCCGGTGGTGCTCGGTGCGCGACGTGGTGAACCCGTAGGCGCCCGCCCGCAGGGCGTCCTCCAACTCGGCGGCCATCGCCTTGAGGTCGTCCGGTCCCGCCTCCTCCTCGAAGGCGCGCTCGCCCATGACGAAGGTGCGCAGGGCGGAGTGCCCGAGGTTGGCGGCGTAGTTGATGCCTTTGGGCTGGCGGTCGACGGCGTCGAGGTACTGGGCGAACGTCGACCAGGTCCAGTCGATGCCGGCTGCCATCGCCACCCCGGAGATGTCCTCGGCCCGTTCGAGGTTCCGCACGACCAGTTCGCGAGCCGCCGGATCGGCCGGCGCGAGCGTGAAGCCGCAGTGGCCCATGACGGCGGTGGTGATGCCGTGCCAGCACGAGTTGGCTCCGAGCTGGTCCCAGAACACCTGCGCATCGAGGTGGGTGTGCCCGTCGATGAACCCGGGCGTGACCGCATGCCCCTCGGCATCGATGTCCGTCGCGCCGTGCTCGCGGATCCGGCCGATGGTGGCGATGCGACCCCCGGCGATCCCCACGTCGGCCCGGTACGGCGCCAGGCCGGTCCCGTCGACGACCGTGCCGTTGCGGATGACGACGTCGTAGTTCATCGCAGCGCTCCCTGGGGGGCCAGGTCGGCCGGGTCCAGGTCCAGCATGGCGATGGCGTTGGTCCGGACCAGCATCTCGAGCTCACCGGGGCCGACCCGGGCGCCGATCTCGGCCACCAGGTCGGGCGTGTCCGGCCAGGTGGAGTCCTGGTGCGGGTAGTCCGTCTCGAACACGAGCTGCTCGATGCCGATCTGGTGCCGGGCGTCGACCCCCACCATGTCGTCGAAGAAGCAACCGAAGACCCTCCCCGGCACCTGGCTGGAGGGCAGCTCGGTGATGATCGGGTCGAGGTCCGACCAGGCCCTGCTCTTGGTGAACACCGTATCGAGACGCTCGAGCAGGAACGGCATCCAGCCCACCTGGCTCTCCGAGAAGGCGATCTTCAGCCGCGGGAAGCGGAGGAGCACACCGGAGAGCAGCCAGTCGGCCATGGACATGTAGGCGTTGAGCGAGGTGAGGGCGGTGACCACTCCGGCCGGGGCATCGGGACTGGTGTTCTGCATCTTCGAGCCGGACCCGATGTGCATGCAGATCACGGTGCCGGTCTCCTCGCAGGCGGTGAAGAGCGGGTCCCAGAACCGGTCGCGGTCGTGGATGGAGGGCAGGCCGAGATTGGACGGCAGCTCGGTGAAGGCGACGGCATGGAAACCCCGGGCGGCGTTGCGCCGGACCTCGGCGGCGGCCAGGGTCGGATCCCACAGCGGGACGAGGCCCAGCGGGATCAGGCGCCCGCCGCTCGGGCCGCACCACTCCTCGCTCATCCAGTCGTTGAAGGCACGGACACACGCCGACGCCAGCTCCTTGTCCTTGGCCTCGAGGAACACCTGCCCGGCGAAACGCGGGAAGGACGGAAAGCACATGGAGCGCTCCGTGCGGTTGAGGTCCATGTCGGCCAGGCGGGCCACCGGGTCGTAGCACCCCGGGCGCATGGCGGCGAAGGGGATCGGGGCGGCGGTCAGCTCGTCCCGGGGGAAGCCGACGCACGCCATCACCTGGGGGATCGGCCGCATCAGGTCCTCGTAGACCCACCAGTCCACCGCCGGGCCGTCGCCGCCCCGTACGTACTGGACGACCTTGGTACCCGGCACCTCAATGGTCTGACAGCCGTCCTGTTCGATATGGGGGCCGCGGGCGCGCAGCGTGGCCGGCAGCCACGTCGTCCACACGTGCGGGGGTTCGACCACGTGGTCGTCGACCGAGATCACCCAGGGCAGATCCGATTCGGGCAACGGGCCTCCTCTGACGCAGAAGCTAGCCATTTGGCTAGAGCAGGAACATTAGCCATTCGCCCGCCGGGCGACAAGAAGGCGCGGTCCGGGCCGTCGGTAACATGCCGGCATGCCGCCGATGCCCCTGCCGACCGTTCCCGAGCCGGTCGTGCAGCTCGCCGATGCGACCACCGACGAGCTGCTGCGCGCGGTGGCCGCGGCGCATGGGGACCGCGAGGCCTATGTGGACGCGCACGGCGAACGACTCACCTTTGGGGCATGGGACACCGCGGCCGACGGCACCGCCTCCGTCTTCGCCGAGCTCGGCGTCGGGGTCGGCGACGTGGTCTCTCTCCTCCTTCCCTCCGGCATCGACTACGCCATCTGCTACCTGGCGGCTATGCGCCTGGGCGCCATTACTTCGGGCATCAACACCCGTCTCGGGCCCGCCGAGGTGGCCAGCATCCTTCGTCGCAGCGAGCCGCGCCTGTTGGTCACCGAAGACGGCCGGTCGCCCGCGCCCGACAGTCTGCGCATTCTCGACCGCGCCGAGCTACCCGGCGTGCGGGCACTCGGGCCTCCCACCCACCTGCCCGCCCCGGACCCCGGGCGCACGGTGGCCCTGGTCTGGACGAGCGGCACCACCGGCGAGCCCAAGGGCGCCATCTTCGACCACCGCAATCTGGCGGCGGTATCCGTCGGGGCCGGGCCCCTGCGGGCCGCCTTCGACCGGCGCATCTCGCCGACGCCGTTCTCCCACGTCGGCTACATGACCCATGTGGCCGAGGAGATTGGGTACGCCATCACCACGGTGATCCCGGCTACCCCGTGGAAGGCGGAGGCGGTGCTGGCACTGATGGCGGACGAAGGCGTCACGGTGGGGCAAGGGGTGCCGTCGCAGTGGCGGCTCCTGTTGGATCGTCCCGAGTTCGACCGCACCGATCTCTCACGTATCCGCATCTGCGGCACGGGCGCCGCTCCGGTTCCGCCCAGCCTGATCAGGGAGATGGAGGAGCGGATCGGCTGCCCCGTCGTCATCGGGTACACCAGCACCGAGGCCGCCCTGACCACCGGCTCCCTCCCGGGAGACCAACCGGAGGTGATCGCCCGGACGGTCGGCCGGGCCCGCTCGAACGTGGAACTGCGGGTGGTGGACGATGCCGGTGACGAGGTGCCGGTCGGCGAGGTGGGCAATGTCGAATGCCGCTCGGCGGCCGCCATGCGGGGCTACTGGCGCGACCCGGAACGAACCCGCGAGGTGCTGCGGCCGGATGGCTGGCTGCGCACCGGGGACGGCGGCTGGCTCGACGAGGACGGCAATCTCACGCTCGTCGGGCGCCGCACCGAGATGTACATGCGGGGGGCCTACAACGTCTATCCCGTGGAGGTCGAACGGGTCGTCTCCGAGCACCCGGCGGTGTCCCAGGTGGCCATAGTGGCCAAGCCGGACCCGGTGCTCGGCGAGATCGGCGTGGCGTTCGTCGTGCCCGCGACCGACGGGGAGTCCCCCTCGCTCGAGGAGCTGCGGGCCTGGACCCGGCAGGCGATCGCCGACTACAAGGCGCCTGACGTGCTGGAGCTGGTGACGGAGCTCCCGCTCACGGCGATGGGCAAGGTCGACAAGCGCGCCCTGGGCGAACGGGCGCTCAGTCTGGTCCGCCTGCGCTGACCGTCAACCGAGTACGCCGGCGGCCCTCATTTTCGCAATGCGCTCATCGTCGTAGCCGGCCACTTCGCGCAGTACTTCCTCGGAGTGCTGCCCCGCCGAAGGCGCCGGGCCCGGTGCCGGGAGGTCCCCTCCCTCGAACTTGACCGGGTATCCCAGCATGTCGGCGTCGACGTCTTCCTTGGGCACCCAAGTGAACCGGTGCGTGAACTGCGGGTCCTTCAGGATGGTCTCGGGTGTGTTGACCGGCGCGATCGGGGTGTTGTGCTCGTCGCCGAAGGCAATCCACTCGGCGCTGGTCCGCGACGCGAAGACCTTCGTCAGCTCCTCCTGCAGCTCGAGGTTGCCCCGGGCGTGGCTGCCGTAGGTCGTGCCGGGCCATTTCTCGAAGAACTCCGGCCGGCCGATACCCTCGCAGAAGTTCTTCCAGAAGGACTGCTCGCTCGCCATGAACAGCACGTGCCCGTCGCTCGACGGGTAGATCTGATAGCGCACCCCGCCGCGCATCCCGCCCACACCGGGCGCCCGTCGCTCGCCGTCGTCGGCCTCGTTGCCGTACACCTCTTCCTGGGGCCGCTCGTAGTTGCGCCAGGTCTCTATCCGGTACCAGTCGAAATACGCCGCCGCGTCCGACTGGGCGATCTCCATGGCACAGCCCTCCCCGGTGGCGCGGGCGTGGATCACCGAGGCCAGGATGGCCAGTGCGCCGTAGAGCGGACCGGAGTGGATGCCCACGCTGGTGTGCTCGGCCATGGCAGTGAACCCGTTCTCGTCCACTTCCACCGGCACCTGGCCGGCCCAGGTGTCATAGGCGATGCCGTGACTCGGCATGTTCCGGTACGGGCCGGTGGCGCCGTAGCCCGAGATGGAGCAGAACACGACGGCGGGGTTGGCCTCCCGCAGACGCTCCATGGTGAGGCCTCGCTTGGCCAGCGCACCGGGCCGCATGGCCTCGATCACCACGTCGGCGTGGCGCACCAGGTCGAGGTACGTCTCCACCGCCTCGGGCTGGCGGAGGTCGAGGACGATCGAGCGCTTGCCGCGGTTGATGTGGATGGACAGCAGTGACGCCTCGTGCGCGCCGTCCTGGGAGCGGATGATCGGCCAGGTCATGCGCCGCCCGTAGTCGCCGCCCGGCGGCTCGACCTTCACCACGTCGGCCCCGAGGTCGGCCAGGAGCCCGCCCATCTCGGCCGGGCCCAACATCGAGCTCTCGATGACCCGTACTCCGGCCAGGGGTTTTCCGATGGACATCGTGATCCTCCTTGGATTTCGGCGCGGGGTGGCGCAGAACGGTACCCGACCCGTCGCACCCCTGGAGCCACGCACCCGGGCGCCCCGGGGCGGCCCCGGCGCACCGCATAAAGTATATGTGACCGCCTGCTCAGGGGAATGGGTAGCCTCAGCCGCCGTACCCGAGAAGAGAAGATCGGAAAGGTTGCACAGTGACGCTCCCCCTGACCGGGCTCACGGTCGTCTCGTTCGAACAGGCGGTGGCCGCGCCGTTCTGCAGCCGGCACCTGGGTGACCTCGGCGCCCGGGTGATAAAGGTGGAACACCGGGTGGGAGGGGACTTCACCCGCGCCTACGACGACGCCGTGCACGGCATGGCGTCGTACTTCGTCTGGCTCAACCGCAACAAGGAGTCCCTGACCCTCGATATCAAGCACCCGGCCGCCGAGGAGATCCTGACCCGGTTGCTGTCCCAGGCCGACGTGGTGATCCAGAACCTGGCACCCGGGTCCGCCCACCGCATGGGCCTGGCGGCCGCCGACGTGGTGGCCCGTTTCCCGAGAGCGATCGCCGTGGACATCTCGGGGTATGGCGTCGGCGGTCCCTATGACGAGAAGCGGGCCTACGACCTGCTCATCCAGGCCGAGGGCGGGTTGTGCTCTATCACGGGGCTCCCGGGAGCCCCCGCCAAGGCGGGCCCACCCGTCGCCGACATGGGCACCGGCCTCTATTCGCTGACCGGCGTGCTGGCGGCGCTGTACGCGCGCGAGCGCACCGGCGTCGGCGCCGCCATCAGCATCAGTATGTTCGACGTCATCTCCGAGTTCATGGGGTTCGCCCTGCAGTACACCCGGCACACCGGGGAGGAACGCCAGCCCAACGGGATGAGCACCCCCATGGTCGCCCCCTACGGCGGCTACCCGACCAGCGACGGGCAGACGGTCGTGCTGGGCACGACCAACGATCGCGAATGGCAGCGCCTGGCGCTCCAGATGCTCGAACGGCCGGACCTGGCCGCCGACCCGAGGTTCGCCACCAACATTTTGCGCTGTACCGAACGCGACGTCATCGACGACGCCATCAGCGCATGGACGCGCCAGCACCCGCTGGCCGAGATCCAGTCGGTGGCCGACACCGCCGGGATCGGCAACTCGCGCTACAACACGGTGAAGGACGTCATCGGCCACGCCCAGCTCACCCGGCGCGATCGCTGGCAGCAGGTCGAATCACCCGTGGGTCCGCTCCCCTCCCTGCTGGCGCCGCCCGAATCGGAGCACTGGCAGCAGCGGTTGGACGGCGTGCCCGCGTTGGGCCAGCACACGGATTCGATACTGGGCGAACTCGGGTATTCTTCGGAGGAAATTGCGCAACTGCGCGGCGACGCCGCGGTGTGAGCGCAGTGATGTCGGAGCGTGGCGCAGCCAGCGTGGCGCACAATGACAAGGGCGTTGTTCATGGGTCTGTTGGATGGCAAGACCGCGGTCGTCACCGGCGCCGCGCAAGGGATCGGGCGGGCGATCGTCGAGACGTTCGCCCGTGAGGGGGCGGCCATCGTCATCGGCGACGTGAACCTCGACGCCGCCGAGGTGGCGGCGGCCGAGCTGGTGGCGGGTGGATCGCGCGCGCTGGCGGTGCGCTGCGACGTGACCTCGGAGTCCGAGGTCGAGGCCATGGTGGGAACGTGCGTGGCCGAGCTCGGACGGCTCGACATTATGGTGAACAACGCCGGCGTGACCCGTGACGCCACGCTGCGCCGCATGACCCTGGAGGACTTCCGGACGGTCATCGACGTGCACCTCCAAGGTGCGTGGCTCGGTACCCGGGCCGCCGCCGCCGTGATGCGCGAGCAACAGAGTGGCTCCATCGTCAACATGTCGTCGATCTCGGGGAAGGTCGGCAACATCGGTCAGACGAACTACAGCACCGCCAAGGCCGGCCTGGTCGGACTGACCAAAGCATCGGCCAAAGAGCTGGCCCACGTCGGCGTGCGCGTCAATGCCATTCAGCCGGGCCTGATCCGGACCGCCATGACCGAGGCCATGCGAGCCGACATATGGGAGCAGAAGCTGGCGGAGATCCCGATGGCCCGCGCCGGCGAGGTGAGCGAGGTGGCCGACGCCGCCCTCTTCTTGGCCTCCAATCTCTCCGCGTACATCACCGGCACGGTCCTCGAAGTGACCGGCGGCCGGTACATGTGAGGAAAGGTACCGAAGCGATGAGAGGGCAACGATGAGAGACGCCGTCATCTGCGAGCCGTTGCGCACCCCCGTGGGGCGCTTCGGCGGCGTGTTCCGCGACGTGCCGGCCGCCGACCTGGCCGCCGCCGTGATCCGCGAGTTGGTGTCGCGTACCGGCGTGGCGCCCGAGCAGATCGACGACGTGCTCCTCGGCCAGTGCTATCCGAACGGTGAGGCGCCGGGGATCGGCCGCGTGGCTGCCCTGGACGCCGACCTGCCCATTTCGGTCACCGGCTACCAGCTCGACCGGCGCTGCGGCTCCGGGCTGCAGACCATCATCAACGCGGCGATGCAGGTGCAGACGGGGGCGAGCGACATCGTCCTCGCCGGCGGCGTCGAAAGCATGAGCCAATCCGAGTTCTACACGACCGCCATGCGATGGGGAGCCGGGTCGGAGAACGTGGTGATGTACGACAGGCTGGCGCGCGGCCGGGTGACGTCGGGGGGTGTCAACTATCCCGTTCCCGGGGGGATGCTCGAGACGGCGGAGAACCTGCGCCGGGAGTACCAGATCCCGCGCCAGGAGCAGGACGAGTTCTCACTGCGCTCGCATCAACGCGCCGTGGCCGCGCAAGAGAAGGGCCTCTTCGACGAGGAGATCGTCCCGATCACGGTCCACGGGCGCAAGGGGGACACGGTCGTCAGCGCCGACGAGCATCCGCGTCCGGACACCACGCTCGAGTCCCTGGGCAAGTTGCGCCCGGTGATGCTCCGTCAAGATGCCGAGGCCACGGTCACGGCCGGCAACTCGAGTGGCCAGAACGACGGTGCGTCGGTGTGCCTCGTCACCTACCCCGAAAAGGCGGCCGAGCTCGGACTGCGCCCCCTGGCCCGATTGCGGGCGTGGGCCGTGGCCGGGGTGGAGCCGGCGCGCATGGGTATCGGTCCCGTCCCCGCCACGGCCAAGGCGCTCGATCGGGCCGGCCTGTCACTGGCCGATATCCCCTTGATCGAGCTCAACGAGGCGTTCGCCTCCCAGGTGCTGGCCGTCACACGGGAGTGGGGGTTCAAAGAGTCGGACTTCGACCGCCTCAACGTGCACGGATCGGGTATCTCACTCGGCCATCCGGTGGGCGCCACGGGGGGACGCATTCTGGCCACCCTGCTCCGGGAGATGGACCGGCGGGGAGCCTCCCTCGGTCTCGAGACGATGTGCATCGGCGGCGGTCAGGGGTTGACCGCCATTTTCGAGGCCGTCGACTAACGGGTCAGCCGTCCACGGCGTCGCCGATCACGTGACGGGCGATGATCACCTGTTGGATCTGGCTCGTCCCCTCGTAAATCCGGAAGAGCCGGGCGTCACGGAAGAACCGCTCGACCGCGACCCCCCGCATGTAGCCGGCCCCGCCGTGGATCTGCACGGCGCGGTCCGCCACGCGCCCCACCATCTCGCTGCAGAAGTACTTGGCGGTCGATGGCCCCACTTTGCGGTCAGAGCCGTCGTCGAAGGCGCGGGCCGAGGCCAGGACCAGGCTGCGCCCGGCTTGGAACTCCGTCACCGAGTCGGCGATGAGGCCCTGAATGAGCTGGAAACCTGCGATCGGGTGTCCCGACTGCTTGCGGGTGCGGGCATACTCCACCGACTCGTCGACCAGCCGCTCCGCCATGCCGACACACAGGGCGGCGATGTGAATGCGCCCATGGGCCAGACACCGCATGGCGGTGGCCCAGCCCGTGTTGTGCCCGGCCTCCTCGCCGACCAGGGCAGACGCAGGGACCCGCACATCATCGAGGTTGACGTCGGCCGTCCAGGCCCCGAATTGGCCCATCTTGTGGTCGCGCGGCCCGACCGAGAGCCCGGGGGTTCCCCGTGGCACCAGGAACGTCGAGATGCCTCGGGAGGCCCGGGCGGCCGGGTCGGTCCGGGCGAACACCATGAAGACATCGGCCAGGGGTGCGTTGGTGATGTAGCGCTTGGCCCCGTTGATGACCCACTCGTTCCCATCGGGGACCGCCGTGGTGGTGAGCCCGGACGGATCCGATCCGGCATCGGCCTCGGTGAGGGCAAAGGAGGCCACGGCATCGCCCGAGGCGATTTTGGGCAACCACTCCTCTTTCTGGCCCGGCGTGCCCCCCTCCATCAGCACGTGCCCCGCAATGCCGTTGTTGGTGCCGAACATGGACCGCAGCGCCGGGGTGGTGTACCCGAGCTCGATGACGACCCGGCTCTCCTCTTCCATCGAGAGGCCCAACCCGCCGTACGCCTCGGGCAGGGCGAACCCGAAGAGACCCATCTTCTTGGCCGCCTGGCGGAGTGCGGCGGGGACCTCGTCGTGCTCGTCGATGTCGTTCTCCACCGGGACCACGGTGTTGCGCACGAAATCCCTGACCACGGAGCGGATCCCCTCGAAATCCTCGCTGTCCACGCGCCCTCTCCTCTTCTGCTTCTGCGTTCGGCGTACTCGATGTGGAAGTCCCACGTCGTGGCGCCCGCGACGCTCGATCGGCACGACCCGAGTACGGCCGATGCCCGATCGCGTTGCCGGTCACCAAGGCCCCGATCGGCGCCTGTGAGGACCCGATCGGCCCAGAGGACAATAGCCCAGCCCGGTCACCGCATAGCATGAGCGAACTGTGACGACGCCCTCTGCCACCAGCCCGTTCAACCTGGCCGACCTGTGGGAAGCGGTCGCAGATGAGGTGCCTGATCGCGTCGCCCTGCGCTGTGGTGGCGCGCAACGCACCTATGCCCAGCTCGAGGAGCGCGCCAACCGGCTGGCCCACTGGTTCATCGAACAGGGCGTGGTGCCGGGTCAGCATGTCGGCCTCTACCTGTCCAACTGCCTCGAATATGTCGAAGCCACGCTGGCGGCGTACAAAGTCCGCGCCGTGCCCATCAACGTGAACTACCGCTACGTCGCCGAGGAGCTGCGCTACCTCTTCACCGACGCCGACCTGGTGGGCGTGATCTACCAGCCCGAGTATGCCGAGCGCTTGGCCGAGGTAGCCCCCGACGCCCCGCTCCTGCGCTGGTCCCTGGCCGTCGGACAGGAGTACGAGGACGCCCTGGCGGCGTCGTCAGCGGCGCGTGATTTCGGCGCGCGCTCGGGCGATGATCACTACGTGCTCTACACCGGGGGCACGACCGGGATGCCGAAGGGGGTGCTCTGGCGCCACGAGGACGCCTTCTTCGCCTGCATGGGAGGCGGCGACACCACCCGGCCGGAGATCACCTCGGTGCGCGAGCTGGTCGAGCGCATTGCGCCGGAGCAGACCACTTTCTTGGCGCTGGCTCCGCTCATGCACGCGGCCGGAGGGTGGACAGTGATGATCAACCTCCTGGGCGGGAACCGTGCCGTGCTGTGGCCGGGCCCGCTCGTCCCCGCCGAGGTGTGGCGCACTATTGAACGCGAGTCGGTCACGGCCACCAGTGCGGTGGGCGACGCCGTCCTGCGACCGCTGCTCGATGCCTGGGACTCTTTCGAGCGGAAACCCGATCTGGGCTCCCTGCGCATGTTCAGTTCTGGCGGCGCGCCGCTCTCGCCCGCGGTGCGCGAGCGGTTCCTCGCCACGTTCCCGACCCTCCCCCTCTCCGACGGCTACGGCTCGTCGGAGACCGGGATCCAGGCCGGGCGGGTGTTCGTCGGGCCCACCGGTGACGGGCCCGAACCGCAGTTCATCGCGCGCCAGGCGGTGGTGATGGACGAAGAGACCCGCGAGCCTGTGCCGCCGGGCTCGACCACGGTGGGCCGTGTGGCCCGCACCGGCCGCATCCCACTCGGCTACTACAACGACCCGGAGAAGTCGGCCGCCACCTTCGTGGAATGGGACGGCCGGCGCTGGTCGCTCACCGGCGATATGGGCACGGTGGCCGCGGACGGCACCATCTCCTTACTCGGGCGCGGTTCCATCTGCATCAACACCGGGGGCGAGAAGGTCTACCCCGAGGAGGTCGAGGCCGTGCTGCGCCGCAGTGACGCCGTCTACGACGTCCTCGTGGTGGGCGCACCCGACGAGCGGTGGGGGCAGAGGGTGGTAGCCGTAGTCGAACCAACGCCGGGAACCGAGGCAACCGAGGACGACCTGCGGGAACTGTGTCGGAAGTACCTGGCCGGCTTCAAGGTGCCCAAAGCGGTGGTGTTCGTCGAGCACATCGTCCGCTCCCCCAGTGGCAAGGCGGACTACCGCTGGGCGGCCGAGGTCGCCGCTGGGGGCTGATTCGGCTCCCGGATCACGTCGCCGGCCTCTCGGGCGAGCAAGGTTTTTGGACTGGTACCACTTTTGGTACGAGTCCGAACAGAACCCACGGGATGCCGCGCTTAGGCCCGCGTCTCGCCTTTGATGCGTTCGAGCAGCCCCTCGCGGCGAGCCAGCGCCGTCTCGGTGTGCCCGGCCAGCGCCTGCAGCTCGGTGCCGGCCCGGATGGCGGCGCGGGCGCCCCACACGTCGAAGGCGCGGTGCACACTGCGCTTGTTGATCTGCGTGAGATCACTCGGGATGCCCGCCACTCGCCCTGCGATGGCCAGTACCGACTCCTCCAGGCGATCGGGCGGGAAGGACCGGTTGGCGAAACCGATCGCCGCCGCTTCCACGCCGGAGATCGGGTCGCCGGTGAGCATGAGCTCCATGGCCCGGCGCAGCCCAAGAAGCACCGTGTGGTACTGCCAGTCGGGGGGGCTCAGCACGCGCACCACCGGGTAGCTAATTGACGCGTCATCGGCCACGTAGACCAGATCGCACGCCGAGGCCAGCTCGGTGGCGCCGGCGATGGCGTAGCCGTGGATCTGCGCAATGACCGGCTTGGCCAGGTCCCAAATGCTGAACCAGGTGTCGTTGGCCTGCCGGGCCCACTGCCCGTCGCCCGGCGCCGAGTAAAACGGCGCGCCCTCCATCATCGGTCCGCCGCCGAGGTCGTACCCCGCGGAGAAACAGACACCGGCACCGCGGACGATGGTCACGCGCACGGCGGGATCGGCATCGTGCCCGCGGAGCGCATCGAGCAGTTCGACCCGCATGGGGGTCGAGATGGCATTGCGCTTCTCGGGCCGGTTGAGGGTGATGCGCGCCACATACTCGGCCGGCGTGTCGACGACGATGGTCTCGTAGCTCACGATCCATCCCGCAATGCCGCCGCCAGGCGCAACTCCTCGACACCGGGGACGTCGACGATCAGCCCGGTGGACAGGGGCGGCGGCGACCACGAGGCCCAGCGCCGGCGGATGCGCTGCTCGTCCCCGATGAACGCGTTCTCCTCGAGGTACTCGTCGGGCACGGCGGCGATCGCCTCGTCCTTGCGCCCCGCCAGCCACAGCTCCTGGATGCGGGCGGCCTCGGTGGGGTACCCTCGCCGGGCCATGGCATCGCGGTGGAAGTTGTGCGTGGCGCTACCCATCCCCCCGACGTACATGGCGGTGAGCGGGCGCATTTTATCCAAGGTCCCCGCCACGTCGTCGGTGAGCTGGACCGAGAAGCCGGTGAAGATCTCGAAGTCCGCCGGGCGGCCTCCTCTCGCCTTCCACCCCTGCTCGAGCGGCGTCAGGTCGCCCGCCGATCCGAACCCCATGGGCAGCCACCCGTCGGCGACCTCGGCGCACAGCTCGGTGTTCTTCGGGCCTCCCGAGGCCAGCCACAGCGGGATGGGCCCGGCCGCGTGGAGTATCGAGCGCAGCGCCTTCCCCTGTCCGGTTGATCCGGGCCCCCGGTACGGCAGGGATATCTCCGTGCCCTCGTAGGCGACGGGTGCCTTGCGGTCGAACACCTGGCGCATGATGGCCAGGTAGTCACGCAGGCGTGCCGTGGGGTGTCCCCACGGCTGCCCGTACCAACCCTCGACGATCTGGGGGCCCGAGACGCCGATCCCGATGATGACCCGTCCCCCTCCGGCCAGCGCGTCGATGGTCATGGCGTGCATGGCCAGTGTGGCCGGGGGCCGGGCGGCCAGCTGGGCAATGGCGGTCCCCAACTTGATCCGGCGTGTGAACGCCGCCAGGTAGGCCAGGGGCGACAGTGCGTCGGTCCCGTACGCCTCCGCACTCCAGACGGAGTGGTAGCCGAGGTCGTCGGCCGCCTTGACCAGATCGACGGGGACCTCCAACGTCGCCGAGCGGTAGAGGTTCAGGCGAAGTGCGAGGTGCATCTCGGCCCCGACGGCGCCGCTCATGCGAACCGGCCCGGTCCACCCAGCGGGTGCCCCCGTTCGACCATCTGCGCAATATAACGTGCGCGCCAACTGTACGTAGGTTCGATCATCGACCTGACCCTCCCTCTTTGATCAGTGCGAGGGCGCGGTCCACGTTGTACAGCACCCGCTCCCCCATGTCATTTTGGTCAGGGCGGGTGGGGTCACGGAGCGATCTCTGGAAGATGC
>Ga0302325_10018142_pt1 | contig 14836 bp, 15 predicted proteins | sample Palsa_T0_2_FD_201948 | JGI IMG/M metagenome (GOLD analysis project Ga0302325, IMG submission 201948) | Peat permafrost microbial communities from Stordalen Mire near Abisko, Sweden - Palsa_T0_2 | ecosystem: Environmental > Terrestrial > Soil > Palsa > Peat permafrost | place: Sweden: Abisko... | reverse complement strand
TCGGGGATATCGTCAACGTGACGTCCACCTGCCGTCCGCCGAGAAGCCGCCGCGCCGTCGCCGGATCGTACCGCATGCGTGGAAGCCGCGCGTCGTTCGCCCAACCGTTGCTCGGCTGATCGGCGTCAACGATGAGGCCGCTGCCGTGCGTCGCCGCCGCGATGAGCGTTCGCCGGTCGATCGCCATCGCGATCGCCTCGCGAACGCGCAGGTCACGCATTACCGGATCGCGGAGATTGAAGCGCACCACGTGCAAATCGGCGACCGGCGTGAGCGCGATCGATATGCCGGGCACGGTGCGGACGAGCGGCAGTTGCTGCGGGTCGACGCCAAAGAACGCGTCGACTTCGCCCGTGCGCAGTTGCTCGACCCGCGTGGTGGGATCGGCGACGATGCGGTAGACGAGCCTTTGGATCTGCGGACGGCCGCGCCAGTAGAGCGGGTTCGCGGCCAATGTGATGCTGTCGCCGTGGCGCCATTGCACGACTCGAAACGGTCCCGAGCCGACGGGGCGGTCGTTATACGCGGCGTGATTCAAGGGTCCGCGGCCTTCGAGCAGGTGCGCGGGCATGATCGCGCCGACGCCTTGCGGGCCGAAGAAGTACTGCACGAACGGCGAGAACGGGCGGCGCAGCCGCACGACGACGGTGTGCGCGTCGGCGGCTCGAATCGTCTGCACGTCGTCGTATCCGACGCGCGTCGGGACGCTGTTCTGCTCGTCCACGATCGCTCGATAGGAGAAGAGCACGTCGCGAGCCGTCAGATCGGGACCGTCTTGCCATCGCACCCCGCGCCGCAGGTGATAGGTAACGGTGCGCTGATCCGGCGAGATGCCGCCGTTGGCGATCGTCGGCACCGCCGCGGCGATCTCGGGAACCGTCTGGCTCGCGGCATCGTTCTCGACGAGATACGACATATAGAGGTGGCTGAAGTTCAGCTCGTCGGCCTCGTTGGAGAACATCGGATTGAGCGAATCCGGCTCGCCGGCGAGCCCGGTGAAGACGAGCGACGAGCCGGTGGTGTGTCGCGCGCCGGAGTGCGTGCAACCGGCGGCGAGCGCGGCAATCGCGAAGCAGAGCGCCCGCTTCATGGCTTACGCACCTGCGCGAACCAGTGCACGGCGCCCGCGAGCGGGCGTTCGCGATGCGCCCACGAACCGGCGATGCCGTCGACAACGCATTCGTCGAGCGACTCGATCACGAAGCCATCCTCCAAGAGCGCGCGGAGCCGCGCGCCGTCGAAATAGGTATGGGCGACGCCCCGCTCGTCGCCGTCGAGGGGCGCGTACGTCGCATCGTCGATCCGCTCGCCGCATCCGAAACGGGCGTCACGGATCGAGCCGAACGTCGCGTAAAGCAGTCCGCCCGGCTCCAGACAATCGCCGATCGCGCGCACGCGCGCGGCGATCGCGCAAGGCGTTCCGTGCAGCAAGCCGTGCGTCGAAAGGGCCGCGCTCACGGGATCGGCGACGCCCGCCAACGGCGACGTCGATGCGGCGACGTCGTCGGCGACGCTGATGACGGAGAAGCCGGCACGCCGCAGCGCCTCACCGTTGCGGCCGCTCCCGGCCGCGAAATCGAGGATTGGGTTCGCCGGTCGCCGTTGCAGGCGTTCGATAAGCCGTTGCGTTAATGGGTGGGGCGAAGACACGCATCATACTTCGAGAAAGGGCGAACGAATGCTTGGTGAAGGCGATCGGCTCCCGGCCGTAACGCTGCTCGACGATCGAGGCGAAACGGTGACGACGACGGATCTGTTGGGCGGCCCGCTCGTGCTCTATTTCTATCCGAAGGACGATACGCCGGGCTGCACGAGCGAGGCGTCGCAGTTCCGCGACGTCTACGCGCAGTTCGAAGCAAAGGACGCGCGCGTCGTCGGCGTCAGTCGCGACTCCGTCGAGTCGCACCGGCGTTTCAAAACGAAATACTCGATTCCGTTCCCGCTGCTCGCCGATACCGATTCGAAGCTCTACCAAGCCCTGGGCGTGAACTCGCGCGCGACGTTCCTCATCGACGGCGAGGGTACGATCGTCAAGGTGTGGCCGAAGGTCAACGTCAACGAGCACGCCGAGGACGTGCTGGGGTCGCTGCCCTAGCGGCGCGGCCGTTAGTTGTCGGTCTTTGGGTCGTCCGACGGGAGCGAAAATTGAATCAGCGCTCGCACGGGCGCGAGGCCGCGGCTGATCACCGCGTACGGCGTCACCTTGAGGCCGACCTCGCGCAGGCGCGACGCGGCGGCGAGCAGGTCGCGACCGTTCGTGACGACGTCCTCCAGCAGCAGCGCGTGCCGCCCGGCATCGCAGGGACCTTCCACGTAATCGTTGGCAAAGGCGCCGTACGCTTTGGGCTTCTTGCGCACCGCGAGCAACGGAAGACCCGACATCTGCGAGACGGCGGTCGCCACGACGACGCCGCCGAGCTCGGTGCCCGCGATCACGTCCACATTGAGCTCTGCGATGACCGGCGCGAAGAGCCGCGCGATCCGGCGCAGGACGTGCGGGTCGGAAAAGAGCTTGAACTTATCGATGTAGTAGTCGCTTCGCGCGCCGCCCGCGAGCACGTAGTCGCCGCGCGTGAGGGCGCGTTCGGCGATAATCTTGCGCAGCCAGGTCAGCTCGCCGAGTCCTAGACGCTCCATTCCCACGCGTTCCACGACTCGACGACCGGATTGGGATCGAAGCCCCGGAAGTCGACGCTGATTGGTTCCATTTGCCGCAGCCAATAGACGAAGATCGACGGATTGTCGCGCACCAGGAGGTCTTGTATCTGGTAATAGGCGCCAATCCGCGCGCTGCGGTCGTAGCTCGTTAAGGCGATCTTCTGTGCGGCCTGCATCTTCGGGTTGCAGTATCGCGAATAGTTGTAGCCGCCGGGCGGGAAGTTCTCGCAGGTGAACTGCGTGCTGTCGTCGGGGTCGATGCCCGCGTACCAACCCGAGAGATTCAGATCGAAGCGGCCGAGTTGGAAGATCCCGCCCATACCGGCGGGGGCGTAGAGGATGTCGGCCGGATAGGATTTCACTTCCGTATCGACACCCGCTTGACGGAGCATCGCTTGAACCTCCAGCGCTTCGCGCCGGCGCGTCGCGCTCGAGTTATTGGTGACGAGCACGAGGCTGAGCGCTTGACCGTTCTTACGCATGATGCCGTCGGGACCGGGCCGCCACCCCGCCTCGCGCAGCAGCATTCGCGCCTGCGCCGGATCGTGCGGGTACGAGCGCACCCGCGGATTGAACGCCCACATCCAATCGGGAACATCCGCAGTCGCCGTGGTCTGCATTCCGAAGGCGAGCGTTCGCACCAGTTCGTTCTTGTCGATCGCATAGGCCAGCGCCAGGCGGACGCGCGGATCGGCCAAGAGCGGCCGCGCGAGGTTGAACTGAATGTAGGAGTAACCGTTGACGTTGACCCAAACGATTCGCGCGTCGGGCAGCGAGCGCAGCGCCGGATAATTTTCGATCGAGGCCTCGAAGATGTAGTCGATGGCGTGCGTCCGCAGCAAATTGATTTCCGTATCTTCGTCGGGAACCGTCCGCACGTCGATGCGGTCGAGGTGCGGGCGTCCGAGCAAAAACCGATCGTTGCGCGCCAGGACGATGCGGTCGCCGTGCGTCCACGAAACGAACTTGAAGGGCCCGTCGCTTACGGTCGGCTTATCGTTGAACGGGACCTGATTGATCGTAGGGTAGCGCGAGAGGACGTGCGCCGGAGCGATCATATACGGCTGGTCGCTTTCGGCGAAGAAGGTGTCGACGAAGGGCGCGAACGGGCGTTTCAAGCGCACGACGACCGTATACGGATCGGGCGTGGTCAGCGCGGCGATGACGTCGTACCCGTGGCGTGAGATGACGTCGTTATTCGGATTCATGATCGCCTGCCACGACCATTTCACGTCCTGCGACGTTACCGGAACGCCGTCGGTCCACGCAAACCCGCGGCGGAGATGGTACGCGATCGTCAGGCCGTCGCGGCTGATGCCTCCGTTGGCGAGGGTCGGAACCTGCGCCGCCAGCATCGGCAGCGGATTACCCTTCGGGTCGGCCGTAACGAGCGGTTCGAACATCAGGCGGTCGACGAAGACGTCGGCCGTGTTCGAGTTGAGCAGCGGGTTGAGATCCTTTAAGTCGGTCGCGATCGCGATGCGCAGCAGCCCCGCTTGCGTCCACGAGTGGCGGACGCCCGAAACGCCGCTCGACGTTTTCGTGCACCCGGCGAGCACCCCAAACGCGAGCGCCAGCGCCGCCGCGCGCGCCGCCATCAACTTAGACCGCGGCTTTGGGAGCGACTCGATTTCCCGGGACCGGATCGTACCGCTCGTGACGCCAGCCGTACGTTCCCAGGCCTTGCGTCGCCGTGCGAAGCTCCGTAATGTAGCGCGCGAGCTCGACGGCCGGCACGTACGCCTCCACCACGTCGAAACCGCTCCTTTCGGCCGGGTTCATCCCTAAGATCTGTCCGCGTTTACCGGTGAGCTGCTGGATCACCGTCGATGTATGCGTCGTCGGAACGAGCACCTTCACCGACGCAATCGGTTCGAGCACGACCGGATTGCATTTCGGCAGCGCCTCACGCACGCCCATGCCGGCGGCGGTTTTAAACGACTGCTCGCTCGAATCCACGTCGTGATACTGACCGTCGAAGAGCGTGACGTGAAGGTCGGTCACCGGATGTCCGCTCGGGCCGTGCGCGAGCGCTTCGCGAACGCCTTTCTCGACGGCGGGAATGAACTGGCGCGGAACGACGCCGCCGACGATCTTATCGTCGAACGTCACGCCTGCGCCGCGCTCGCGCGGCTCGAAGCGCAGCCAAACGTCGCCGAACTGGCCGTGACCGCCCGTTTGATGTTTGTAGCGCGAGTGGATCTCGGTTCCGGCCGTGATCGTTTCCAGATACGGAATCGTCGGCGCGGCCATCTCGACCTCAACCTTGTATTTGCGCGCGAGACGTTCGACCGCGATCGCGACGTGCTGCTCGCCGCTGCCTAAGAGCAGCAGCTCGTGTGTTACGTCCGCGCGGTCGAGGCGGAGCGCCGGATCCTCATCGACGATGCGGGCGAGCATCTGTGAGATCTTTGCTTCATCGATTCGGTCCTTCGGCTTGATCGCGACCGCGAAGACCGGGTCGGCAACCGGAACGCGCGGCAGCAGCACCTTATGCCCGTTTGAGGTGAGCGTATCGCCGGTCGCGACCGCCTCCAGCCGCGCGAGCGCGACGATCGCACCGGGACCGGCCTCGGGTATCGCCTCTTGTTTCTTGCCTTGCAGCCGGTAGAGTCCGCCCAGGCGCACTTTCTCATCGCGTTTGGTGACGTTCGTGAGCGTGGCATCGGCTTTGAGCGTGCCGGAGAGAATGCGTGCGATCGAGACCTTTCCGCTCTGCGGATGGATCGCAGTCTTGATGACGCGGACGATGACGGGAGCGTTGGGGTCCGATGCGATCGGCCGTCCCTCGGCATCAGGAAGCGGCGCGTCCGCCGGCGAGGGAAACCACTTCTCGATCGCGCGCACGAGCGCCGCAACGCCCGCGCCGGATCCGCCCGCCGCGACGAGCACGGGCACGACCTGATCGTGCGAACACTCCGTGCAGAGGTCGCGCTCGATCTCGTCGACCGGCGGCTCGACGCCCTCGAGCAGCTCCTCCATCAGCCGGTCGTCGAAATCGGCCATCGCTTCGAGGAGTTCGGTGCGAAGTCGTTTGGCAAGTGCGGCGCTCTCGGCGGGAACCGGCTCTTCCTTTTCGCCGAGCGTCGAGACTCCGGGCTCGGCGATGAAGCGGAACGCCTTCATTTGCGCGAGATCGACGTATCCGCTGAAGCTCTCGGCGCTTCCGAGCGGCAGCTGCTCGGCGACGACGTGACGCCCGTACGCGCTCTGCAGCGCGGCGAGCGTCTGAGCGAAATCGGCGCCCGGACGGTCCATCTTGTTCACGACGAAGATGTGCGGCATCTTGGCCGCTTCGAGATGGTCGATGATGGCTTGCGTCTGCACGACGCGGCTCGGGTCGGCTTCTACCACCACTACCGCCGCATCCACGCCCGCCAGCGCCTGCTTCGTCTCTTGAAAGAAGTCGACGAACCCGGGCGCGTCGACGATCGTGATATCGATCCCCTCGTCGGACGTGTGCGCGAATCCGACCGTCGTCGATTCCAGATGGCCGATGTCCTCGGGCTCGTGATCGGTCACGGTGGTTCCGTCGGCGACCGAGCCCCGCCGCCCGATTGCACCGGTATGGGCGAGAACGGCCTCGACCAGCGTCGTCTTGCCGGCGTGATGCGGGCCGACGAAAGCGATATTCCTTAGGCGCTCGATGTCCGCCAATGCCTTTATCCTCTACTGGAAAAGTGTTGGTTAGCGGCGCTTCGGCGCCGGTTTCTTCTTTTTGATGCTCTTCTTCGCGGACCCGGCCGCCTGGCGCTTCGGTTTGACCGGCGCGCGCGAAACGGGCTTCTTGGATACCGTCTTCTTGACCGCTTTCTTCTTTGGAGCGGCACTCTTTGCGGCGGGCCGCTTTGCCGCAGTCTTCTTGGCCGGAGCTTTTTTGACCGTCGCCTTCTTCGGGGGCGGCTTGCTCTTATGGCTGGTTCCCGCGCTCGTCCGCGCGGCGGGGGCCGGCCGCTTCGCCGCCGGCTTTTTCTCGACTGCTTTTTTCTTCTTCGGAGCGGCGGCCTTGCCGGAGCGCGCCGCCTTGGCCTTGGAGGCCGACGAGGCCGATTCGCTGCTGCGGCGCGACGAACTCGCCGCCGGGGCGCTCCCGCTCGAGGGTCGTTTCGAGGGGCGCGACGAGTCGCTCGCGCGCTTCTTCGGGCCAACCACGCGGGCGGCGCGCGCTCCGCGCGCGGCGCCTTCGGCTTCCTCCGGAAGCCCGAGCTCGGCGCGGCTGTATCCGCTGATGCTGCTGCCGGGGGCGCTCGGCTGACGACGCGCCTGCGCTTGCGCCTCGAGGTGTTCGCGCGTCGCACGCAGCGCGACGCGCGCGAGGCGGCCGGCGACCGGAAAGACGACCTCGTTGATGCGCGCGTCGTCGAGGAGCTTCAGAATGACGTCGAACGCGCCGCCCTGGTCTTTGGGACTGTGCGCGTCGGAGCCGATCGCTATGCCGACGCCGCGGGCCTTGGCCTTGCGCACGAGGCGCGCGTTCGCGTCGAGATACTTTTTCTTGCGGTCCTCGGGGTGATCGCGATAGAGAAACCGCGTGTTCACTTCCACCGCCAAGCCGCGGCGATGCGCCACGTCGAGCATCGCGTCCTCGTGCTCTTCGAGCTTTTTCTGGGTGGGCCAGCGGCCGAGGGTCGCGGGTACGTAAAAGTGGCCGACGATATGTGCCGGCAGCTTCTCGAGGTCGTCCAGGAGCTTGCTCGTGTACAGCTCCCAGAGCGTGTCGACGCTCACGACGTCGTACAGCGACGCGAACTCCTCGTTATCGAACGGCCACAGCCAATCGGGGCCCTTCTCCGGATGATGGATCGGAACGAAGTGCACCGAGCGGATGATACCGTCCGGGCGCATCGCGTCGACGATGTTCTGTGCGTCCGGACGAGCGCGCGGATCGTTGTCGATCTCCGCGCCGATCGAGAATCGCATGCCGCGGCGCAGTCCCTCGTGAACGGCCGCCGCGTGCCCCATTTCGACGCCGGCCGTTTCGGCGGCGCCGAGCAAATCGCCGGCTTCCGCCAGTTTGAGCGCGCGGCGTACCGTGTTCACGGCGCCGGGATCTTCGAACGTCAGGTAGTTCGCGTGGTCGGCGACCATCAAGAAACGCGGCGATTCGCGCCGGCATGCGTGATAAAACCAAAGGAAGAGCATTCGCGCCGAATACGCGATGGGCCGCTCCTCGGAGTACGGGCGATGTTCTCCCTTTGCGTGTCCGTGCACGTCGGGAATCGCCGCGATTCTAGGGTCCGGAGTCGCCACCTTCGCTAGGGTTGGCGTCTAGCCCCGGTAGCCCTCCATTTCGAGAATCCGAGCCTTCATCTCGAGTCCATAGAAATAGTCGTGCAGATCGCCCGACGAATCGACGACGCGATGACACGGGAAGAGCAGCGGCAGCGGATTGCGGGCCATCACGCGACCGACGGCGCGCGCTGCTTTGGGGCGGCCGACCTGCGTCGCAACCCACGCGTACGAGCGCACTTCGCCGGGCGGAATGCTCGCGGCGGCACGCAGCACTTCCTGTTCGAACGGCGTGAGATCGCTGATGTCGATCAGTGCGTCGTCGACCGTCCAAGTGTTGAAAAAGCTCTCGAGGGCGCGGAGCAGCCACCCCGGGGATTCCCCGGGGACGCAGCGCCGGTGCAGGCGGCGCTCCACGCGAGCGAGCACCTCCTCGGGGGCTTCGCCGGTGTCGAGGCTCACGTACGCGATGCGGTCGCACTTCAGGCCGATGTAGAGCTTGCCGACCGGGGTCGTGACGGCTGAGATGACGATCGGCGGGTAGAGCCTGCCTTTGATCGCGGCGATGTGCGTGACGACCTTCTTTGCGAGATCGCACGAGGGCTCGGGGCGCGGAAGCGTGGAGAGACAATATGCGACGCCCTCGTACTGCTCGTACATTCCTTGGCAGGACGGGCAAGCGCGTAGGTGGCTGTGAACGGTCTCTTTGAGCGAGGCTTGGCACTCGCCGCGGAGCTCGTCCCAGAGTGCTTCGACATCACGACAACGCATGGTCGGGGGCTCCTTCGGGGATAAATCGTCCGATCTGAGGGCCGAGGATGCGGCGCAAAATACGCACGGCCCGATGGACGTGAGACTTAACCGTGCCGATCGGCTGATTGAGAATTTCGGCGATCTCGGGATGGCTGCGTCCTTCGATGAAGCGCAGCGTCGCAGCCGCGCGGAGATGCATCGGCAACTGCAGCAGCGCTTGCTCCACCAGCGCGATCTCGGTGTTTTGCTCGACGATCGCTTCGGGCTGCGCCGGACCCTCGTGGGATTCGCGGAGGATCGCGTCGGGATCGGCGAGCGCGTCGAGCGCGACGTTGGACGGACGTTTGCTCCGCAGCCGGTTCCGCGTCACGTTGAGCGTGATGGTATAGAGCCACGGCTGCAGCCGCAGATCGGCGCGCTGCTCGGCCGACATTTTGCCAAGCGCGCGGTATGCCCGGACGAAGGCGTCCTGGACGATCTCCTCCGCGTCCTCGCGGTTGCCGGTCATGCGCAAGGCAAAACCGTAGAGCCGGCGCTGGTACTCGTCGACGATCCGCTCGAAACTGGCCACGCTCGGCGTGGAATTGGGGGGATGCATCGCCGCAGTCCGCCTGGGCGTCGTCGCTGATGGCACGTGTACTCCCGTAAGGAGTGGTGCGAGCGCGCTCATACAGTGCCCCGGACCACCACTGCTAGGGCGGTGGTTTCACGCTCTCGCGAAAAACTCCTGAAAACGCTCGTCCGGACGCTGACCGGCCGAAGGGGTTTTCCCCCTCGCTTCTAAAGCAACGCCATGCCGATTTCGCCCGGTGTACGGCCGAAAAACTCGTGAAGCCGCTTCGCTCGTAAGGAGCCAAGCGGTTTTTCTTTGCGGAGTCTGATGGAAGAAAGGTGCGATTCATGCAACAAGCCATCGAGCCCACGGAGATTTCGCTGGATGCATACACGATGTGCAGTTTTCTGCCCGACATAAAATCTGCACGCGCGCTCCCCCTCGCGCTCATCGGCTACCGGCAGAGCGAGGATCCGTGGTTCGTGTGGCTCGTTCCGAAGGAAGGGGTCGACCCGGAGGGGCTCACCCAGGATCCGTACTACGCGAAAGTGCTGCGCGATCCGCACGCGTACTTTAAGAAGAAGCTCGCAAAATATGTTGAGGAAACGGGTTGCGTCAAGCGCGGCATCGAGATGCTCATCGATTGCCACCAGAACCATCTGGCCTTCACGCCGCTCACCGAGTTGAGGGAGCGGCCGTTCCGTCACCCGCTCGAGGTCGAGTTGGTGGGAGCGTTCTAGACGTCGCCTTGATCGTCCGCCGGTACACGATATGCACCGGCTGGGAAACCGTCGAATGGTTTTGCGCGAGCCGCGCGTCGAGCGTGAGCGTTACGTCGAGCGCCATCAAGATCGCATCCTCCACGCTGTAATACGCCGTTCCATCCATGTGCATCGTGCCGGCGACGAGCGTTTCGGCGTAGCCCGGCAGCGGCCCGGTCATCGCACCGTCGGCCTGAAAGCGGACCGCAACGGTCGGAACTCCGCTGACCGGTCCGCCCGGCGCGGGCCGCAAGTATCCGCGCAGCACCGCCTCCGCGCCTAGCGGCGACGTTGCCGAGAAGGGTACGCGTCCGTGCAGCGCCCGCACGTCGCGCAGCGTCGCTTTGTCGAGCCGAACCGCGAACGGTTGATTGAGGATCGTGAGAAAATCCGGATCTTCGTCGACGCGATCCTCGAGCGTACCGTCGCGCAAGAGGACTTGCACGAAGTACGCATCGGCATCGCCTTTCCCATCTGGCCCGCGACGCGCGTAATGCGCGCGCGCCTCGAAGCGCCAAGCGCCGCTCTCACGTCGAATCGCAAGCCGCTGGTTGCCGGCGTATTCGACGCGCGACGACGTTTGCGCCGACGCGATGCGATAGACGTCCTCGCCGGAGGTCGCGTACGAAACGTCGGCGCGAGCGGGTGCGGCCGCCGCGACGAGCGCGGCAACGAGGGCGACGCCGGTCAGCTGCAAGGGCGAGTCGCGACGCTCCGTTGGGTTAAATGCGATGAAGCGCGCGTCGGCGCGCGAGGAAGAACCGGACGTCGGCCGTCTGCTCGCAAACCACGATCGCGTCGGGATCGGCGAAGGTGCGTCCGTTGACATCGACGATATAGTCTCCGGCGGCGAGCCCGGCAAGCGTGCGATGCATGCTGCGCGCAAACTTATCCTGCGGTGCGCGCAGTCCGATCGCTTCCCGGACGGCAAACTCGACGAGGTCGCGCACGCGCAGCGGCGTTGCGAGCGCAAAGGCGCCCGAGCCGCCGACTGCGACGGCGTGGAGGTCGAGCGGCACCTTCACGCGGATCATCGAACCACCAATTTCTGCCGCATCGAGGAGCTGCCTGCCGGCGAGGATAAATCCCTCGGCCAATGTCCTTCGGGAACGTGTCGCCCGAGATGCTCGCCGGTACAGTTGAGAAGCTTCTCGCGAAGATGGACGAGACCGATCTCGCCGACTTCTACGAACGGGAACTCTCGGCGATGCCGTCGGATGCCGTTCGTGCGTTTGTGGAGGCGCTTTTCGGCGCGTTCCGCGATCGCGGTGAGTCGTCCGAGGATGCTGCGGAGGGTGCCGAAACGACGCTCGACGCCATAGGCGAGCGTCGTCCCGACGCGCTCGTCGCACTCGTGCGCTATGCTCGCGGCAATCCGGATCTCGTCAAGGAGGCCACGACGGCCTTCGTCGAGCGACGCCCCGATCTGATCGCGTCGTTGCCGGCGACGTTGCGGGACGCGCTCGCACAGCGTCTGGCGCGGAGCATCTCCTGAGGGAGAGCAGGCGTCGCCGCCGGTCCGACGACGATTCGCGCGGCGGACTTCCTCTCTTCCCGCTGATCTTGGTCGTCGTGCTGGCCGGCTTGCTGCTCGGCGGAGCGCTCGCCCACTTTTTTGGCGGATCGAAGAACGCGCCGCCCGTCGCGGCCGTCGAAACGAGCTCGCCGCTGCCGACCGTGACGCCCGGCTCGTCGATCGCTCCCGTGCGCCGCTTCACGCCGGTTCCGACCGCCTCGCCCAGCGCGACGCCGAGCCCTCATCCGCGGCCCTCGGAGGCGGCCACGTCGGTTACGGCGCTCGCGACGCCAACGCCGGCCGTCACCATCGCGCCGACGGTCGCGCCCACGCGCTCGCCAGCGCCCGCGGCGGCGCCGAAGGCGACCGCGCCGCCGAAGCCTGCCGACGATCGCGCGTCCGCAATCGTGCGCGCGTATCTCGTCGCGCTCGCCGGCAACGACCGCGCGACCGCGTCGACGTATCTCGCGCGCGGCTCGCCGACCGAGACCTTCATGACCGAGAACGCGCACATCGAATCGATTCGCTCGGTGCGAGCGGGGCCGCAGCAATACCGCGTCGGCGCCGACGTGCAGACGTCGAGCGGCGAGTATTACGTGACGTTTACGGTTGAAGCGGGTCCGGCCGGGCTACAGATTTCCGACCACTATACGGTCAAGCCGCAGTAAGGCTATTCTTCATCCGGCCAGCCGGCGATCTCGCCGATCGCGGCGCTTTTGAGCACGCGCAAGCCGAGCATCGCGCATTTCATTCGCGTAGGGCTGATGCCGATGCCGACGTCTTCGAGCACGACGTCTTTCGACAACGTCGCGACGTCCGACAGCTTCATGCCCTTGATCCGTTCGGTGAGCATCGATGCGGAGGCTTGACTGATCGCGCATCCTCTCCCCGAGAACCGCACGTCGTTCACGACGCCGTCGTCGTCGACGTTGAGCTCCATGCGGATTTGATCGCCGCAGAGCGGATTGAGATCTTCGGCTGCAGCGTCGGCGCGATCGAGATGACCGAAGTTCCGGGGATGGCGATAGTGGTCGAGGATGTAATCCCTGTAAAAGTCGTCCAACGCCCGCCTGTTAGATCCGGAAGAGCCGCGCCGCTTTTTCGAGGCCGTCGCAGAGCGCGTCGACGTCGGCTTCGGTGTTGTAAATGTAGAACGAGGCTCGCGCCGTGGCCGCCCAGCCCATCTTCGCCATCAACGGCATCGTACAGTGGTGTCCGGCCCGTACGCAGACGCCTTCGGTATCCAGGATCGACGCGAGGTCGTGCGCGTGAACGTCGGCGAGGTTGAACGAAACGACGCCCGAGATGAGGCTTGGATCGCGAGGACCGTAGATCGCGAGGCCTCGAGACTCGAACGCGGCGAGGCGCTCGAGTGCGTACGTCGTGAGCGCGCGTTCGTGATCGCGCACCCACGGCATGCCGATCTCCTCGAGATACTCGATCGCGACGCCGAAGGCAATCGCGTCGGCGATATTGGCCGTGCCGGCCTCGAATTTGCGCGGGGGTTCGGCGAACGTCGTTCGATCGTATTCGACCTTGCGGATCATGTCGCCGCCGGAGAAGAAGGGCGGCATGGCGTCGAGCAGCGCGTGGCGGCCGTAGAGCGCGCCGATCCCGGTCGGTCCGAGCATCTTATGTCCGCTGAAGGCGTAGAAATCCACGCCCAGCGCACGTACGTCGACCGGCAGATGCGGCGCGCCTTGCGCGCCGTCGACGAGCACCATGGCGCCGGCGGCGTGCGCGCGAGCGACGATGGTCTCGAGCGGAAGAATCGTTCCCAGCGTATTGCTGACGTGGGCGCAGGCGACGAGCTTGCATCCGTCGAGCAGCGCGTCGAGGTCGTCGAGTACGTAGAGACCGCGCTCGTCCACCGGGAGGAAGCGCAGCTCTGCACCCGAGCGTTGCGCGAGAAGCTGCCACGGCACGAGATCGGAGTGGTGCTCGAGCTCGGTGAGCAAGATCGCATCGCCGGCACCGACGTTGACGTTGCCCCAGGAATACGCGACGAGATTGATGGCCTCGGTCGTGTTGCGCACCCAGACGATCTCCGACGGGTCGGCACCGACGAAGCGCGCGACCTTCACGCGCGCGCGCTCGTATTCGTCGGTGGCGCGGGCGGCGATCTCGTAGACGCCGCGATGGATGTTGGCGTTGTACTGCTCGTAGTAATCGACGAGTGCTTGAATTACGGCGCGCGGCTTCTGCGAGGTCGCGGCCGAATCGAGATAGACGAGCCGCTTGCCGCGCGACGTCGGCCGCGCGAGAATCGGGAAATCCGCGATGATCGCTTCGGTCTTGCGATCGATCGTCAGCATTATGCGAGCTTTGCGGCGACGGCGGCGCGAAGGTCGTCGCGCAGGCTCGCCGAGGGAAACCGTTCGATCGCGGGCTCGAAGAACCCGAGTGCGATCATCCGTTCGGCATCGGTCCGTGCGATGCCGCGGCTCTCCATGTAAAAGACTTGATCGGCGTCGATCGCGCCGACGGTGGCGCCATGATAGGCTTTCACGTCGTTGGCGCCGATTTCGAGCGCGGGAACCGAGTCGATATGCGCCGTCGGCGAGAGCAGCAGCGCGTCGTCGCGAAGCCGCGCGTCGCTGCCTTGGGCGTGCGGGGCGATGCGGATGTTTCCTACGAACCGCGCTTGGCCTCGCTCGAGTGCCGCCGATTTGACGAGCGTTTCCGAAGCGGCATCGCCGGCGCGATGGTCGACCGTGCTGACGACGTCGACGTGCTGCGAGCCTCCGGGGAAGAAGAGCGCTATGATTGCGGCGTATGCCCCCGGCGCGTCGAACGAAACGTGCAGGTCGCTCGCGGCGAGCGCGCCTCCGAGTTCGGCGACGGCGAGCGTGACGCGCGCGTCGCGGCCCGGACGTGCGGCCCGGGTGGCGATCGTACTGGCGGTTTCGGCGGCCCGCTGTATCACCGCATAGGTCACATCGGCATGCTCGTCGCCGATGATCTCGAGGCCGCCGCAAACGAACGCATCCGCGCCGGCGGCCAGCCGCTCGACGACCGTCACGCGCGCGCCTCGCTCTGCAAGCACGACGCTCCACGGAAAGACGGCTGCGCCGGCAGGCGCTTCGTACGCGATCGTTACCGGCTCGTCGCAGGCGTGATCGGCGGGTACGTAGACGAAGGCACCGTCCGACGCAAACGCCCGGGCGAGCGCGCCGAACTTCGTTTCGTGCGCCGCCGTTCGTCCGAAGGCGCGGGCGAGCAGGTTGGGATGTTCGCGCGCGGCCGTCGCCAGATCGCAGGCGACGATCGCGGCGTCGCTCGTTTCGATGGCAACGCCGCAGCGCCGAGGCGCGATGGCGGCTGCATGCGGCACGAGCGACTCGAAGTCGATGCGCCAGAAGCGGC